>OKSE01000773.1_pt1 | contig 17792 bp, 11 predicted proteins | sample 1633631 | NCBI WGS metagenome assembly OKSE01 (sample SAMEA3541555, study PRJEB24748) | human gut metagenome | biome: human gut; feature: human-associated habitat; material: faeces | place: China | collected 2012 | reverse complement strand
CGCGCCGCTCTTGCCGACAACTCTCTTGATTATCTGCATAATGAAGAACAGCGATACGCACACAACGAGCGTCAGACCGACGCTGATATAGAGCATGCAGCAGAATACCGCCGCGACGGTGAACGCCGAAGAAATCAGCTGACCCATCGACTGCGCGAGCATCTGGCGCAGGGTATCTGTATCGTTTGTGTAGAGGCTCATCGTGTCGCCGTGGGTGTGTGAATCGAAATATCTTATCGGCAGGCGCTGCATCTTCTCGAACATCTCGTCGCGTATGGTCTTGAGCGTTCCCTGCGCTATAGTGACCATGCGGCGGTTGTAGATAAGCGTCGAGAGCGTGCCGATGAGATAGATGACCGCCATGGTTATCAGCGCGCGTATGAAGCCGGAGAAGTCGGGTGATGACTGACCGACCATCGGGGTTATATAGTCGTCGATAAGCGTCTGGAGGAACATCGATGACGCCGCACCCGCAACTGCGCTGAGCAGGATGCAGATTGTGACGAGGACTATCGTGCCTTTATAATTTTTGAGATAAGAGAGCAGACGCTTGAGCGTTTTCTTGTCGAGCTTTCTGGGCTGCATTCCGGGTCCGCCGTGCATACCCTTGGGTCCGCCGTGCATACCCTTGGGTCCGCCGTGCATAGGCATAGGCTTACTCATCGTCGTTTCCTCCCTTCTGCTGGGATTCATAAACTTCGCGATAGATATCGCAGGATTTCAGCAGCTCGTCATGCGTGCCCTGCGCGATTATTCTGCCGTTGTCGAACACGAGTATTTTGTCCGCGTTCTGAACCGAGCTTATGCGCTGGGCGATGACTATCTTAGTCGTATCGGGCATATACTGCGAAAGTCCCTTTTGAATCAGCGCATCGGTGTGGGTATCGACGGCGCTTGTCGAGTCGTCGAGAATGAGCACCTTGGGATTCTTGAGCAGGGCGCGCGCTATGCACAGCCTCTGCTTCTGACCGCCGGAGACGTTCGTGCCGCCCTGTTCGATATAGGTGTTGTAGCCGTCGGGCATCGCGCTGACAAATTCATCCGCCTGAGCGAGCTCGCAGGCGTGCTTTATTTCATCATCGGTCGCGTTCTCGTTGCCCCAGCGCAGGTTCTCGGATATCGTGCCGGAGAACAGCTCGTTCTTCTGGAGCACCATTGCGACCGAGTTTCTCAGGGTATCGAGATCGTAGCTTCTGACATCCACGCCGCCGAGCATCACTTCACCGCCCGTTACATCGTAAAGGCGCGGTATGAGCTGGACGAACGAAGACTTCGACGAACCCGTGCCGCCGATTATGCCGACCGTCTCGCCGGAGGCTATATGCACGTTGACATTGTCGAGCACCTTGGTGTCCGCCTTTGAAGCATAGGCAAAATTGACATTTTTATAATCTATCTCGCCGTCTTTGACTTCGAGAACGGGGTTCGCGGGGTTCGAGATATCGGTCTTTTCGTTGAGTATCTCAGCTATACGCTGAGCGGAAGAGCTCGCGATTATCATCATGGCAAAGACCATGGAGAGCATCATGAGGCTCATGAGTATCTGCATGGCGTAGGTGAACAGCGCGGTGAGCGAGCCGGTGGTCAGACCGAGTGCTGCGTTGTTGCCGCTGGCGATGACCGCCTTTGCGCCGAGCCATGAGATGAGTATCATGCAGGTATACATGCAGACCTGCATGATCGGCGAGTTGAGCGCAATAAGGCGCTCCGCTTTTGCGAAGTCTTTGTATATCTTCTCGGATATCTTCTCGAACTTGCTTATTTCGTGATCCTCCTGATTGAAGGACTTGACGACTCTTATGCCGCGCACATTCTCCTGAACGACGTTGTTGAGCTCATCGTAGGTGTGGAAAACGCGCTTGAACACGGGGTGCACCTTGATGATTATCAGCACGAGCAGAGCCGCGAGGACAGGTATAATCGCAATGAACATAAGCGAAATCTGGCTGTCGATTCTGAACGAGACTATCATGGCGAAAATCAGCATAACCGGTCCGCGTATTGCTATTCTTATGAGCATCTGATAGGCGTTCTGAATATTTGTGACATCCGTCGTCAGTCTCGTGACTATCGACGCGGTCGAGAATTTGTCGATGTTCGAGAATGCGAAGGTCTGAACATTATCATACATATCGCTGCGCAGATTCGCGCCGAACCCGGCGGACGCGCGCGAGCCGAGGAACGCCGCAAGCATTCCCGTCACCATCTGGAACACCGCGAGGAATAGCAGCGCAAGACCGTATTTCCAGACCATGGACATCACGCCGCCCTCGATGCCGTTGTCGATAAGACCCGACATACAAAGCGGGATAACTATCTCGAACACGACTTCAAACGCGGAGAAAAAGATAGTCGCCCATGATACTTTTTTGTATTGGCGCATGCTCTTCAACAAAGTTTTTATCATATTCTCACTCCCTCTTTTCTTTCTTTGCTCCACTTTCCGGTTTGCAGCCGGGGCTGCTGTCAATATCAAGGTTATCGCATATCCTTATGAGATATCCGCGGAGCTGTTCGACTTCTTCTTCGCTGAACGATTTGAGCATCGCCCGCTCGCCGTTGTCGATAGAACGGCGTATCTCGAGATTGATGTCTTTCGCCTTATCGGTCAGCCGCACGACCTTGTTTCTCTTGTCCGACGGGTCGGTACAGGTGCTGAGAAAGCCGCTCTGCTCCATGCGCGTGACTATGCCGACAATCGTCGGATGTGAGACATGGGCGTAGTCTTCAATCTCTTTCTGGGTTGTCTGACCTCCGCGCTCGGCGAGAAATCTTATGATCCGCGACTGCGCAAAAGTCAGCCCATGCTTGCCGAGTCCTGCATCGGCGTTCGACTTCAGGCGGTTGTCTATACGCTTGAAAAAATATCCGATATGCTCCATAGCGATCTCCTTTCCGCAAAGCTGTTTTCAGCAATATTAAGTGTAGCACGCTACACATTATACATATATGCGCGCCGATTGTCAACAATATGTTTGTAAACAATTTGTGACCTCGGCGCTGAAGATTTTTATGTTCTGTTTTCGTTGAGATTAAAGACGGTGCGTATAAGCTCGGACGCCGCGCGGATGCCGTGCTCGTCCGGGTTCATGAGCAATAATCTTGATGTTCCGCCGATGCAGAAGATTATTTTTTCTTTGCGCTCCGGCTCGTCGTCGTCATGCAGATAGATTCTGAAAAGAGCCTCCTCCGCATCGTTGAGCAGTGAAGCTATATCGTCGCCGTAGAGCGCGCGGATGAGCCGCTCTTCGCGCGATATCGCGCCGACGAGCTCTGAAATAAAGGCGTATGTATCACTGAACGCCATCCGGGCGCAGTCGCAGCGGCCGAGGATATCGGCGACGGTCTCGCGGCAGATGTGCCGATGCAGGCTCTCCATGGTGTCATAGTGGGAATAGAATGTCGTTTTGTTTATCAGCGCCTCCCGGCACAGGTCGCTGACTTTGACGGGTGACGGGTCGCGCAGGCGCAGATCGACATATGTATGCACTATCAGCCGCTCCGTTTTGATATATCTAAGATCATTTTTATTCACCATTTAAACGCCTCTTTTTATATTTAGTCGTTTATCTTACCAATTTGTAAAACAGTTTCTTGATTAGACAACTTTAGTTGTTTATAATGTTAGCATATACTAAAAAATATTACAAGGGGGAGTATGCCGAATGAACAGAAAAGACCGCACCGTCTATATTATGCTCACCGACTATCCGGATAAGGTCTCGCGAACTATAAAAAGAATAGGGCTTTGGGAATACTCCCACATGTCGATAAGCACAGACGAACACTACCCGAAATTTTTCAGCTTCACAGGCAAGCGCGGATTCATGACCGAGGACTTTGACCTCCACCCGACTTACAAAGGCACGGATGTCCCCTGCGCGCTGTTCGCTCTACCCGTAACGGAGGCGGAGCTTCGCAATGTAGAGCGCATCATAAAGCACATGACCTCGAACGCCGACGAATATAAGTACAGCTACATCGGGCTCGCACTGCTCTATCTGCGGATAATCCCGAAGCAGCGCGGGCGCGACACCTGCGTCGGCTTCGTCTCGCGCACGATAAGGGAGCAGACCTCGCTCTCCGCAGGGCGCAGGAAAAAGTTTTGCAGTCCGAACGACATAAAGGCGTTTTTTATCAACCAGCTCGTCTTTGAGGGACCTCTGAGAGTGCTGCTGCAAAAGGGCAAGGCGTAAATTAAAATATCAATCCGCCGTCGGTTCGTGCCGTTCGGCGGTTTATTTTCAGCAAAAGCAAAAGACCTCCCGCCCGGGGAGGTCTTTTAATATAATTAAGGGTTGTTGAAATCAGTTCTCGCCGTCGCCGTTTATGGTCGATATCTCGGGGGTTATCTCTTCGAGAACATCGAGGACTATCTTCACGGTGTCGAGGGAGGTGAATATCGTCACGCCGTTCTGGACGGCACAGCGGCGGATCTCAACGCCGTCCTCAAAGTGGACGCCGGAGAGAATGGCGCGCGTGTTTATAACATAGCTGACATAGCCTGCGCGGATAGAATCAAGGATCTCGGTGCTGCCCTCGCTGAGCTTGCCGCGCACGCGGGTGCGTATGCCGTGCTTCTTGAGGAACGCCGCGGTTCCGGCGGTCGCCTCTATATTGAAGCCGAGGTGATAGAAGCGCTTAACGAGCGGCAGAGCTTCTTCTTTATCCTCATCGGCAAGGGTGACTATTACCGTACCGTATTCTTTCATCTTGACTCCAGACGCCTGAAGAGCCTTGTAGAGCGCACGGTTCAGGCGCTTGTCGTAGCCTATCGCTTCGCCGGTCGATTTCATCTCGGGCGAGAGATACGCGTCCATGCCTGTCAGCTTTTCAAACGAGAACGCCGGGGCTTTGACATACCAGCGTTTTCCGTCGGGCAGGCGCATATCGGTTATGCCCTGATCGTGCAGGCTCTGACCGAGCATAACCTTTGTCGCGATGCGGACAAGGTTGCAGTCGGTGGATTTTGAAAGGAACGGCACGCTTCGCGAAGCGCGGGGGTTGACCTCGATAACATAGACGCTCTCGTCGCTGTCAACTATAAACTGTATATTGAACAGACCGACTATGCCTATGCCAAGTCCGAGCTTTGTGGTGTATTCGGCTATCGTGTCTCTGACCTTCTGCGAAATAGAGAACGGCGGATATACACTCGTGCTGTCGCCCGAGTGGACGCCGGTACGCTCGACGAGCTCCATTATGCCGGGGATGAACACCTCACTGCCGTCGCAGATGGCGTCTATCTCAACTTCCTTGCCCATAAGATATTTATCTATGAGCACGGGCTTGTCTTCATCGACCTCAACGGCGTTCTTGAGATATTTTCTGAGCATCGTCTCGTTAGCGACTATCTCCATCGCTCTGCCGCCGAGCACGAAGCTCGGGCGCACAAGCACGGGGTAGCCTATGCGCGCGGCAACAGCCGCACCGGTCTCGATATCCGTAACGGCCTCGCCTTTCGGGTTCGGGATGCCGAGAGATTTTATAACGGCGTCAAACGCGTCTCTGTTCTCGGCGCGCTCAATGGCGTCGCAGTCGGTGCCGATTATCTTCACGCCGCGCCTTGCAAGCGGAGCCGCGAGGTTGACGGCAGTCTGACCGCCGAGGGTGACTATAACGCCCTCCGGCTTTTCAAGATGGACTATATTCATGACATCCTCTGTCGTCAGGGGCTCGAAATAGAGCTTGTCGGCAGTGGTGTAGTCGGTCGAAACGGTCTCGGGGTTGTTGTTTATAACTATCGCCTCATAGCCGAGCTGCTGAATGGTATGGACGGCATGGACAGTCGAATAGTCGAACTCAACACCCTGTCCGATACGGATAGGACCTGAACCTAAGACTATTATCTTCTTTTTGTCCGACACAACGGACTCGTTCTCGCTCGCGTAGGTCGAGTAGAAATATGGCACATAGCTGTCAAACTCGCTCGCGCAGGTGTCGATCATCTTGTATGTCGGGAAGATATCCTCTTTGCATCTGCGCTCATATATGCTGTCCTCGCTCTCTTTCCAGAGCTCGGCGATATACGAATCGGAGAAGCCGAGGCGCTTTGCCTCGCGCAGAAGAATGTCGGAGCCGGGATTCGCCTCCATCTCCTTTTCAAAATCGACTATCTTCTTTATCTTGTCGAGGAAGAACATATCTATATGCGTTATATCGCAGATAAGCGACGGGTCAACGCCCATCCACATCAGCTGGGATATTGCATAGAGACGGTCGTCCGTGCCCTCTTTGATATATTCGAGCAGCTCGTCAACGCTCATATGCGTCGAGTCGAACTTCTCCATATGCAGGTGGTTCTTGCTCTCCTCGAGCGAGCGTATCGCCTTGAGCAGGCTCTCCTCAAAAGTGCGTCCGACGCTCATGACCTCGCCGGTCGCCTTCATCTGGGTCGAAAGCGTGTTGTGCGCGGCGGGGAACTTATCAAACGGGAAGCGCGGCATCTTGGTCACGACATAGTCGAGCGAGGGCTCAAAGCAGGCGGGGGTGTTTGCAAGCTGTATCTCATGCAGATCCATGCCGACCGCTATCTTCGCCGAGACGCGCGCTATCGGATATCCGCTCGCCTTTGAAGCGAGGGCGGACGAGCGCGAAACTCTGGGGTTGACCTCAATGACATAGTAGCGGAACGAATGGGGGTCGAGCGCAAACTGAACGTTGCAGCCGCCCTTCACTCCCAGGGCGCGGATAATTTTGAGCGCAGAATCCCTGAGCATCTGATATTCTTTATTCGTCAGCGTCTGGCTGGGCGCGACGACTATCGAGTCGCCGGTATGAATGCCGACGGGGTCGAGGTTTTCCATATTACAGACGGTGATAGCGGTGTCGTTCGCATCGCGTATCACTTCGTATTCTATCTCTTTGTAGCCCTTTATGCTCTTTTCGACGAGCACCTGATGCACGGGCGAGAGGAAGAGTGCGTTGCGCATCATCTCGCGCAGTTCGGTGGGGTCATAGGCGAAGCCGCCGCCCGTTCCGCCAAGCGTGAACGCGGGGCGCAGGATAACGGGATAGCCTATCTTCTCCGCCGCCTCAAGGCCCTCTTCGATACTGTAGGTTATCTGCGAGGGGACTATCGGCTCGCCGATGCTCTCGCAGAGCTCTTTGAACAGCTCTCTGTCCTCGGCGCGCTCAATGCTCTCGGCATCCGTGCCGAGCAGCTCTATCTCGCACTCCTTGAGAACGCCCTTTTTCGCGAGCTGCATCGCAAGGTTGAGTCCGGTCTGACCGCCGATGCCGGGGACTATCGCGTCCGGGCGCTCATAGCGGCAGATACGCGCGAGATATTCGAGCGTCAGCGGCTCCATATAGACTTTATCGGCTATGGTAGTATCGGTCATTATCGTTGCGGGGTTCGAGTTCGCGAGGACGACCTCGTAGCCCTCCTCACGCAGGGCGAGGCACGCCTGAGTTCCCGCATAGTCGAACTCAGCAGCCTGACCGATGACTATAGGACCCGAGCCGATAACGAGCACCTTTTTTATATCAGTTCTCTTAGGCACGCTCCTTCGCCTCCTTCATATAGTCGATAAACTGACCGAACAGATAGCTGCTGTCCTGCGGACCGGGCGCGCTCTCGGGGTGATACTGCACGCTGAACACAAGGTCTTTCTTGCATCTTACTCCCTCGACGGTGTTGTCGAGAAGATTTATGTGCGTCACTTCGAGGTCGGTGCCCTCGACCGTTTTCGGGTCAACGGCATAGCTGTGGTTCTGCGAGGTTATCTCTATTTTGTTGGTATCGAGGTTCATGACCGGGTGGTTTCCGCCGCGGTGACCAAACTTGAGCTTATATGTCTTTGCGCCGTAGGCGAGGGATATCATCTGATGTCCGAGGCAGATGCCGAAAATCGGATATTTTCCGCGAAGCGCCTTGACCGTGTTTATAACAGGGGTCACATCCTCGGGGTCGCCGGGGCCGTTTGAAAGAAACACTCCGTCAGGCTTCATGAACTCAATTTCATCCGCCGGCGTGTCATAGGGCACGACAACGACGTTGCAGCCGAACTTGTTGAGGCTGCGCACAATATTGAGCTTCATGCCGCAGTCTATCGCAACGACATTGAACTGCGGGTTCGACGTGCGCGAATACCAGCGCTTTTTGCAGCTGACGCGGCTGACCGCATCGTGGGCAACGGGGGTATTTTTGATTATCTCCACCGCGACCTCAGCCGGGATATCGGGCGAGGTTATGAGCACACGGCGCGAGCCCAAATCGCGTATGCTGCGGGTGAGCTTTCTCGTGTCAACGCCGGAGATGCCGGGGATACCGTTCTCTTCGAGCAGCTCCGAGAGCGTCTTTGTGTATCTGAAGTTCGAGGGCATATCGTTGTAGTCATACACGATAAGGCCGCCGATGCTCGGGTTTTTGCACTCGAAATCGTCGTCGGTTATGCCGTAGTTGCCTATGAGCGGATATGTCATAACGACCATCTGATCGGTATACGACGGGTCGGAGACTATTTCCTGATAGCCGACCATCGAGGTGTTGAAAACTATCTCGCACACCCTGTCGGCATAGCTGCCGAAGCCGTATCCGTAGTACTCGCTGCCGTCCTCAAGGACGATCTTGCGGTCTATGAGTCTCATTTAAAAATACACTCCTTGAATTTATCAGATCGAGCTCTGAAGTCTCGCGAGAACATCTCTGTAGCCGCCGAGAACATCGCCGAGGTCGCGGCGGAATCTGTCCTTATCGAGCTTCTTGTCGGTCTCCATATCCCACAGGCGGCAGGAATCGGGGGATATCTCATCGCACAGGACAAGTCCCTCGTCGGTGCGTCCGAACTCGAGCTTGAAATCGACAAGGCGCACGCCGCCCTTTGCGAACAGCTCGGTCATCAGCTCGTTTATGCGCTTGGACATGGCTCTGAGCTCGTCGAGCTCCTCCTGCGTGGCGAGACCGATGGCGGTTATCTGGCTGTCGTTTATCATGGGATCGCCGAGCTCGTCGCTCTTGTAGCTGAACTCAACGACCGTATTCTTCAGGGGCGAACCCTCCGGCACGCCGTATTTCTTTGAAAAGCTTCCCGCTGCGATATTTCTGACTATGACCTCGACCATAACGATCTCAGCCTTCTTCGCGAGGACGGTGGTTTCGTCGATGACCTTGAGAAGATGGGTCTTGACTCCGTTCTTCATGAGGTAATCAAAGATGATGTTGGAGATTGCCGCGTTGAGTTTTCCTTTTCCGGGCAGATCTTCTTTCTTGACGCCGTTGCCGGCAGTGGCGGTGTCCTTGTACTTGATGATGCAGGTACCGGGCTCCTCCGAACTGTAAACGACCTTGCTCTTGCCTTCATACAACTTTTCCATACCGCAGTTTCCTTTCGCTTTTCGTATTTTTATTTATTTGTTCCGCTCGGAGAGTTTCCCCTCAAAGCGGTCTTTGGTGATAACATCCGGGATAGGGGTCGGATAGACTCCGTTGAAGCACGCGCTGCAGAAGTTCTCGCTGCCTATAAGATTTTTAAGCTCCGACTCTGGCAGATATCCGAGGGAATCCGCGCCGATTATGTCGGCAATCTCCTCCACCGAGTGGTGGCAGGCGATAAGATTCTCGCGCGAGTCAACGTCCGTGCCGTAGTAGCACGGGTGCATGAACGGCGGCGAGGAGATGCGCATATGCACCTCTTTTGCCCCCGCTTCGCGCAGGAGATTGACTATCTGGCGGCTCGTCGTGCCGCGCACTATCGAGTCGTCGATGAGCACTATTCTCTTATCCTTTACGGATTCGCTTATCGCGCTGAGCTTTATTCTCACCTGATCGATTCTCTTGTCCTGACCGGGCGAGATGAAAGTTCTGCCGATATATTTGTTTTTTATGAAGCCCATTCCGTAGGGTATTCCCGACGCCTCGGCATAGCCCAAAGCGGCGTCGATTCCCGAATCCGGGACGCCCATGACGACATCGGCTTCGACCGGATGGGTCTTTGAAAGTATCGCGCCGGCATTTTTGCGCGCCGCGTGGACGGATACACCGTCAATGACGGAGTCCGGTCTTGCAAAATAGATATATTCAAAAATGCATGAGCGCCTCGGCTTTTCGCCGCAGTGATCCCTGTTCGAGCGCACGCCGTTTTCGTCAAAGACGAGTATCTCGCCGGGGAGTATATCGCGCTCGAATTTTGCGCCGACGGCGGAAAGCGCACAGCTCTCGGACGCGACGACATATGTGCCGTCGAGCGTTTTGCCGTAGCACAGCGGGCGGAACCCGTAGGGGTCGCGCGCCGCGAGCAGCTTTGCGGCTGACATGAGCACGAGGGAATACGCGCCCTCGAGCCTGTTCATCGCGCTGCTCAGCGCATTTTCTATAGAGGGGCTTTTAAGACGCGCCTGCGTGACGATATAGGCGATTATCTCGGTGTCGCTCGTCGTGTGGAAGATAGCGCCGCCGAGCTCAAGCTCGCTGCGCAGTTCATAGGCGTTGCTGAGGTTTCCGTTGTGGGCAAGAGCCATCTTGCCCTTCTGATGGTTGACCTCGATAGGCTGGCAGTTCGCTCTGCTGTTGCCGCCGGTCGTGCCGTAGCGCGCATGGGCGACAGCCATCCTGCCCTGCGGGAACTTCATCAGGTCGTCGCGCGAGAAGACTTCGTTGACAAGTCCGATATCCTTGCGCGAAACGAACACTCCGTCGTCGTTGACGACTATACCGCAGCTCTCCTGTCCTCTGTGCTGCAAAGCATAGAGACCGTAGTAAGCGAGATCCGCCACGGGGCCGGGCTTGGGTGAATAGACTCCGAAAACGCCGCACTCTTCATGCAAGTTTGCCATAGGTATTTATTCTCCGATCTCAGATTTTTCAAGCGCTGCGGCTATAAAGCCTTTGAACAGCGGGTGAGCCTTGTTGGGACGGGATTTGAACTCGGGGTGATACTGCACTCCGACATAGAACGGGCGGTCGGAAAGCTCGACCGTTTCAACGAGTCTGCCGTCGGGCGAAAGACCCGAGAGGGTGAGTCCGTTCTGGGTAAGTATATCGCGATAATCGTTGTTGAACTCGTAGCGGTGGCGGTGGCGCTCGGAAATTTCGGACTTTCCGTAGCAGCGCTCCATTGTTGTGCCGGGCTTGATAACACAGGGATATGCGCCAAGGCGCAGTGTGCCGCCCTTGTCGATATTGTCGCTCTGACCGGGCATGAAGTCGATGACCTTGTTCTTGCAGAGCTCATCGAACTCGCCGGAGTGGGCGTCTTTGATACCCGCGACATCGCGCGCGTATTCGATAACCGCAATCTGCATTCCGAGGCAGATTCCGAAATAGGGAACATTGTTCTCTCTGGCGTATTTCGCCGCGAGGATCATGCCCTCTATTCCTCTGCCGCCGAAGCCGCCGGGGACGATTATTCCGTCGAGGTGCGAGAGCTCCTGCTCGTAGTTCGCCTCGGTCAGATTCTCGGAATCGATCCAGTCGATGCGGATATGGGTGTTGAGAGTGTAGCCCGCGTGGCGAAGCGCCTCGGCAACGGACAGATATGCGTCATGGAGCTGGACATATTTGCCGACAAGACCTATCTTGACTTCCTTTTCGCGGTTCTTGATGCGGTGGACAAGCTCCGTCCACTCGTCGAGATCCGGCTCGGGAGCGTCTATATTCAGCTCGCGGCAGACGACGGACGAGAAGTTCGACTTCTCGAGCATCAGCGGAGCTTCGTAGAGATAAGGCAGAGTGATGTTCTCGATAACGCAGTCGGGCTTGACGTTGCAGAAGAGCGATATCTTCTTGAAGATAGCCTCCTCAAGCGGCTCGTCACAGCGCAGGACGATTATGTTCGGGTTGATGCCCATGCCCTGCAGCTCCTTGACCGAGTGCTGGGTGGGCTTGGACTTATGCTCGTCCGATCCACGCAAAAACGGCACCAGAGTGACATGGATGAAGAGGCTGTTCTCACGCCCCACCTCAAGAGATATCTGTCTTACAGCTTCGAGGAAAGGCTGGGATTCAATGTCACCTATAGTGCCGCCGATCTCAGTGATGACCACGTCAGCATCGGTTTTCTTGCCGACACGGTATACGAAATCCTTTATTTCATTTGTTATATGGGGTATGACCTGAACGGTCGAACCGAGATACTCGCCGCGGCGCTCTTTGTTGAGCACGTTCCAGTATACTTTACCGGTGGTGAGATTCGAGTATTTGTTAAGATCCTCGTCGATGAAGCGCTCGTAGTGGCCGAGGTCGAGATCGGTCTCCGCGCCGTCTTCCGTGACATAAACTTCGCCGTGCTGATAGGGGCTCATGGTGCCCGGGTCAACGTTGATATAAGGATCGAGCTTCTGCGCCGCTACCTTGAGTCCGCGCGCTTTGAGAATTCGTCCGAGCGACGCCGCAGTTATCCCCTTTCCGAGGCCGGATACGACGCCTCCGGTCACAAAGATGTACTTTGTCATTAATATCCCTCCGTATTTTATCCTTTTCTTTTTTATATACTTCTCCGGTTAAGGTTTCACGCGTACTTTCATTATATCATATTATAACACACCTTTCATGCCGACTTCTACGGTATTCTGTACTAAAAGCGAGTGCTTTGGAACCGAAAAATATGACAACGCGGTCAACTGCCCGCAAAACCCGATGAGATACTGGGCGCTCGATTCCGAAAAAGCAAAAAGCAAAGGCGTCCGCCGATGGGGGTACTGTCCCCGGGGGAATGAACGCCTTTGCTCATTTGAGGCGTATTTTATCATATTAAAAGACCCGTGTCAATCGCGTATTTTATATGTATCGCACTTTATTTTCCGAAACGGCTGAGAGAAAAGAGCGCCGTCGAAAAAATTTTTCCGGCGCGAGTTCAACTCCGCCGCATTTTCTCAGAAAAGCGGTTACATCTTGCTCATAAAATTGCTTTTCAAAAAGCCCCGATTGCGGCTATTTGCACAAAAATAAAGAATTGTCCGAAAACACCTTGACAAACGATTTTGCTGCGCGTATAATTCAGCGCATAAAGGCAATGGCGTCTTTGAACCGAACAGGTTCATTGACGCCATTTTTTATTTTTCGCCTTAAAATATGAAAAAGGAGCGCTAACTTATGAGCACAGTATCTGATTATTTCGGAAGTCTCGTTTTTGACGACAGAGTGATGAAAGCAATGCTTTCTGCCGATGTTTACCAGTCTCTCAAGAAGACTATTGACGAAGGAGCAAGCCTGAATAATGACGTCGCCAACGCAGTTGCCGCCGCTATGAAGGACTGGGCCGTTGAGCATGGCGCGACCCATTTCACCCACTGGTTCCAGCCCCTGACCGGCATCACCGCCGAGAAGCACGACAGCTTCATAACCCCCGCATCCGACGGACGCGTTATCATGGAGTTCTCGGGCAAGGAACTGATAAAAGGCGAGCCGGACGCATCGTCCTTCCCGTCGGGCGGACTCAGAGCAACATTTGAAGCCCGCGGCTACACCGCGTGGGATCCCACTTCCTACGCATTTATAAAAGACAAGACCCTCTGCATCCCCACGGCGTTCTGCTCTTACGGCGGCGAGGCACTCGACAAGAAAACTCCTCTGCTCCGTTCCATGCAGGCTCTCAACAAGCAGGCTCTTCGTATTCTCAGACTCTTCGGCAACACCGATGTAAAGTGCGTGCGCACCTCCGTCGGCCCCGAGCAGGAATACTTCCTTGTTGACAAGGCTCTCTATGAGCAGCGCAAAGACCTCGTCTTCTGCGGACGCACGCTTTTCGGCGCAAAGGCGCCCAAGGGACAGGAGATGGACGACCACTATTTCGGAGTTATGAAGCCGAGAGTCGCCGCTTACATGGCAGACCTCAACGAAGAGCTCTGGAAGCTCGGCGTTCTTGCAAAGACCGAGCACAACGAAGTCGCACCGTCTCAGCATGAGCTCGCACCCATATACACCACAACGAACATCGCCACCGACCACAACCAGCTGACTATGGAGATCATGCAGAAAGTCGCCGCGAAGCACGGACTTGTCTGCCTGCTCCACGAGAAGCCGTTCGCCGGAGTCAACGGTTCGGGCAAGCACAACAACTGGTCCATGGCTACGGATACCGGAGTCAACCTCCTCACTCCCGGCGAGACCCCCTATGAGAACGCACAGTTCCTGCTGTTCCTCTGCGCGGTTATCAAAGCCGTTGACGACTATCAGGATCTGCTCCGCGTCTCCGTCGCGACCGCAGGCAACGACCACAGACTCGGCGCGAACGAAGCTCCGCCCGCAGTTGTCTCTATGTTCCTCGGCGACGAGCTGACCGCAGTTCTCGACGCTATAGAGAACGACGCGCCCTACAGCGGCAGCGAAAAGACAACGATGAAGCTCGGCGTTCATGTTCTGCCGAAGTTCACCCGCGACACCACCGACCGCAACCGCACATCGCCCTTTGCGTTCACCGGCAACAAGTTTGAGTTCCGTATGCTCGGCTCGTCGAACAGCATCGCCTGCGCGAACATCATGCTCAACGCCGCCGTTGCGGAGTCGCTCAAGATATATGCGGACCGCCTCGAAAATGTCGATGACTTCGAGACCGCTCTGCACGACATGATAAAGAAAACCATAAAAGACCACAAGAGAATCATCTTCAACGGCAACGGCTATGACGACGCATGGATAAAGGAAGCTACCGAGGAGCGCGGACTGCTGAATCTCCGCACCACTCCGGACGCTATGCCCGCGATGATCGCCGACAAGAACGTGAAGATGCTCACCGCTCACAAGATATTCTCACCCGCAGAGCTTCACAGCCGCTATGAGATACTTCTTGAGAACTACTCAAAGACCGTCAATATCGAAGCTCTGACCATGGTCGACATGGCGAGAAAAGAGATTCTCCCCGCAGTCGAGGGCTACACAAAGTCGCTCGCAGAGACCCTCGCCGCGAAGAAAGCGGCAGTCGCAGGTCTCCCCTGCAAATACGAGACCGCGACCATCACGAAGCTCTCCGAGCTGTCCGATGAAATAGCCGACGCGACCGCAGACCTTGACGGCGAGATAGTGAAGTTCCAGGCTATCGAGGATGTCACCGAAGCGGCGAATGATATCAGAGACGTTATCCTCGGCAAGATGGACGCCCTGCGCGCCGTCTGCGATGAGGCAGAGACGATAACCGCCAAGGAGTTCTGGCCGTTCCCGACCTACAGCGACCTGCTCTTCAGCGTAAAATAAAAATCCACAACCCTTTTTACAATAACAAAAGCGCCCGAGTCGGGAGAAGTAACGCGGAATACCGCTCAAAGCGAGCATGGGACGGTGAGAGCCATGCAGTAAGCTCCGCGCGAATAACACCCGACAAGCTGCAAGCCGAAAGGACTACCGAGTAGGTGCGCCGGACACGCCGACCGTTACAGCGGCGAGGCTTTCTTCGAAGCCGAAAAGAGAACAAAGATAGGTGGCACAGCGAGTTGGCACTTGCCCTATCGAATGCTGAAACTAACCGAAAGGAAAGATTACTATGTGTTCGATAATGGGTTACTGCGACTGCTGTGCCGCCTTTTCCGATTTTGAGGAAGGATTCAAAAAGACCGTTTCAAGAGGACCGGACGACAGCCGGATAATAGACACCGGCAAAGGACTGCTCGGCTTCCACCGCCTTGCGATAATGGGGCTGACCCCCGACGGAATGCAGCCGTTTGAATTGGACGGCAGCTATGTAGTCTGCAACGGCGAGATATACGGCTACGAGAAGATAAAAGAGGAGCTTGCGAAAAAATACACATTCAAAAGCGGCTCCGACTGCGAGATACTTCTCCCGCTCTACCGCGAATACGGCGTGGATATGTTCAAGATGCTCGACGCCGAGTTTGCGCTGATTATCTACGACGGCGAAGAGAAAAAATATATCGCCGCAAGAGACCCGATAGGCATCCGCCCGCTCTACTACGGCTATGATAAAAAGGGTGTTATCATGTTCGCGAGCGAGGCGAAGAACCTCGTCGGAATGTGCGGGCATGTTATGCCATTCCCGCCCGGACACTACTATAAAGACGGCGAGTTTGTCCAGTACTGCGACATAGCGGCGGTTGATGAAGTCTGCCATGACGACCTTGAGACAGTTTGCAAAAACATCCGCGAAAAGCTCATCTCCGGCGTTGACAAGAGACTCGTTGCGGACGCAAAGGTCGGCTTCCTGCTCTCCGGCGGACTCGATTCCTCCCTCGTCTGCGCCATAGCGGCAAGACAGAGCAAAAAACCGATACGCACCTTTGCAATAGGCATGAGCGAGGACGCTATCGACCTCAAATACGCAAAGGAAGTCGCCGACTACATCGGCAGCGACCACACCGAGGTCATCATGACAAAAGAGCAGGTCATAGACTCGCTCGAGGGTGTAATCCGTATGCTCGGCACATTTGATATCACTACTATCCGCGCAAGCATGGGTATGTACCTGCTGTGCAAATGGATACATGAGAACACGGATATCAGAGTTCTTCTGACGGGCGAAATCTCCGACGAGCTGTTCGGCTACAAATACACCGACTTTGCGCCGAGCGCGAAGGAGTTCCAGAAGGAGTCGCAGAAGAGAATAAGAGAGCTGCACATGTACGACGTTCTGCGCGCCGACCGCTGCATCTCTGTAAACTCGCTTGAAGCGCGCGTGCCGTTCGGCGATCTCGACTTTGTAAAATATGTCATGTCCGTCGACCCCGCGAAGAAAATGAACACCTACGGCAAGGGCAAATATCTGCTCCGCCACGCGTTCGAGGGCGATTATCTGCCCCACGATATACTCTTCCGCGAAAAGGCGGCGTTCTCCGACGCGGTCGGTCACTCGATGGTCGACTACCTCAAGGAATACGCCGAGGGGCTCTACACCGAAGAGGAATTCAAGGAGAAGTGCGAAAAATACACCCACGCAAAGCCGTTCACGAAAGAATCCCTGCTCTACCGCGAGATATTTGAAAAGTACTATCCCGGCCAGTCCGAGATGATAGTCGATTTCTGGATGCCCAACAAGTCATGGGAGGGCTGCGATGTCAACGACCCGTCCGCCCGCGTGCTCTCAAACTACGGCGAAAGCGGAAAATAAAAAATGTCCCCCGCGCGGAAATTTGCCGTGCGGGGGATTTTGCAAATTGACTGTAAATTGATTTGAATGAAGCGTTTGCATCGCAAACATGAAACGGCAGCTTCGCAAATATGAAGTACTCGCTAACGCTCGTATGAAGCAAAGCGCATGACAGACTTTCGACGTAATACCGTCAAACTTCATATGGCGAAGCCATACTTCATTTTTCATGCACCGCAGGCGCGCTTCATTTGAAAAAAGCAGCCCGGCGGCTTGGCAAAAGTGCCGTTTTTAGACTAACTTGCCAAATGATGACAGAGACGCAAAAAAGATTGTCCTCTGACTTCTATTATAATTGGAATATCCGCATCAATACCTGCTCAATTACAGTAAAGCATTTATATTGTAATAATGAAGCGTTTGCCCCGCAAACATGAAACGGCAGCTTCGCTGCCGTGAAGCACTCGCTGACGCTCGTATGAAGTGACGCGCATGACAGACTTTCGGCGTAATGCCGCCAAACTTCATATGGCGAAGCCATACTTCATTCTTCATGCACCGCAGGTGCGCTTCATTGAAAAAAGCAGCCGTTAGGCTGCTTTTTTCATGGCACCCCCTGGGGGAATCGAACCCTCAACCGCCCCTTAGGAGAAGCCCCCCCCGAGGGGCATTTTTGATTCCCTACAAATCCCCGAAAATCCTTGATTTTACTGGCTTTTCTGGGATTTCGCTGTTAGTAAATTCTCGTCCAAAACCTGCTAATTTTTCGTGGTTTTTTGCCTTCCTTTTAGCAGGGTATTAGCAAATGCAAAGAAATAT
>OKSE01000765.1_pt1 | contig 17910 bp, 15 predicted proteins | sample 1633631 | NCBI WGS metagenome assembly OKSE01 (sample SAMEA3541555, study PRJEB24748) | human gut metagenome | biome: human gut; feature: human-associated habitat; material: faeces | place: China | collected 2012 | reverse complement strand
ATATCGGCAGTCTTGGAAGGACCGCTGATGAAAGTACCGAAATTGTACTTCGGATCCATCTCAATACGGGCATAAGCCTCATGCATATTGTTCACAATCTTCTCTTTTTCGAGGAATATCACAAGGTATTCCGAGATGAAAAGCACCGCTTTCTCCTTCATGGTCTGAGGAATCCAGATGCAGCCATTCTCGGCAACACCCACTTCACCACGAACAATACCCACATCAGTACCATTCAGATCATTAGCCTCAGCCACCGTATCAGGATTCTTCTGGGCAATCGTGATTTCTGGCAGATGAGAGGCAAAGACCTTGGCTTCCGGATAAGCCTTCTTCACCAGCTCATCCAGACTCTCACCCTCCTTCGCTTCTATCACATGGCCACCTACCGATTCCGTCATCTCAATAAACTGTTTCAGCGTATCCTCATACTGGATACCCTTCACATCTACGGCAGGCATATCGAATTGAACATGCGTATTCTTACGCAACTTGTTCAGGAAATCTTCTTTCTTCATTGAACTTTGAAATTTGAACTTTGAACTTTATGATGACCCACTACTTCACCTTTCCTTCTTTCCAAAGCTGGTGGAAGCTCTTCTTTGCAAACTCAGGCATGGCGTGACCGATACCCCAGGCATTCCAATTGCTGAAGTGCGTACAGCATTCAGGAACCAGATTGACAAGCGGAGCAAACTTCAGGGCTGTGGTGTAGAGCGCAGGACGGTCGAAGAGATACTTCATACCATTCGACATCGCCTTCTTCACAGGATCAGCCTTACCCAACTTCTCCAGACTCTGGCGCCATACGTAAATCTGCGAACCTGGTCCTACCTTGGAAGGACAGACATTGTCGCAAGACAAGCACAAGGTGCAGGCAGAAACATTGTCGCTGTACTTCTGAGGATTCTTCAGCATACCCAGGTTCACACCGATAGGACCCGGTATAAAATAGGTGTAACTGTAACCGCCTGAACGACGATAAACCGGACAGGTGTTCATGCAGGCACCGCAGCGCATACACTTCAACGTCTGCCAGTGATCCTTATCGGCGAGAATGTCGCTTCTGCCGTTATCCACCAATACCACATGCATCTCAGCACCCGGACGAGCCTGGCGGAAATGAGAAGTGAAGGCGGTGGTAGGCTGACCGGTTCCGCAGCGGCAAAGCAGACGCTGGAATACAGCCAATGACTTATAATCAGGAACCAGTTTCTCAATACCCATCGCTACGATATGGAGCTTAGGCATGGAAGTGGTCATATCCGCATTACCCTCGTTGGTGCAAACCACGCAATCGCCGGTAGCAGCCACACCGAAGTTACATCCGGTCATACCTGCTCCAGCTTCCATAAACTGGTCGCGGAGATGATGACGGGCACAGCGGGTCAGATAAGTAGGATCATAGTTGCCGATTTCCTTGGAGATTCCCTTCTCCTCGAACATCTTACCTACCTCCTCACGCTTCAGGTGGATGGCAGGCATCACGATATGGCTAGGCTTCTGACCCAGAAGCTGGATGATGCGCTCACCCAGGTCGGTCTCCACCACGTCAATGCCGTGCTGCTCCAGATAAGGATTCATCTCGCACTCCTCGGTGAGCATCGACTTCGACTTCACCATCTTCTTCACGTTATGGTCTTTCAGAATACCGAGCACAATCTCATTGAATTCCTGCGCATCCTTTGCCCAGTGAACCTTTACCCCGCGGCTCTCCAGATTCTTGGAAAACATATCGAGATAATCGGCAAGATGGGTAATCGTGTGCATCTTGATTTCAGACGCATGCTCGCGGAGATCTTCCCATTCAGGAAGTTCCTGCGCCATCTTATCTCTCTTCTGACGAACAGACCAGAAGGTAGCATCGTGCCAGGTGGTCTTCTCTACATTCTGCGTAAACTTCGCAGCTCTCTTGGAATGTTCTGTACTCATAGTCCTGCAGCTAATATTTGAACAACATGAATAAACTTGATCGGCATCTTCTCTTTCTTGGCGATTCCAGCCATGTGCATCAGACAGGAAGAATCCGGTCCGGTAACATATTCGGCACCCGTAGCCATGTGGCGCTTGATCTTCTCCTCGCCCATACGGGTAGAAACGGCAGGTTCCTCAATAGAGAACATACCGCCGAATCCGCAGCACTCATCCTTACGCTCCGGTTCGTGGATGGTAATACCTTCCACCATATTTAATAAGTCAATGATTTTGTTGAAAGGCTTGATGTGGCGCTCAGAAGGAGATGACAATCCCAGTTCGCGCACACCGTGACAACTGTTGTGCACACTCACCACATGCGGGAATTTGCCCGGCACATGATCAACCTTCAGCACATCGTGAAGGAATTCCACGACATCCATAATCTTTTTAGAGGAAACACACTCGTGCTTACCCTCAAGGATTTTAGGATAATACACCTTTACGTAAGCAGCACATGAGGCTGAAGGAGCTACGATATAATCGTAATCCTTGAACAGCTCATCAAATGTCTCTATGACCTTCTCCGACTTGTACTGAAAACCGGCATTAGCCATTGGCTGGCCGCAGCAAGTCTGTTTTTCGGGATAACCCACGTCTAGTCCGTAATGCTTAAGCAACTTGTATGTAGCCACACCCGCTTCAGGGTAAAGGGCATCCACATAACAAGGGACGAATAATCCGACTTTCATTGTTATTATATTTATCTTGTTTGCTATTTGTTTATTCTTTTTCTACATGACTAAAAGTCGCTGCAAAAGTAACAAAATAATTGCAAAAATACGACTTTCTAGAGAAGAAATAATAATAATTGATGTTATTTAACTGTAAAGATTTGCAGAAAATTTGGAATAATCAAATAAATAGCGTAACTTTGCATCCCGAAATAGTGTGTCTACCATTTGTGAACTAATCCAAATGCAGTTTAGTTGCTAAAAACATAAATAACAAGACATATAAAGAACAAACTTATAGTTATATATAATGATGAAGAAACAGCTTAAGAAAGTCCTCGTTCTGGGTTCCGGTGCTTTGAAGATCGGCCAGGCAGGTGAGTTTGACTATTCCGGTTCGCAGGCTCTCAAGGCTTTGCGCGAGGAGGGTATTAGTTCCGTCCTCATTAATCCAAACGTTGCTACAATTCAGACAAGTGAAGGTATTGCTGACAAGGTTTATTTCTTGCCGGTGACACCTTTTTTTGTAACTGAAATTATCAAGAAGGAGCGCCCAGACGGCATCATGCTGGCTTGGGGTGGACAGACGGGTTTGAACGTTGGTACAGAACTTTACCTCAACGGTGTGCTCAAGGAGTATGGTGTGGATGTGTTGGGAACTTCGGTAGAGGCTATCATGAACACGGAAGACCGCGACCTCTTCGTAAAGGAGCTTAACAAGGTTGACCTCAAGGTTCCAGTAAGCCACGCTTGCGAGAACATGGAGGAGGCTGTGGCTGCGGCACGCAACATCGGCTACCCTATCATGATCCGTTCTGCCTATGCGCTGGGTGGTCTCGGTTCTGGTGTCTGCAAGACCGAAGAGGAGTTTAAGGAGATTGCTGAATCTGCCTTCACTTTCGCACCTCAGGTGCTTGTTGAGGAGAGCCTGAAGGGATGGAAGGAGATTGAGTTCGAGTGCATCCGTGATGCCAACGACCGCTGCTTCACCGTTGCCTCTATGGAAAACTTCGACCCACTGGGTATTCACACAGGTGAATCTATCGTTGTGGCCCCAACCTGTTCTCTTACCGACGAGCAGGTGAAGATGTTGCAGGACATCGCCGTGAAGTGCATCCGTCACCTCAACATCGTGGGTGAGTGCAACATCCAGTATGCTTTCAACGCTGAGACCAACGACTACCGTATCATCGAGATCAATGCTCGCTTGAGCCGTTCTTCAGCCCTCGCTTCTAAGGCTACAGGTTATCCTCTGGCTTTCGTTGCAGCCAAGATTGCCCTCGGTTATACGCTCGACCAGATTGGCGAGATGGGTACTCCTAACTCAGCTTATGTAGCTCCATCACTCGACTATATGATCTGTAAGATTCCTCGTTGGGACCTTACCAAGTTTGCCGGTGTAAGCCGCAAGATTGGTTCTTCCATGAAGTCTGTAGGCGAAATCATGTCTATCGGCCGCTCATTCGAGGAGATGCTCCAGAAGGGTCTCCGTATGATTGGTCAGGGAATGCACGGTTTCGTAGGCAACGACCACACCAAGTTTAATAACTTGGATGAGGAACTTTCTAACCCTACCGACCTCCGTATCTTCGCCATCGCCCAGGCTTTGGAGGAAGGTTACACCATCGAGCGCATCGAGGAGTTGACCAAGATTGATCCTTGGTTCATCGAGCGCATGAAGAATATCGTAGATTACAAGCACAAGCTTTCTGAATATAATACTCTGGAGGAGATTCCAGCCGAGGTATTGCGCGAGGCTAAGGTATTGGGCTTCTCTGACTTCCAGATTGGCCGCTTCGTATTGAAGACTCAGAACACAAACATGGAGAAGGAGGTTCTCGCTGTTCGTGCACAGCGCAAGAAGCTGAACATTCTTCCTGCCGTGAAGCGCATCCCTACTGTGGCTAGCGAGCATCCTGACCTCACCAACTATCTCTACATGACATACGCCGTAGAGGGTTACGACATCAACTACTACAAGAACGAGAAGTCTGTCATCGTTCTCGGTTCGGGTGCTTACCGCATCGGTTCTTCTGTAGAGTTCGACTGGTGTTCAGTAAACGCTATCAACACAGCCCGCAAGTTGGGTTACAAGTCAATCATGATCAACTACAACCCGGAGACCGTATCTACCGACTACGATATGTGCGACCGTCTCTACTTCGATGAGCTTTCATTCGAGCGTGTACTCGATGTCATCGACCTGGAGTCACCACGTGGTGTGATTGTTTCTGTAGGTGGTCAGATTCCAAACAACCTGGCTATGAAGCTTCATCGCCAGTCTGTGCCAATTCTGGGTACATCTCCTGTCAACATCGACCGTGCCGAGAACCGTGGTAAGTTCTCTGCCATGCTCGATAAGCTCGGCATCGACCAGCCTAAGTGGAGCGCCCTCACATCTATGGAGGATGTTCAGAAGTTCATCGACAAGGTAGGCTATCCTGTTCTCGTTCGTCCTTCCTACGTTCTTTCCGGTGCAGCCATGAACGTTTGCCACGATGATGATGAGTTGCGTCGCTTCCTGGAGGCAGCTTCTGAGGTTTCTAAGGAATACCCGGTAGTTATCTCCCAGTTCATGACAGAGACCAACGAGATTGAGTTCGACGGTGTGGCTCAGAACGGTGAGATTGTAGAGTATGGTATTTCAGAGCACGTAGAGTATGCAGGCGTTCACTCTGGTGATGCCACCATGACCTTCCCTGCCCAGCAGATTTCCTTCGCTACAGCCCGTCAGATCAAGAAGATTTCACGTGCCATCGCCAAGGAGCTCAACATCTCTGGTCCTTTCAATATCCAGTACCTGGCTAAGGGTCGTGATGTAAAGGTAATCGAGTGTAACCTCCGTGCATCCCGTTCGTTCCCATTCGTGAGCAAGGTATTGAAGCGCAACTTCATCGAAACGGCTACCCGCATCATGCTCGATGCTCCATATCAGAAACCGGATAAGTCTGCCTTCGATATCGACCGTATGGGTGTGAAGGCATCCCAGTTCTCATTCGCCCGCTTGCAGAACGCCGACCCTGTTTTGGGTGTGGACATGAGTTCTACCGGTGAGGTAGGCTGTATGGGTGATACTTTCGAGGAGGCATTGCTCAACTCATTGATTGCTACCGGCTACAAGATTCCTTCTAAGGACAAGGGCATCATGCTTTCAAGCGGTGGTGCCAAGGAGAAGGCTTCTCTGCTCGATGCTGCACAGGCGCTGGTGAAGAATGGTTACACCATCTATGCTACAGCCGGTACAGCGAAGTTCCTCAACGAGAACAACGTGAAGGCTACAGCCGTAGGATGGCCTGATGAGGACCACAAGGATATTCCTAACGTGATGCAGATGATTGCCGACCACAAGTTCGACCTCATCGTCAACATCCCTAAGAATCATACCAAGCGTGAGCTCACCAATGGTTACAGAATCCGTCGTGGCGCCATCGACCACAACATTCCTCTGTTCACCAATGCCCGTCTGGCTTCCGCCTTCATCGAGGCATTCTGCACAATGAGCCAGGATCAGCTTCAGATCAAGAGCTGGCAGGAGTACGAGTAATCGCACGCAGATTTATATGAAATACGCCCTGTAAGGCCCAAGCCTTACAGGGCTTTTTTATTCCCCGCCATGAGAAAAAGGAGGCGAAATGATGGCTTTCTCATTATTTTATTGTACCTTTGCAAACAGAAATAAGAATAAAGAATGATAGTTTGTATAGCAGAGAAACCGAGTGTGGCTAAGGATATCGCCCGAATCATCGGGGCTACCACGGCACGCGACGGTTATATGGAAGGTAATGGTTACCAAGTAACATGGACCTTCGGCCACCTTTGTGAGCTGAAGGAACCGGATGATTATACTCCGATGTGGAAACATTGGAGCCTTTCGGCTTTGCCGATGATTCCACAGCGTTTCGGTATCAAGCTCATCAACGATGAAGGCATCAAGAAGCAGTTTGCTACCATCGAGAAACTGATGCAGGCTGCCGACAGCATCATCAACTGCGGTGACGCCGGACAGGAAGGAGAGCTCATCCAGAGATGGGTGATGCAGAAGGCTCAGGCAAAATGCCCCGTCAAGAGACTGTGGATTTCGTCCATGACCGATGAAGCCATCAAGCAGGGATTCCAGGAACTGAAAGACCAGGGGGAATATCAGTCACTCTATCTTGCCGGACTTTCCCGCGCCATCGGTGACTGGATTCTTGGTATGAACGCCACCCGACTTTATACATTGAAATACGGCCAGAACCGACAGGTGCTCAGCATCGGCCGGGTGCAGACCCCTACCCTTGCCCTCATCGTAAACCGCCAGAAGGAAATCGACAACTTCGTTTCCGAACCTTACTGGGTACTCGCCACCATCTATCGCGACACCCAGTTTACGGCAACCAGCGGCAAGTTTACCAGCAAAGAGGAAGGCGAGAAGGCTTTCAGCACCATCGCCGGCAAACCCTTCACCGTTACCGATGTAAGCAAGAAAAAGGGAAACGAGGCGCCACCTCATCTCTACGACCTCACCTCGCTGCAGGTGGATTGCAACAAGAAGTTTGCATACTCTGCCGATATTACGCTGAAACTCATCCAGAGTCTCTACGAAAAGAAGTACACCACTTATCCTCGTGTAGATACCCAGTTCCTGACCGACGATATCTATCCGAAATGTCCGCAGATTCTGAACGGAGTGAGTCAGGCAAAGATCATGAGTCAGCAGAAATACCTCCCGCTCATTCAGCAGCTCGCAACAATCAGCAAGAAATTGCCGAAGAGCAAGAAGGTTTTCGATAACAGCAAGGTAACCGATCACCACGCCATCATCCCAACCGGAGTTCCGCCAACCGGACTCACCGATATGGAGGCGAATGTCTATGATCTCATCGCCAAGCGATTCATCAGCGTGTTCTATCCGGACTGTAAATTCTCTACCACCACCGTATTGGGCGAGGTAATCAACGAAGATGGTCCAAAACCGGAAAAGATAGAATTCAAGGTGAGCGGTAAGGAGATTCTCGAACCGGGCTGGCGAGTAGTCTATGCCAAGGATACGAAGAATGCCGATGACGACGATGCAGATAACGCCAACGGAAACGCAGACTCAGGAAACGGCGCCAAGAAGGAAGTGGTAGAAGAAAGAACCCTCCCATCCTTCACAAAAGGCGAATCGGGAGAACATCAGCCTACCCTGACGGAGAAATGGACCACGCCACCTAAGTATTATACCGAGGCAACCCTGCTGCGTGCGATGGAGACAGCCGGTAAATTCGTAGAAGACGAAGAACTTCGTGCGGCGCTCAAGGAGAACGGAATCGGCCGACCATCCTCCCGTGCCGGCATCATCGAGACCCTCTTCAAGCGCCACTACATCCGTCGCCAGCGCAAGAATCTGATGGCAACCCCGACAGGCATCGAACTCATTGACACCATCCATGAGGAACTGCTGAAGAGTTGCGAGCTGACCGGTATCTGGGAGAAGAAACTTCGCGACATCGAGCACAAGACTTACGATCCTGCCGACTTCATCAACGGACTGAAAGAACAGATCAACAAGATAGTCATCGATGTGTTGTCTGACAACAGCAACCGGAGAGTGACCATCATGACAGAGGAAGACCTCAAGAAGAAACCGGCTGCCAAGAAACCGGCTGCCCGAAAGGCTCCTGCCAAGAAAGCCGATAAGGCAGCAGCACAGAATACAGATTCTCAGAATGCTCCTGCTCAGCCAGCTCCAGCTGCCGACCCAATGGTTGGCAAACCATGTCCGCTCTGCGGCAAGGGCGTCATCATCAAGGGCAAGACCGCCTATGGATGCAGCAACTGGAAGGCAGGCTGCCAATATCGTCAGCCATTCTCGCAGATGTAAATCAATATGAAACAAATAAGATTTTATCAAATCATAACAGCAATCAGCTGCCTCTTTCTGATAAGTTGCGGCATAGAACAGAACCTGAAGAAAGCAGACAAGCATCTTTCTTTAGGCGAATACTTCGATGCGGCAACCCAATATAAAAAGGTGTACACCAAGACACCTACCAAAGAGCGGGCTGCCCGGGGCAAGGTGGCTCTAAAGATGGCACGCTGCTATGATAAAATCAACAGTACGCCGAAGGCATTGGCTGCCTACAGCAATGCCATCCGATACAAGCAGGCAGACCTCCACGACCGCCTGGCTTACGCACGGCTTCTCCTGAAGAACGGAAGTTACAGGCAGGCTGCCAAGGAATTCGAATTTCTGCTCGATTCCATGCCCGACAACGTGCTGGTAAAGAACGGACTCGAATCGGCACGAAAAGCCCCAGTCTGGAAGAAGAAAGGAAGCCGGTACAAGGTAAAGCGGATGGATGTTTTCAACTCCCGAAGAGACGACTATTCGCCGATGTTCCTCAGCGATGACTGCAGCCAGCTCTATTTCACCTCAACCCGCAACGAAGCCCAGGGCAGCGACCTGAACGGAGTGACGGGAACGAAATCTGCCGACATCTTCTTCTCTGAAAAGAACGACAAAGGCAAATGGAGCAAGCCGGAAGCCATCGGAACCGGTCTCAACACCGACTACGAAGAGGGCGCATGCTGCTTTACCCCAGACGGCAAGCAGATGTACCTCACCCAGTGTGCCACCGATCCCACTTCGCCCCGCTTAGCCCAGATAGTAACCTCCAACCGCTCAGATGCAGCCTGGAGCAAGCCTACCAATCTGGAAATCAGCAAAGATACGCTCAGTTGTTTTGCCCATCCAGCCATCTCTCCTGATGGCGAATGGCTCTATTTCGTATCAGACATGCCGGGCGGAAAGGGCGGTCTCGACATCTGGCGAGTACGCATCACTCCTGCCGGACTGGGCGGCGTAGAGAACCTGGGCGAACCTATCAACACACCAGGCGATGAGATGTTCCCTACCTTCCGCCCTAACGGCGACTTTTACTTCAGCAGCAACGGTCATGTGGGAATGGGCGGACTCGACATCTATATCGCCAAAGTGAATTCCATCACCCGGAAATATGAACTCAACCACCCCGGCTATCCGCTGAATACAGAAGCCGATGACTTCGGAATGACTTTCGAGGGTCTCCACAACCAGGGTTTCTTCTGCTCTAACAGAAAAGACGGAAGAGGCTACGATCATATCTACTCCTTCGAGAATCCGGAGATTGTTACCACAATGAAGGGATGGGTTTACGAGAAAGACGGTTATGAACTGCCTGCCGCAGAGGTCAGAATCGTAGGCAACGACGGAACGAACAGGAAACTATCCGTCAAGGGCGACGGTTCGTTTGTTCTCCCTATCAATCCGCATGTCGACTACCTGGTGATGGCATCCTGCAAAGGCTACCTCAACCACAAGGAAGAACTTCGGGTTGATTCAGCTAAAGAGAGTAAGGAATACGTGCTCCAGTTCCCGCTGGCTTCCATCACAGCCCCTGTACTCATCGACAACATCTTCTACGATTTCGACAAGGCAACCCTTACCGAAGCCAGTACAACAGCCCTCGACCAGCTGGTAACGCTGCTGAAAGAGAACCCGCACGTTACCATCGAACTCAGTGCCCATTGCGACTACAAGGGAAACAGCGAATATAACAAGCATCTGTCTCTGCGCCGCGCCCAATCGGTAGTAGACTATCTGATAAAACACGGCATAGAGAAAGAGCGCCTCACCCCTGTGGGCTACGGCAAGGAGAAGCCGAAGAATGTGCGCAAGAAACTTACCGAGAAGTATCCTTGGCTCAAGGAAGGCGATGTGCTCAACGAAGAATTTATCCTGAAGCAGAGCAAGGAGCATCAGGAAATCTGCAACCAGCTGAACCGCCGAACCGAGTTCAAAGTGCTCCGCACTACCTATAAATTGTTTTAGAAACCGATATCATAAGCATAGGTGCTCTACTGAAAAAGTAGCAGCACCTATTTGTTTTTCTATATTCTGCAATATTAAATCTTCGTTCATCGACGCTGAATGTCCGTTCAGCGACGTTGAATGTCCGTTCAGCGACGTTGAATGTCCGTTCAGCGTCGATGAACGGAGATTTCAAGAGCATAAAGATGATATTTATAGTAATAAAAAACTCTTTCTATTAGCACTAAAAACTATTCTGCTAATAGAAAGAGTTGATCATTCATACAATTGATATCAGGGAAGAAGCCTACTGACGTGCATCAGCCAGTTCATTATATCCCCAAACCATGATGAGGACAACGACGCCAGCCAGCACCATCAGGAGATTCTGAGAGTGGGCGATGGAATCTGCCACATGCGTAAGGGCACGCGAACCGGAAAGGAGGAAATCTATCTTCATAGAGAAAAGCCACCCCTGTATCTGCTCCCATCCCTGACAGACCACCGCTATAATGATGCCTGCTGCCACACAGACTGCAGTCCATAAATGTTCCAGGCGCTGGCGCTTAACCAGCGACATCGCAGTATCAGTTTCGGGTAAAGCCGGCAATGCCTGCATCACCCTGTCGGAGAATCCGTCATCAGGAATCTCTGATATCTGGCAATCGGAAAAGAACATCTGCAAGAGTTCTTCATCCTGAGGGTTCAACGGTTCCCCTTTCATGCTCTCCAACTTCTTATCATTTATCTTATCGGTCATAACCATTCTGTTTTAAGTAACTTGCAAGTTTCTGTTTTCCACGAGAGAGATGCGACTTGATGGTGCCTTGCGCCATTCCCGTCACCTCTGCAATCTTATCTATAGAGAGTCCATCCATCAGCTGCAGCGTGATGCATGTACGTTCATTTTCATTCAATATCTGTAATGCCTTGAGCAAATCCATCTTCAATCCGGCATGGGCGCCCTGTGCATTCTTACTGGAAACGGCAGGCGTATCGATGTCCTGCGTCTCCTTATGGCTGCGGGTATAATCATACCATACATTATAGGCGATGCGGTAGAGCCAGGTGGAGAAAGAGGCTGTACCCCTGAAACCGGACAGATGGGTATATGCCTTGACAAAGGTATCCTGCGCCAAGTCGTCACTCAGCTGCGCATCCCCCAGCGTCTGCCGCAGGAAGAACCCACGAATGGGTGACTGATACTTCCTGACCAGCAGGTCGAACGACTTGCGGTCATGAAGCATCACCACCTTCGTGACGAGAGAGATATCGGATAACTTTTCCACCTTATATATATTAACTAATAATTGTTGTTCTTTTCCTTGTGACTTCCCCTCCTATTGAGAAGCCATGAGATGTTGAATGTCGGCTGCTAGACCGGAGTACCATTATATCCCGTGCCCTGGTCGCCGTGACGGTTCTTCCACCAGTCCTTGATGGCAGGAAGCGAGCCGATAACGGTCTGACCGATGCCATAGAAGAAGACCAGGGCTCCGATGCCAGCCAGGAAATCAACATCCCACCAGGCAAACATGGCGCATAAGCCGGCTCCCAGGAAGGCATTTCTCAATCCACGCTTTACCAGATACTCATCGCTCTGCTTGTCTATCGGACGGTCGCTTTCCGGAACATTGAGGCCCTTCTCCATCGCCATCTCTGCCAGTTTCATCCGGTCGTTGTGGCGGCGAATCAGATATCTGATAACCAGAAATACGATGATCAGCGGAGCAAAGACAAACAGCAGACCGAAGATGATACAGAAGATGATCATAACAGCCAGCGCTCCGCCACCAAATACCGAACCGATGAAATCAAACGGATCATCATAGTTGTCTAAACTGTATTTAGAATGAACAGGTCTATTATCATTCTCATCATAATCATCATAGTTAGCCGAATCTGTACTGGTGGTATCAGAATAAGCCTCCAACGCCTCGTCGTCTTTATCCTTCGAAGCAGATGGCTGTGCGGCAGATGCAGGGGCAGCCTTTGAATCTACCTGTTGGGTAGTTGGATGATAACGATGTTTTGGAGCAGAAGACGCCAAAGACACTTGGGTGGCTCCGATGCTCATAACGAGCGCTAATGCCAATATTGCTTTCTTCATATCATTATTTTTTATTGTTTTACCTTGTTATTTTGAAAAATTTCTGCTTCTTAGACGCATCTCTTCGCGATTTAGTTGCAAAGAAACGAAATTTTTCTTATTTTTGCAAACAAATTAAAGAAAAAGAAACAGAATGAAGACATTACCTGAAGATTTCAGAACATATACGCAGGCGCTGATGGGCGAAAAGCTGTATCAGCGTCTGGAGCATGCTATCCTAGAAGAGGAGGCACCAACCAGTATCCGCATCAATCCTTTTAAATGCAAGGATGCTGATGGCGAACCGGTTCCCTGGTGTCCGGAAACCGGCCGTTATCTCTCTACCCGTCCCGGATTCACCTTCGATCCGCTGCTGCATGCCGGCTTATATTATGTACAGGAAGCCTCATCTATGTTTGTTGATATGGCTATCCGACAGTACGTAAAAGAACCGGTGATGATGCTGGATCTCTGTGCTGCCCCTGGCGGAAAGTCGACTGCCGTAAGAGCAGCCTTGCCGGAAGGGAGTCTGCTCTTCAGCAACGAACCGATGCGCACCCGCTCGCAGATTCTAGCCGAAAACGTACAGAAGTTCGGTCATCCGGATATGATTGTTACCAACAACTATCCCCGCGATTACAAGAAATCGAAATTGCAGTTTGATGTGATTCTTACCGATGTTCCCTGCTCCGGCGAAGGAATGTTCCGCAAAGATGAAGGGGCTATCGGCGAATGGAGTACCCAGAATGTGAACAACTGCTGGCAGCTGCAGCGCGAAATCGTATCGGATATCTGGAACTGTCTGAAGCCAGGCGGTATTCTGATTTACTCTACCTGCACCTTCAATGCACACGAAGATGAGGAGAACGTGGACTGGATATGCGAAGAACTTGGCGCTGAAGTGATGGCACTGGAGGGTGTAGAAGATGCATGGAACATCACCCGCAACCTCACGGGCAGCGACTTCCCTGTTTACCGGTTCATTCCTGGCGTTTCGCGAGGCGAAGGTCTGTTCATGGCGATTCTGAAGAAAGAGGGCGAATGGGAAGCAGGTTCTTCAACCAAGGAGAACAGGAAGGATAAGAAGAAGAAAGACAAAAAGGTGGCTAAAGGAAAGGGACCGGAGATTCCGGACGGCTGGCTGAAGGCTGATACGGAATGGATGCCTGCAGAAAGCAACGAGACGGTTTACGCCATTCCGGGCAGATGGAAAGACATCTACGACCAGGCTGAAAAGAACCTGAAGGTGCTGCATGCAGGTGTGAAACTGGGAACAGACAAGGGAAAGGGTCTCATTCCCGACCAGGCTCTCGCTCTCTCTACGATGCTCAACAAAGAACACTTTCCTCAGGTGGAGTTATCCTACGAAGATGCCATCCGCTACCTTCGCAAGGAGGCTGTGAATCTGCCTGCCGATACGCCTAAGGGTTATGTACTGGTAACCTACAGACAGGTTCCGATAGGCTGGGAAAAGAACATCGGCAACCGTGCCAACAACCTCTATCCGCAGGAGTGGAAGATCAAGAGTAGCCATGTTCCGGAAGAACAGTTTACAGTTAACAGTTTACAGTTAACAGTTTACAGCAAGAATGAATAATTCAACATTTAACACTTAACATTCTAAATAAAAAATGTTCAGCATCATCGCCTGTATATCAAAAGTGCATAGAGCTATCGGGTACAAGAACCGGTTGCTCTACGCCATCCCATCGGACATGACCCGATTTCGTATGCTCACAACCGGACATACGATCATCATGGGCAGGAAGACATTTGAGTCGCTGCCGAACGGAGCCTTGCCCAACCGCCGCAATATTGTTATCTCGAAGACAAGAGAGCAGATAACAGGGTGCGAAGTATACACCTCTCTGGAAGAAGCGCTGGCAGCAAGGAAAGAAGAGGTTGGAAGCAAAGAAGAGGTTGGAAGCAAAGAAGAGGTTGGAAGCAAAGAAGCGATTGGAAGCAAAGAAGCATCAGATGAATGTTTCATCATCGGAGGAGCCAGCATATATGAACAGGCTTTGCCTTTTGCAGACAAGCTTTATCTCACAATCGTTGAAAAGGAGCCTGAACATGCCGATACCTTCTTTCCGGAAATCAATCCGGCAGAATGGGAAGTGACAGAAAAAGAAATGAGGAATGAAAACGGCTTACCGTTCACATTCCTCACCCTTTATAGAAAGCAGTAATCCCGCAGGGAGCTACTGCTTTTTTTCTGTTTTATATCTTATTTCTCTGCTGCAGCCTCCTCATCAGTTTCCTCTTCATCATCGTTGAAACTCTTGAGGTCCTGCATAGAAAGCTGACGGTTGATAGATGCATTAAAAGAGATGATGGTCTCGCTGCGAGACAATCCCAGTGGCTGCAACTTATCATGGATGATTTCCAGGAGATGATGGTTGTTGAGCGCGTAAATCTTGATAAACATATCAAAGCTGCCTGTAGTATAGTGGCACTCTACAACCTCAGGAATCTTCTTCAACTCCTCTACAACCTGGTCAAACTTCTCAGGCTCCCTCAAATAGAGTCCCATATAGGCACAAGTTTCGTAACCTATCTTTTCTGGGTCAATGATGAATTGTGAACCCTTGATGATACCAAGATTTGTAAGTTTAGCTACACGCTGATGAATGGCAGCACCGCTAACATTGCAAGCGCGTGCCACTTCCAAAAATGGAATACGGGCATCCTGAGAAATCAGCTTCAGAATCTGCCTATCTAATGAATCTAAAATTTGTTTTGACATAATACTAATAATTTGCTTGCAAAGATAATACAAAAAATTAATAAAAGCAATTTTTTAAGAGAAAAAAATGATAAATTAATATTATTTTCCTTTTTCTGTGGCAGAATAACTGATTTTTAATGCTTTTGCCTGGCGCAAAGCCTGCTTTACATCGGTTATCACACCCATCTTGGTTTCCTGATCCGCTTTGATTGATACGGTCATCAGCTTCTGGTCTTCCGGTGACATACGCTTCTTTTCTGCCGAAATGTAATCCATCACTTCGGGAGCCGAAGCAAACTTGTCATTCAACTGGATCTGGGTACCGGTACCATACTTTGCCTGCATCTCTTTGGTTGGCTTACCTATATAAATATGGCTCACAGCCGATTTCTTGGTCAGGCGGGTGAGTTCCTTGCCTTGTGGCAAACGGCAGTCTACCTTCAAGGTAACCTGGCGCATGTGGGTAACAATCATAAAGAAGAACAGTACGGAGAAAATCAGGTCTGGCAGAGAAGATGTATTCAACCCTGGCACTTCATGCGATTTCTTATGAAAATTCATCATTGTTTACCTCCTTTCTGCTGTTCTGTAGCTGTTTCTGCCGATTTTTCTTCCCCTTGCTTTTCTTCAGCATTGGCATCAACACGCTGGTCGGTTTGAGTCATTGCGTTGGCATACGACTCTGTGATGCGCTGCGGACAGATGTTGCGCACCTGTTCTTTCTGGTCATTGTTCAAGAGGGCATAATCCCTGTGATATTTCTTCTGGGCTGTTTCGTTGCGTAGCTGGCTATATGCTTCCATCAGCTGATTCTGCATCTGGAAATAGAGATTATAGTCGGCATCGCGGTCACTCTCGATAGAGATGAGATGTTTCTTGCCCAGGCGGTGTACAAAGCGGATGGTTTCTTCCTTGAGCTGGCTCACCTGCATCGGCTTACCGTTGACCAAAAGCGTATCGCCAGCCGTCAGGCGCAGCGCCATCAGGTTAGCCTTGTCTACCACCGACTGTTGCTGTTCCTTCTTCTGCGGTTCAGGTGAAGGGAGTTGGCGCAACAGTCCCTTATCCACATCCATCGATGTGGTGACAAGGAAGAATATCAACAGCATGAACGAGATGTCGGCTGTAGATGTGGTATTCAGTCCCGGTGTTTCGTGTTGCTTCCTTCTAATCAGCATATTTAATCCTTATTTATAGAATAGAGAGCCTAAAGCACTCTCTTTAGTTTTTCTTCCGAATATAACGTGTGGCACCGAAACAGACGGCACCGATTCCAGCCACCAGCATCAGGAGCGATGTGATGACAAACATATCTGAAAGCTTGAGCCAGAGCCAGTCGGCATAATTCTCGCCATTGATGAGCATCGGAGCAGAACCGCCCAAAAAGAAGGTAAGCAGCAAAACTGCCAAAGTTCCGATCCATGTGATGCGGAAGATGCGACGCACGGGAATGCCATTCACTACAGCCTCCGACTTGCTGCTGCGATAATCTCTGATCATCGAAAAGACTGCCAGCCCCACACCTCCTATCAGGAAGAGCCACATCAGCAGGATGAGCACATCGGTAAAGAGAGGCGCATTAAAGTCGGGGTTCTCTTCGAAAGGCAAATCGTAGCCTACCAAAAAGAACAGACCGAAAACCAGCACCGCCAATCCTATCATGATATAGAACACCTGCTGCGATATCTTTTCGGCCGACTTGTTACTTTGAACTTTGAACTTTGAACTTTGAACTTTAAACATGGAACTTTGAACTTTGAACTTTGAACTTTATGATTAGTAAAGCCGATGAATTTTTCACTCTTCGTTCTTCACTCTTCGTTCTTCACTCTTCACTTATTCTTGGCAATAATATCCATCAAAGTAACCGCCGACTCCTCCATCTGGCTTGTCAGGTGCTCCACCTTAGAAAGGATGTAGTTATAGAAAACCTGAAGGATGAGGGCTACGATGATACCGAAGATAGTAGTGATGAGCGCCACTTTCATACCCGAAGCAACGATAGTAGGACTGATATCGCCCGCCTGCTGAATCTGGTCGAACGACATGACCATACCAATCACGGTTCCGAGGAATCCGAGCGATGGTGCCATAGCGATAAAGAGTTTGATCCAGGAGCAGCCCTTCTCCAGGTTAGCCGCCTGAACGGTACCATATCCGCTTACCGAGCGTTCGATGTCATCAAGACTCTCGCTGATATGCATCAAACCCTGGTAGCAGATAGAAGCCACCGGTCCGCGGGTATTCCGGCAGAGCGTCTTAGCCCCTTCCACATCTCCCGCCGCCACCTTCTGGTCGATATCCTGCATCAACTTCTTGGCGTTGATTTCAGAGAGACTCAGATAGATGATACGCTCGATACAGAAAGCCATACCCACGATGAGGGCGATGGCAACGAGAGACATAAATCCCGCATTACCCTCTATAAACTTTGTCTTAAGAGCTTGATGAAATCCCATGTTCTCTTCTTGAGCCATCATAGGCAGAGAACACATCCATGTGAAAACCAATATTGCAAAACGTGCAATAGCTGTATTTTTCTTCATATACCTTATTATATATATAAAAGCGGAAAGAGGGGGATTCGAACCCCCGAACCGGTTTTGCCGGTTACACGCTTTCCAGGCGTGCC
>OKSE01000760.1_pt1 | contig 17977 bp, 16 predicted proteins | sample 1633631 | NCBI WGS metagenome assembly OKSE01 (sample SAMEA3541555, study PRJEB24748) | human gut metagenome | biome: human gut; feature: human-associated habitat; material: faeces | place: China | collected 2012 | reverse complement strand
TGGTCTGTAACAACTGTTCCAAACCTTTGGCGGGCAAATACTCCACCTGAACGGGAATCAATATCCGATTAGCAGCAGCGAGCGCATTGACGGTCAGCATACCCAGAGAGGGCTGGCAATCAATCAGGATATGAGTATAATTCCGTTTCAAGGTATCTAAATACTGCCGCAAAATAGTCTCTCGACTCATAGCATTTACCAGAGACATCTCCATCCCAGATAGCTGAATATCCGCAGGCATCAGGTCAACACCCTCCGGGTGGTGCAGGATGCCTTCCCCAGGAAGAATAGGCTGATCGGTCAGGACTTTACTCATCATATCGGAAAGAGTAACAGACAGTTTATCCGGCTGCGGATGTCCCAAGCTAATCGTCAGGCTCCCCTGCGGATCTCCGTCAATCAACAACACTTTCTTTCCGGCCTGGGCCAGACCAATCCCAAGATTGGCACAAGTAGTCGTTTTACCAACGTTATGCGAAGCTTTGCATAATACGGGTTATGAAAAGTAAGTTATTATGCAAAGTTGAGTCCATACTTTGTTGGATTTCTTAGGGGATGGACTCTTTTTAACTTCGCATAATTCGGGATAACTCCTTACAGAGATTTCAGCCAATCAAGAAGGTCTTTATTCTTTTTCCATGCAGGAAGTTCTTCAGATGATGGACTATTGTAGGCTTCCACCAATGCTTTGCGTTTCATTTTTTCATCTGCACGTGCATAGATTTTGGTTGTTGAAATATCAGAGTGTCCAAGTAAATCTCTGATATAAACAAGGTTTACTCCTGATTGAAGCAAGTGCATTGCTTTACTGTGCCTCAGCCAATGCGGTGTAATCTCTTCAGAAATATCTTTTATTCCTACTGCTTGAGCCTGTGCAGCATATTTTTTCAAAATGTATGTTACACCAGCTCTTGTCAATGGCTTATTGCCACGATTAGTAAATAAAGGATTGCGTCCATATGCAGGTGAAGACAGGCCTGAGCCTTCAATGTACTGTTTGAGCAATTCACCGGTTGGCTTCATAACTGGAACAATACGGCTTTTTCCGCCTTTACCTGTCAGCATAATAGTAACAGTATCATTCAAAGTGACATCACAGACTTTTAGATCTACAAGTTCCTGGACTCTTGCCCCAGTATCATACAGAAGTGATAGTAAAACAGCATCTCGTTTCCCTTGAGTAGTAGTTCTATCAGGCTGTTCAAGCAGACCTTTGATGCTATCCAATGGCAGATACATAAGAGGAGGCTTATCCGTTTTTTTCATTGGAATTGCCAGGATTTGCTGACTCTGCTGTATATACTGTGGTTCTTCAACCATTAAAAAACTAAAGAATGAGTGGATCGCAGCAAGTCGCTGGTTTCTTGTTGCAGCTTTACAGTTTCGTTCTTCTTCAAGCCATTGCAGAAAACGAAGAATCAGTTCTCGATCCACTTCTGAAATCGTCAGTTTCTCTGGTGAAATGTTTTCCTGATCCCTGCAGTATCTTAAAAATAATGAGAAGGAATCTCTGTATGCCAGCTGAGTATTTCGTTTACTGCCAACCTGACCGGGAAGATATACTGATAAAAACCGAGTTAGATATCGTGCAAAATCAGTTTCTTTCATGGCATACCTCCGGAATGACGTATGCACAGGATTTCTCCACTTTTTTCATCAGATCGGGATAAACTTCTGCTGTCAGACGTAGATATTGTGCCGTTGAGCGTACTGATTTGTGTCCCATATAAGTGGAGAGGATTGGAAGCATAGCAGATAAATCGGCTTCTTCCTTGATCCATTTCTGTAAAACATGGACTGCGAATGTATGACGGATATCGTGCAAGCGAGGTCCCTGACCTTTTCCACCATGTGAAATACCAGCAACTTCTAGATATCTGCGATATCTTTGATATACAGTCATGGGACTGATCATGGTCTTATCTGGTGCAAGAAAGAAAAAGTCACTGTCTTTTTCCCACCAGATTTTATCTGCATAGGATATACACGCTTCTTTCACGGAATCTGATAATGGGATATATCGATCACGATCAGTTTTTGCTTCACGGATTGTAAGAATCCCCTCTTCGAGATTTACATCCTTGTAGCGAAGTCCTACAACTTCTGATACCCGAAGTCCACAGCCATAAAGAATTCTAAAAATTACTGGCAATGCCAGATGCATGTTTCTCGCAACCTCCCGAGGTTCTGTTTCATCTGCGGCTTTGATCACAGAAGTTATCTGTTCGTGTGTAAATATATATGGTACAAATGAATTATGATTCAATCCTTTTACTTCCGGCACGATATAAGCATCATATCCGAGGTTATTCAAGTAGATGGCAAACTGTCTTATGCAGGTAATGCGGTGTGAACGGCTTTTTTCAGATTCACCTTCCCGAGGGGCTATCCATTTTTCAGCAAGAGAACGGGATATTTCTATTTCTGTGACACCCTGTTCTTCACTGAAACGACAAAATCGAGATAAGCATTTCGGTTCATCTGCGTATTTAAAACCGGCACTTCTTTTGTATTGAATGAATTCATGAACGGTTTCAGCAAAAGGGCCTGTCATTGTTGGAGATTTTCTAATTCTTGTCATGTTAGATTGCCACCTCCAATGCACACTTCCTAAGTTCACTGATATCGATACGAAGATAGGCCATCGTTGTTTCGGTAGTTGTATGTCCCAGGATTTCCGAAATAACAGGAAGCGGAATCTCATGTTCCAACAGACGACTTGCAAGGCTATGACGAAGCGTATGGGAACCTTTCTTTTTCCCTTCAAGATGAATTCCGGATTTCTGGAGATGGACTCTTACAAGGGCACCGACTGCACCTGGATTGAAATTCGTATAAGGTGGAACCTGTCTCACAAACACATGATCCGAATCAGTTTTTGGTCTTGAGTTCTTCAGATAATTGATGATTGCTTCACCAACATCTTCAAGAAGGGGAAGTTCCAATGGATTTCCAGTTTTTACCTGGGTCAGTCGGATGACTTCTTTCTCCCAGTCGATGTTAGAAAATCTGAGATTTGCAACATCGCTGCTACGCAGACCAAGTCTTGCAATGAGCAGAATGATGGCATAATCACGGATTCCACAAGGATTTCCAAGATTAATCGAATCAAGAAGCTTTGTTACCTCGTTCGCAGAATACGAGGAAGGCAAGCGACTCTGTCTGTTGTAATGAGGGTTTGGAAGCTTTGAGAACATCTCTTTTTCCATAAAACCATTCTCATAGCAGTATTTCAGATAATATCGTACCGCACGCATTGTATGATTTATGGTTGGTTTTTCATAACAGCTCAAAGATGTCATGAAATCCAAAACATCTTTAAGAGACAACGTATCCAGAGAAGAAATATTTTTCTTCTTTAAAAAGGCAAAAAAACGTTCCAGATATAAACTGGAAATCTTATTCGATTTTTTGATGATTCCGATTTTCTCCCGATGGGAAATATATGCTTCTGCGCTGTTTTTGAATCCTTCCGGAAAGGTGTATGCTCTTTTATCCATAACAAGATAGAGAGTGACATTTCCTGAACGTTGGTATTCTGCCAAAGCATTTATACAACGGGAATAGGTTGCACACCATTTTTTCTGCTTGATTTTAGATGACATGGAATAATGGTCTTCTAAAAACTGTAATCCAAAGTCCATGCTGAAAGAATCTGTGTCGTGTTCTTCGGCGTAGAGTAAAAGTTGCTTTGTAAGAGTTTTAAATACGTTTTGGTAATAGTTGGATGCACCTGCCTGAAGGAGTGCTTCCTCAGTCTGGTTGATTAGTTGCTGCAAAGTTGAATTTTCCACCTTGTGTTCCTCCTTAAGTGATTTGATAAAAATACACTTAAATCGTGATAGATTATGGAAAGTAAATCAACCAAAGAATCCTTTATTCATAAGGATTTCTATCGCCAACTTTGCATAATGTGTAGCTTTTCATAACCAATGCCGCCCTTTTGGTTGGCGATGGCGATAATTTGCGCGTTCACTTCTAATCGCCTCCTTAAAATAAATTAAGCCATCCCTTGCATTTAGGAATGGCTTGAAAAATGGGTACAAAAAAGCCGCTTGAATTTTTAGTTTCAAACGGCATATTAACTATGATTAACTATTCTCTTCTTCACTTATCACTTGGCAAGGAATCTCTTTCACAATCTCCGGATGACGTTTACTGTATTCCGCAAGTTCAATAAGATGTTTCTTATTAAAATCCACTATGTTAGCAATAGTCACTTTACTTGTAGCTAAGTATTCCTTGGGTACTATCAGCTCTATAAAATATTCACACACCGTAACAAACTGCTGATCAAAGGAAATAAGAATTTCTTTTAATTTATCCAAATCAAGTTCCTCTCTTGCAATTAATGGAACACAATATGATTTCATCACTGTACCATCTTTCTGTCTTTCAACTACCGCTGGTATATAATACATTCCAATTTCATGATTCATACCAAATCCTGGTGTATGAAAAACTGCTCTATGCTTTAACATATTGTATCGTTCTCGAATTTTCTTATACAATTCATTTCTTTCTGTAAAATTATCTTTCAGAACTTCAACCAGCTTATTTTCCTGTATTTCAGTCAATCCACATAATAAGGCATCAAAGTTGCATTTCTTCATCTCCTCCTGATACCTCTCCTTTGTTGCCATTCTATATCTCTCGTCCGAATTATTATAAAAGAGCCAAAGCACCTGCCATAAATAATCGATAGAAAAATTATAATATAACAACGAATTTTCTAAAAAATACTTTTTAGTATTTAAGATTGAAATTTCATCCTTACTTACCATATCGAAACTTTCATAATCGCAATAAAAATGCAATCCCATTCTAGCATTGCATAGCTGATAATATAAGTCAGAAATCTTACAACATGCAAATATCAAATTTGATGAATACAAGTAATATTTATCATCCAGAGGAAAATATCTCTGCCAACTATGTATTTCTTTTAATTTGCCATATATTGTTTCCATCTCAATCCTTTCAATCTTTATATCTCTTTACGAATAAAAGTCACTAAACTCATTCAGTCCGGGTAGTTTTACCCTGTCCATTCAGTCCATATAGTCCACAAAATATGGGATAAATAACGCCAAATAACACTAAATAGCAGGTCTGAAAACACCAATGCTTAGTAGGAGACAAAATATTCCACAGCATTCTCAGGGAAGAACTCCTTAAACTCACCGTAAAGCTGGGCTGCAAGGGTCTTGTTGTGGGCAATAATGAGGGTGGGCTTCTGTAACTGCTGGATCACATTAGCCATGGTAAAGGTCTTGCCGGACCCCGTAACCCCCAGTAAAGTCTGGAATTGATTGCCTTCCTGAAACCCTTTGACCAGCGCCTCAATGGCCTGGGGCTGGTCGCCGGTGGGGGCGTATTCTGAATGTAATTTAAAACCGTTTTGTGCTTCTTGCATAAAACACCTCCAGATTTCAAAGTAAAAAAGGATTCAGGCATAGTAAACCTTCTGCGTCTACTATATCACATGCATCTTTAAAAGTACAGAAGCGGCAAACATTTGTTCTTGAATTGGTCTCGCTGTATTCTTCAGAAAAAGGAATGCTATACCACAACACTAAACATTCTCTTTTCATAGTTGATTTTTCCGTTGTCTGCCAACCTCCGACACCTTCACTCAAAAAATATATGAAATTTTAGGTGTCAACCCACCGCTGATACACAGCTTTTCTAATTACATTCTACACAAAATATTTCAAAAGAAGAATACGCTGCATTAAAGACCTGGATAAAAAAATAATTTTTTTGTTATTCTTTATTTACAAAAACACTGAGCGCTTGCAAAAGCAGATAAATACTCTACCAAAGCAATAGCTCCATGTTTATGCCCTAAAAACAGACTCTCTAAAATAATATACCACGGAATCAATAAAAACGCTCAAATCAATATTTAAGAAGTCTGAACCATCATAATTCCCACACCATGCAATTCTGATTTAATTATAAACACTCGAATGCCTTCTGCTTTCATTTTTGTGGGGTTACAGCACTGTTCCGTTGCGTAAAAACCCCGAACCTCCGCCTGCGCGAATGCTCTGATCACCCATTCGCGACGTGCGCCGCAAGGAACACCCCAAAAAAACAATCGGAATCTGTTTTCCAGATCCCGATTGTTTTTGTAAAAGTACTTTTTCATAAATAAGTTTCCCGTATTCATTTGACGGAAAATGTTCTTTCTTTTTTATAATTTGAATGTTAAAGTCGATTCTTTTCCGTCACATCCGGTCACCATCACATTTATATTTTCATCACTCACCTGAAACTCCACATTCTGAACATATGGTTCCTTTGTCCAGGACTCTATCAGATGGGCACAGAGAATCCTGCTGCCGTGACGGCGTTCCATAAGATAAGAAATTTCTCCTGAAGACGGATTATCCGGTCCAACTGCTGTCATAACGGTCTGCCCATTGGAAAGTCCATAGATTCTCGTGAATACTCCGTCACACTCATATGTCTTCTCATAAGCTCCCTCCGTTTTGACCGGCCCGGTTTTGATATCATGCAGATACGTCAGCGGTTTCCCTGTAAAATGATTCTCACAGGCAGCTTCCTCCTCTGCTTCTCCCGGAATCTGTGTTCCTGAGAAGTGCATCATCCAGTCTGCTGTTTTTCCTTCCGGAATTCCATCCGCCAGAAATACCTCTGCAAAATACCGGTCCGTCCAGGCAATTTTACGTTTCATGGAAACGGTACGGTAATTTTCTTCTGCCCACTGTACAATCGTAAAGCTGTCTGGCATTTCATACGGTTTTGTCCAGTCTGCCTCTGCTTCCACATAGATCACACCATCTTTTTCCTCATAACGGGTCAGCTCTGCATTAACCGGTGACTGGTTCTCCTCTCCAATCACCAGCGTATTGTGTGAAGCTGTGTTCTTGTAGAAATCATAGTGCATCCTGGCCCCGTAGCCCGTGGTTCCCAGATCTCTGGACACCGGCTTTCCATAAGCCAGATAGCTGATTCCCAGACGGTCATAGTGGTCATGTTCCCCGCCGTAGCGATCGTGTTTGAACAGCAGGTAACGTCCTTCCGGTCCCCGCAGAATGGTATGGCCTGACGTATCTCCGGTTGTGTGGAAATTTTCCATCGGAAGCATATCCGGTTCAATGGTGTCGGCCCCGTATAAAAATGCCTCCAGATTGTCCCGGCTTTCCTTCTGATAATATGTATTCAGAACAAATGCCAGCTTTTTGCCTCCAAGCTCCCGATATGGAAATTCATACAAATCCTTCATATGTCCCAGGTGTCCGTAGTTGGTGTCATTCAGCATGGGAATTCCATAATCCGGTTCCATATAGTCACAGAGAAGTTCCATCATGGCCTTGTAATTTTTGTGATGAATATTGCTGTACTTCGTGTGAAGTGCAAATTTTTCAAATGCAAAGAAGCTGGTCAATGCATAAAAATGGTATCCAAATGCTCCCTCAAACCACATAGTATTGGGCTGCATGCCATGTTCCAGCTGGTATAAAATGCCGTAATCCTCATAAAGGGATGCCTCAACCAGATCCGGGCGGTCAAACAGAATTCCAATCACCGCAATTGCCGAATTGATAATAACCTCATGATTATGAAGCTGTTTGTGCCGGTGTTCCAGAAGGAACTGCGCACCCGGGAGGAACATGCGATCGCGGATATATGCCTTTTCTTCTTCTGACATACATTCAGAAAGAATGTCATAGGCCATGGCAAAGCTTCTCTGGAAATTGGCTTCATCCAGAGTCTGCGCACCGGAACGTCCCGGTCCGTTGTAAGGAATATTTCCATGAATTTCGTAATCCGGATAATATTTCCCATAGGCCATTATAATTTCAATGGCTTTCTTTGCATAAGCTTCTTCCCCGGTAGCCAGCCAGATGATCGCCATGCCAAATACGGCATTATAGTTCTGACTGTTAATCATTCCCCACCAGGCGCTGTCATACGGTTCCCCGGTCCATACCTTTCCACAGTTCGGGCAGATATGGGCATTCGGACTTTCCCGATTAAATTGAAGCTGAAGGGAACAGTCGGGACAATAATAGTACAGCGTCCAATTGGCAATTCCCGTTTTCGGAACAATCACTTCTCCGCGAAATACCTCCTCAACATCGCGTTTTAATTTTTCAATCGTCAGCGGATATGTCTTGCTCTTTTTTCTTAACTTGTCCACCTCTTCGCTGGTAAACTGGATCATACCCCCATACCTCCTAATATAAATGATCTTTTGTCACAATTAATTTAAATTCTGTCGGTGTACAACCATAAAATTTTTTAAAGCTGCTGGCAAAATACCTTTGATTTTCATAACCGCAGCTTTCCGCAATATCTGAAATCTTCATGGACGTATTCTGCAGCAATTCCCCGGCCTTTTCCATCCGTTTCCGGATCAGATATTCATTAAAGCTTTCTCCTGTCACTTCTTTAAAAATCTGCCTCAGATAGCTGACACTGAAATGCACTGTTCCCGCAGCGCTTTCAATAGAAATGGTGTGATCTTTCAAATGTTCTTCCAGATAATTCTGCACCATGTGAACGGCAATTTCTGAACGGTTCTGTGTAAGATTTTCTGACACCTTCCGGCAGCAGTAAGTCAGATATTCCTCCAGCAGTCCCCTCAGCTCCAGAAGCGAAGCTGACACCCTGTTATGGCTAAATGCCGGCATATGTTCTTTTTCCACCTTGCCGAATCCGTTTCTCTCCAGATCATCTGCCACGCCGTAAATCAGTTCTCCCGCAGAAACCAGAATATATTCACTTCCCTTATTGGAAATAGAAACATACAGATTCATCAGCTGCTGCAGCAGTCCCAGGGCCTCTTCCCGGTTCCCGTTCATAACAGCTCCGCGAATACAGCTTTTTGTATGCTTAATCTGCCCGGAGACATCTTTTCCATCCTGCTTCGGTTCTTCCTGGTTTTCTCCGAAAATCCGGATTCTTTTTTCCGGATTCAGCGCTTCCTTCCAGATCATCAAAGCATCTTCATAAGAGCTTTTCAGGCCGTTCAAGGTGTGATAGCATCTTCCCAGGGAAGCATATGCCGTAATATCATAATACTGCATCAGACTTCGGGACAGCTTTTCAAGTCCCTTTAAAATCTCACTTTGAAAAACCTGCCCGTCTTTTATCTGAGAGCAGAAACAAAGCACCAGCTTAGACGGCTCCAGACTGACTGCATAGAAGATCAGAGCTTCCGAAAAATATCCGGTCTGTATCAGTTTGAAAAAGGATTCCACTTCTTCCTGAAGCCGGAAATCCCATATTGTTCCCATCAGGCTCAAAAGACAGGTCATATATTTCGTTTCCGGTGTTTCCGGCGGAAATTCCAGCTGTGAGATCTGCTCGTCAGACAAGGCGGCTCCGTCCAACAGGGATCTCAGCATATTGGAACGATTGTGAAACCTGCTTTTATCCACCTGCTCCATCAGGAGATTTAAGTTCTGATGGAGTGTTTTCTGGCTGTCCAGATCATGAATGATTTTTTCAAATACAGATATCAGTTCCTCCGGCATAAAGGGCTTCAGCAAATAATCTGTAACCCCCAGTGCAATCGCGGTTTTTGCATAGTCAAACTCATCGTATCCGCTGATAATGATATTTTTGGAGGAAATTCCATGCTCCTTTAAACTGCGAACCAACTCCAGACCGTTTTTCACCGGCATGGCAATATCCGTAATTACAATATCCGGCGGAGACAGAAGGGCCTTTTCCAAAGCCTCCTGTCCGTTTTCTGCCGAAATCGTAATTTCAATAGGAAGACCGCTGGCACGCAGATTCTTTTCCAGAAGATTCCGGACAAAAGTTTCGTCATCTGCAATCAATACTTTATACATGGATCTTCTCCTCCTGTTTCTTCATGGGAATTGTGATGATTGCCTTCGTGCCGGCGCCTGCCTGACTTTCATAAGAAAGACCGAAGGATGCTCCATAATACAGTCCGATTCTCTCATTAACATTGTAAATGCCATATCCCTCCCGGGTATTCTTGACCCCGCGGCGCAGCCCTGTATTAATCAGTGTCAGCTTCTCTTCCGGAATCCCCACACCATTGTCATATACATATAAAAACAGCACTCTGCTTCCATCCTGCATGCCTGCAGACGCAGTAATAATGATTTCACCTGCGCCTTCTTTTTCTTTAATTCCATGGTAAATCGCATTTTCCACCAGAGGCTGCAGAATCAGCTTTAAAACACAGCATTCAAGCAGGTCTTCCGATACCTCAATCCGATAACGAAGCTTGTCCTGATAGCGGATCTGCTGAATACTGAGATAACAGCGAACATGTTCAATTTCATCTGCCAGACTGATCACCTCCGCCCCTCGTGAGAGACTCAGCCGGAAAAATTTTCCGAGAGCGTTGGCCATGCGGCTCACATCATGAATTCCCTGATCTGCCGCCTGCCATGTAATGGTATTTAGTGTATTATACAGAAAGTGAGGGTTGATCTGTGCCTGAAGAGCCTTTAACTCTGCATGGCGTTTCTGTTTTTGAATCTCCGCCACACGGTTTCGTTCCACAATCAAATCTTCAATACTCTGCTCCTGTTTTTTCACGAGACTCTGAATTTCTTCAATCATACAGTTAAAGCTTCTGGAAAGACTGCCGATTTCATTTTGGTAAGGATAAAAAAATCTGGCATTAAATTCCCCGTTCTGTACACAGCGCATACTCCGTTCCAGCCGGCTTAAAGAATCTGTCAGACGCCTGGATACCCAAATGATGCTGACCAGACCAATAACCAGAAGCAAAAAGGAAATTCCCAGAATACTTCTCCGCAGAGTTCTGAGACTGTCCAGCAGCTCTGTTTTTGATTTTAAGCCAAACAGTTTCCATCCATTGGTGGAAATATCACAGCTTTTTACCAGATACTCCTGTCCCTGAACCATCAGATCAGCACTTAATATTTCTTCTGTGTCTGTTTCCTTCCCTTCCCACAGCCCCAAAAGCTCCTCTGCTTCTATATTTTGATTACCAATCATATGATTTCCGTCTGCATCCAATACTACAATATCATCAAAAAACGGATACTGACCTGTAATCAGGTTAAACAGGCGCTCTGAATCCAGGTGGTAGATAAAATAAAACCATTCCGGGCATCCTGAAACCTTAAACCTTCTCTCGCAGGAAATGACCTGGTTTTCTCCGTAATAAATCGGATTTTCCATAGGCGGAAGCCACTGAACCGCCAGGGGATTTTCCTGGTAAATGGTATAATACGGAGAATTTTGAAACTCAAAATCCGCTTTTCTGATATGCACATAGTCATCAAATAACTCTCCGCCTGCAAACAGGCAGGAAGAATCAATCAATGCCTCTCCCCGTTCAAAATCACTCAGATAATCGCTGACAACACTGTGGGCAACTACCTGATTATAGATAGTAGGATTGTTCACATAGGAAACAATGGGATCAGAAAACGCATTATTTAATATCATGGATTTTGCCCGTTCACTGATAATCTCCAGCCGGATCTCCAGCGTATTTCTCATCTGTCCCACCGTATTTCCGGCACTGTTGGAAAAGTTATCCGTAACATTTTTTACTGAAAGATAGTAAAAACTGATCCCGCTCCCCATAGACAAAAAAAGGAACAGAATCAGAAATAATACAATGATCTGATAACGAAATTTTAAATTCTCCACATGTAATTTCATGATGCACTCTCCCACTGTCATTCGGCTGCCGCCATGCTTCAAACGGCAGCCTTAATAATCAGCACTCATTATATCATAACTTCTTATCCCTTGACAGCACCTGATGTAAGGCCGGCAATAAACTGTTTGTTTGCGAACATATATACAATCAGAATCGGAATAATCGCAATAGAGGCACCTGCCAGCAGGATGTTCCACTCAGCAGCTGCATTGACAGAATATTTCAGCTGTACAACAGCAACAGTCAGTGTTTTTAATGCAGGTGCTGTGATTGTCATAACCAGACCGGTAATATAATCGTTCCATGCATTCCGGAAAGAGAACAGGGCAACAACAGCCAGAATCGGTTTGGTCAGAGGAAGGACGATCCGGTAATATACCTGATAGATGGAGCATCCATCGATAATTGCAGCTTCGTCCAGTTCTTTGGGAATTGCTTTTGTAAATCCCATAACCAGAAATACATTCGTTGCCTGTCCGCCGGTCAGTGCGACAATCAGCGCTATCGGTGATTTATGAAGATTCAAAGCATGCATCACCTCATAAATCGGATACAGGGTAATGGAACCCAGAGAAACAAACATCATGGACATATACATAACCATCAGGATTTTCTTTCCTGTAAATTCCCGTCTTGCCAGAATAAATCCTGCCAGGGAACAGGTCACAACTGCAAGAATGGTAACAGAAAGGCTGACAAAAACACTGTTTTTTGTGTAGGTCAGAAAATCTGCTTCTACAAAAGCCTTATAATAGTTATCGAAATGCCATTCGGAAGGGAAGAAGTTTCCGCCCAGAGTCAGCTCTGCGTTTGTTTTCAAGGAACCTAAAATGGTATAAATAATCGGATACAAGGTAAAGATAACCATCACTCCCAGAAACAGCCATTTAATCGTACCGAGAACAGCCTTTTTTCTGGTCATATGAGGTTTATGAAGTACGGTTTGTTCCATGGTATTTCCTCCTTAATAAATATCATCCAGTCTCTTGGAAAGCTTCAGGTAAATCACTGTCACAACTCCGGCAACACAGGCAGTAACAATACTCAGCGCAGCACCATATCCATACTGCGGTACAACTGCTTCTGTTGCAGAAACCGGGAAGAAATAACGGTAACTGTAAAGGGAGGCAACCATGGTTGCATTGTTCGGTCCGCCTTCTGTCAATACCATTACATTACTGATATCGTTAAATGCAGATGTAATTGCCAGCATCAGAATGATTTTTAAAATCGGTCCCAGCATCGGAATGATGATATACCAGATAGTCTGAAGCCGGTTTGCTCCGTCAATCCGGGCGCTTTCAATGGCATCCTGGGAAACCTGCTGAATACCGGCTATGAAATATACCATGTAGTTACCAAGACCACCCCAGACTGCCGTCAGAATCAGCGTCTTCATGGCGTGTTCCTTGCCCAGCCAGTTAATTGGCTGGCTGATAATATGCGCTTCCATCAGATATTTATTAATCTCGCCATTGTACGCATTAAATAAGAGATAGAACACAAGGCCCATAACTGCAGAACTCATAATCGTCGGAAGGAAAATGATACTCTGAACTGCTCCATGACCTTTCTGATGGGTATTTAACAAAAAGGCCAGGAAAAATGCCAGAGGAAGAATGATCAGCAGCTTTCCAAATCCATAAGTAAATGTGCGCAGTAAGCTTTCCCAGTAAATCTCATCCCGGAATACTCTTGCAAAGTTTTCCAGTCCTACAAAACGCGGAGCCCCTGTTCCATATCCTCCATACTGGTAGAATGCATATTTTAATGCCCATAAAACAGGGTAAACGGAACATCCGATAAACAAAATCAGATTTGGAATCAGAAAAGAATAAGCTTCCAGATTTTTCCGAAGTACTTTTTTCTTTCTGACAGATGTTTGAGTGGTTGATTTCATAGCCATATCCTTTCTTTTCCATAAGCGCCTGCAAAAGGCCGTAAAAAGGGAGCTGCCAGAATCTGCAGCTCCCCTTACATGCCTTATGCAGGAATCTGAGCACCTGTTATTGAACCATCGGGTTCATCGGATCATAATTATCGATCTTGACTTCATATCCTGTGCCGTTTGCAACAGCATCCTGATATGCCTTGTTGTACCGATCTGTCAGATCCTGAAGTGTGGAAGCAACATCTGCATCGCCATAGTAAATAGACTCACAGGTCTTGTACATATCTTCGCCTTCCACGATCATACCGGCAGTAAATGCACTGTGCGGCGGCTTCGGAAGAATGGTATCAATTTCCGGATTAATGCGCAGCCACTCTTTGCTCTTATAGTTTTCACTGGGATTTGCTTTCTCAAGAACAGAAGGAATGATGCTGACGCCATATCCGCCCTCATAGTATCCCACCAGATAATCTTCGCTTGTAAAGATATCCTTGTAAACCTTGAATGCTTTTTCCAGATTCGGGCTCTTTGCATTTAACAGATAAGCGCCTGTTCCTTCATATGCCTGTTTTCCGGTTTCCTTTCCTCCGGCTGTGGGGATCGGAGCTGCATTCCATTTGGAAGAATCCATCGGGAACTGGTTTTCGTAAACACCCGGTTCTGCAGCAGAGTAGGAGAAATACATACCAATCTTTCCTGCAGCAAACTGAGTTCTCAGCGGGTCAATATCCAGAGACTCACATCCCGGGAATGCACATTCTTCGGATAAAAGTTCCTTCCACAGGTTTAATGTATCAGCCCAGTTATTAAAGTTGTATTCACCCTTTGCAAAATCATAGCCCCAGGGCATACCGGTTTCTCTCTGAAGTCCTACAATCATAGAACGGTTTAATGCAGAGCTTGCGCTCTTCATGTTCTGTGCAAAACCGTAGATACCTTCGCTTTTCAGCTGAGAAGTAATAAGCTTTGCATCCTCCACCATTTCTTCTAAAGTAGCCGGCGGATTTTCGATGCCTACACGTTCAAAGATTTCTGTGTTATAGAATAAGCGGCAGGTAGAACCTGTTGTCGGAATAAAGTATAATTTTCCGTCAATCTCATTGTATCCCGGAGTGATTACATCTGCGAAGTATTCTTTCATGTCATCATCCATAAACTGATACAAATCTGCCCACTGGTCATTTAAAAAATAGCTGTCAAACACCTGATTCTGCTGAACCAGAATATCCGGTAATTCCCCGTTCTGTGCAGCCATATCTACGGCCTGCTTATAGTTGTCCGTATACAGAGTATAAACAACTTCAATGTTATCCGTATTGGTCTTGTTGTACTCGTCAACCTTGGCCTGAACATACGTTGCATCGTGACGGTCTTTTGACCAGATGTTAATCACAGTCTTTTCATCACTGCTTGCCGCACCCGTTTCTTTTTCAGTACCTCCACTGGCTTCTGCCTGTGTTGTGCTGCCGCTGTCTTTGCCTGATGAGCAGGCAGTCAGTGAGGACGCTGCAAGAGCGCCTGTCATCGCAAGAGCCATCGCCTTTTTCAACTTCATTGTAAATTCCTCCCGTTTCGTTTCATTTGATGTTCATATTATAGTCATTTTTGAACAAAGAATGAATACAACAAATAAGGTTTCCATGTTCAAAATTTAATGTTGGATATTTCCTGTGACAGAACAAAACTGAACGAACGGCGTCTGGTATCACATCACTTTCCTTCGTACAATCAATAGACAGCTCCTTACCGGCTTCTCTCTTTATGGAAGTTCCGCCGAACAAATATCTGTTTACGGGCTTTCATTTCTTTTTTGTTGCTGGACATCAGTAACAACAGCACCGCCCAGAGAACCATGATGCCAACCCCAAGGAGCGCCAGCAAAGGATTCGGGGCTGTAGTTGTTCCGGCATATCCACTCATGTCAAAGCCCACTAAAATCAGTGCAGCAGAAAACGGATAGATGCTGGCAAGAATGCCGCCTTTGAAAAACATCATGCTGTATCCAAGGAAGAACGCCAGAATGGAACCTCCCAGATATGCCCCCCGGATCTGTCCAAAAATCAGGATCAGGGGCATACAGACCAGATAGGTTGTCAGACCCGCTGACACGATCTGTGTACCGCCATGAAAAAAAACTTCCTCTGTCAGTCCCGATAAGCCAACCGCCAATCCGGTAATCAGAGTCACTCCAACACTGTAGATTCCCAACAGAACCGTAAGAATACCAACCCAAAAGAGCTTGGCTCCCAGCATTTTGGGCATAGAAACAGGAATTGTCATGATGTTTTTCAGCGTATCATGAGTGGATTCTCTGTCAATCAGCCAGCTGCCGATCATCACCAGTGAAATCGGGAAAAACATCTGGGTATTGCCAGACAACATTCTCAAACAGCACGGGAAAATCATAGTTAGGATTTCGGTACTCCGGCTCAATAATCAACTGGCTTCCATATTGCACCAACGGACAGAGGGCAAGCGCCACCAGTCCCACCCAAAGGATCTGACACCGGCGCAGTTTCAGTAATTCCGATTTTAATAAATTCCACATAATCACACCCCCTTAAATCTCACGACGTTGGTAAACCATGGCTATCAGCGCAAGAAATACAGCGGCTTCCGCAAATGCCACGCCGAACACCTGTATATCATTTAAATCTTCTTTCTCAATTCCCACTCCATTATCCGCCAGCAGCAGCTCCATGTGATTCCCCTTCTTTGACAGGACAATTTTAATTTTGTCCGCATGACTGTGAGCAATTACATTTTGAATGAGATTATTGATAATTCTCATATAGCTGTCCATATCCAAGCTTACCCGGACAGGCTGTTCGGGAATATCAATGTCATAATCGACCTGTTTATCCTCAAAAATCGGTATCCAGTCGATCAGGATATTTCTTGTCAGCTCTGCGGCCTCAACAGGCTGGATCTCCAAAGCAAACTCGTCGGAATTTAACTTAAACCAGTCAAAAAGTACATCAATATATTCTTTCAGATCGTGGGCTTTCCGGCGGGCAGTTTCGATATCATCATCCCGGTCTTTTCCTGTGACAATCCCTTTATGTGCAGCATCAAGATATCCGATAAGGGTTGTAAGGGGCGTCCGGACATCATGGGAAAGACTCGTCATAAGCTGGCGGTTGGTTTCCTCTGTCTGCCGTATTATCGAAAGTCTGCTTTCATAGGACACAACGATCTCATTGATTTCATAGGCAAGAGGTGCTGTCAGTTCATTGGCTGCAGACAAAATACGCCGATTGCCATTTCCATTTTTCACATCAATCAAAGCGTCGGTCATTTCTGCGATTTGCTTTTTTACGCGCCGAATGAGAACGATGGAGATCAGCACAGCTAAAACAGCAATCACAACGGACAGGAAAGCAATGATTCCCATACCGGTTACACCTCCTTATTAAAGCGGTAGCCAATCCCTTTGACCGTCTGGATATACTTTGGACTGGAAGGATTGACTTCTAACTTTTTACGAAGCCGGCTGATAATCGCCATAATGTTACTGTCATCATAGAAATATTCTTCGCCCCATACTTCCTCATAAATCTGCTGTTTGGTCAAAATTTTCCCTTGATGTTTTGCACAGTACAGGAGCAAATCAAATTCCTTTGGCGGAAGTTCAAAAGTGCCGTTTGCCGTCGTAACAGAACGATTTTCAAGGTCAATTTGCAATCCATCAAAATCCAGTTTTTGCACAGCTCCGGCTTGATGATTAAAACGGGTGTAGCGGCGAATGAGGGACGCAATACGGGCAATCAGTTCGTCCATATCAAACGGTTTTGTCAGATAATCGTCCGCCCCCAGCCGCAGGCCCAGCACCCTGTCCTTCACAGCGCTCTTGGCCGTCAGGAAGATGACCGGCACGCCCTGCGGTTTCAGGCTGGCCAGCAGTTCATAGCCGTCCAGCCCGGGCAGCATAATGTCGAGTATCGCCATATCAAAATCCGTCTTTTCGATCAGATCCGCCGCTGTGCGGCCGTCCTCGGCCACGGTGCAGCGGTAGCCGGCGCGGGGCAGCGGCATCTCAACAAGCCGCGCGATCAGATGCTCATCCTCTGCGATCAGTATGTGATTCATCGCTTTTTCTCTCCTTTGGGGGTAGTATACCGCAGGATTGTGTCCCGGTTGTGTCCCCACAGCTATAATTTTACACTTTTTTCTTTTATTTTCCACACCATGCGTGTTATAATGTGGAAAACTGCACATGCTATTTTTTAAAGGAGAACCAACATGAACCCTACTGTGCAAGAGCTTGTCGCCGCACTGACGCTAGAGGAAAAGGACGGGCTTTGCTCCGGCGCGGATTTCTGGCACACCAAAACCGTGGAACGCCTGGGCATTCCCACCCTGATGGTCTCGGACGGCCCGCACGGCCTGCGCAAACAATACGACGAAAGTACGGCCATGCTCGAGCA
>OKSE01000759.1_pt1 | contig 17978 bp, 18 predicted proteins | sample 1633631 | NCBI WGS metagenome assembly OKSE01 (sample SAMEA3541555, study PRJEB24748) | human gut metagenome | biome: human gut; feature: human-associated habitat; material: faeces | place: China | collected 2012 | reverse complement strand
ATTATACTTGTAGAATTATGTGAAAGGGTGTATGAAACATGGAATATATGTCTTGTCCGCAAGCGGCAAAGAAATGGAGCATATCAGAGCGGCGCGTACAGAAGCTATGCGAGGAAAACCGCATACCCGGCGTTTCAAAAATCGGCTATATGTGGCTCATTCCAATAGACGCGAAAAAGCCTGCCGACGGGCGGCAAAAAAATCAAAAAAATTTGTAAGATTTTTTGTAAGGTTTTCGCTTTTGCGTAGTCATATAGGTAAGCAGCAAAAAGAAAGACGTTTTCCTGTGCAAGGAGGAATGAAATGAACCTAAATATTAACGGATTGACAAGGAATTACGGAAAGAAAAAGGCGGTTGACAGCGTGACAATTGACTTGACACCGGGGGTATATGGGCTGCTTGGTCCCAATGGCGCAGGAAAAACAACCCTCTTGCACATGATATGCGGACTATTGAAGCCGACCGCCGGAACAGTCTGTTTTAACGGAGCGGAAATCTCTGCCCTCAAAGAACAATACCGAAGTATTCTCGGCTTCCTGCCGCAAAACTTCGGCTATTACCGGGATTTTACGGTCAAGCAGTTTCTTTCATATATCGCCTATCTGAAAGGACTAGATCGTAGTGCCGCAACTTATAGCGTCCATGCAGTGTTGGAAACGACCAATCTGACGGATTTTGCAGACAGCAAGATGGCACAGCTTTCAGGCGGTATGCGCCAGCGCGTCGGAATTGCCCAAGCACTTTTGAACGACCCTGATATTCTTATTTTGGACGAACCAACCGTTGGGCTTGATCCTGCGGAACGTGTGAAATTCCGAAATCTAATTAGCACTGTATCGTCTGGCAAAATAACGATCTTATCTACGCATATTGTCTCCGATGCTTCTTATATTGCGGATCAGATTTTACTTATGCACAACGGCAAAGTTTCCTATAAAGGGACGGTTGATATGCTCACGAGAAAAGTACATGGGTACGTTTGGGATGTTGTAGTAGATGCGAACCTTGCAGAAAGGCTCGCTGCACAATACGCGATCAGTAAAATGCACCACACTCCGCAGGGTGTGAGCCTGCGCATTCTTACAGAAAAAAGGCCGCTTGTGGGTGCGCAACCTGTTTGCCCCGACTTGGAAGATGCGTATCTCTTTTATACTGGGCAGAAAGGCGGTGAAACGCTATGAGGTATGAACTTTATAAGCTGCTGCGGAAAAAGATGCTTCTTATTCTTCTCTCGGTGGTCTATATATGGCTGCTGGCTGCGCTCATCGTCCCTGCTTTGCAATACAGCACATTTACAGAGGATATGAAGCCGTTAAGAGGGATTGAAGCCATCCGCCACGACCGAGAATTGCAGAATGTTTATTCCGGCAGGATCCCTCTTACAGAGTTGGAGAAGCTTTGGAATGAAGTAAAGGAGATTCGAGCCGAAATTGATGGTGGAAACGAAAGCGCATATTGGCAAAGGTTTAACCGCTACCGTGTGATTGCATTTGTTGGTGCGCGGACTTATTATCTACCATTGTATGTAGAGGACGCAAGGAAATCTGGCGATCTTTCCGAGTTCTATGCCGGAACAATTGAAATATTGCCCGGAGATAAGGGACTCGTTCCTGCGGCAGACACGGAAAGTCCAATTGTCAAAAAAGTTTTAGATGCCTACGAAAATATAGAATACCCGCTTTATGGCGCATATATGGGAGGCTGGGAAGATTTCTTTAATTTTATCCCGTTTTTCTTTCAGTATGCAGTTGGGCTATTGATCGTAATTGGTGTTGCCCCACTGTTTGCCGATGAAACAAGCGCAGGAACCTCTGCCATCCTGCTCACAACTCGCTACGGTAAAAGCCGTATGCTCGTAAATAAAGTAGTAGCCTCGTTGCTCTATTCAGCCATTTTATTCTTTATGTTTGCAATCACTGCAATTACTGCACAGCTTTGTCTATACGGATCAGATAGCTTACCTGCAAGCATTCAGCTTATCAACAGCAAATCGCCATATAACCTGTCTATTGGCAGCGTTGTGGGGTTATGGTTGCTGTTTGGGTTGCTTGCATCAATCACAGTAGCCGCAACTACAATGCTGTTTTCCGCCTTGGCAAATAATGCGTTTACGGCATTCTTGCCTGCTGCGCTTGCTTATATTTTCCCATCATTCAGTTATGCCGGAGCATCGCTATTCATTCATCGCTGTATGAAAGTTCTGCCTTCCGCTGTGATTGGCAATATAGACACGTTGTTTGGAGCGGCAGACTATTACAATATTTTAGGATTGCTTGTAGAGCGAAAAATACTGATTGTTATTTGTTCTGTGGTGTTTACTGTATTCTTTTCATATTTGACGATATGCCTATATAGGCGCAGGGAGCCACTGCGCTAATGATAGCTTATCCTTGATGTTCATAAGGAGGTGAGCAGGTGACGGACTTTGAACAGATATACAAAGACTATTTTCGGGATGTGTTCCTCTATGTGCGGCGGCTGTCCGGCGGGGACGAACGGCTGGCAGAGGATATTACCAGCGAAGCCTTCTTCCGTGCGCTTCGCCGCATTGACAGCTTTCGGGGGGATTGCGACATCCGGGTGTGGCTGTGTCAGATCGCAAAGAATTGTTACTATACCCATCTGAAACAAAGCCGCAGGACAGAGCATACAGCGGATATGGAACAGCTTATATCGGAAGCGGAGGAATCACCGGATGAAATGCTGCTGCGCAGCGAGAATGCCCAACAGGTAAAACATCTGCTGCATGAGCTTCCCGATCCGTACAAAGAGGTTTTCATGTGGCGTACCCTTGGCGAATTGAGCTTTAAGGAGATCGGGAAGCTGTTTCACAAGACGGAAAACTGGGCGTGCGTCACCTATCACCGCGCACGAAAAATGATCCAAAAGGGAATGGAGGTTGACAAAGATGAAAAATGAATGCAGTATCATCCGCGATATTCTGCCGCTGTATGTGGAAAACATGGTATCGGAGGATACGTCGGAGTTTGTAAAGGAGCATCTGGAAAGCTGCCCCGCCTGCCGTGCGGAGCTTGAAAAACTGCGGGAGCCTGTGGAGGTGCAAACAGAGCCGCAGCCCGACATGGATGCCGCGCCGCTGAAACGGCTGAAAAAGGCTCTGCTGATGAAAAAGGTGCAGACCATCCTATGCACAGCGGCGGTGCTGCTGGCGCTGATGCTGTCGGTCATTTCCTTTCTAACCGCGCCGGAATACTTCGCCTATTCGCCGGAGCTGGTGACTGTGACGGAGGAAGCAAACGGTGCGGTGACGCTCTCTTTCGGCAACGAGGTCACGAATTATAAGCTCCAACAAATCGCCGACCCCGATGATCGCAACACTGTCTACCATCTTGAGGTGTGGACCTCCGTATGGGACAGAGCGTTCCATAGACCCGGCGTACAGGCTGTGACCGCAGCACCGGAGAGCGGCAAGCCGCTTCTCGTTTATTTCACGCAGTTTATCAACGGACACGCCGAAAGCTCCAGCGATAGCTCGGTGTGCATCTACGGCACCGCGCCCGACAGCGGCGGCTGGGTCGCTTTGGCGGGGCTTTCTTTGGGCTATTGGCTGCTATTCAACATCGCCCTGTTCCTGATCCTTACCGGGGTATGGTTCAAGCTGCGTAGGAAAGAAAAATCCCGCCGCCGGGTGGAGCGCCTACTCCCGATTCCTATCGCATACGGGCTGGGGCATCTGTGTGTCATGGGCTTTCGCACTGCATCCTGTTCGGAATGGCGCGACTTTCAACTGATCCTTGCAGTCGGCGTTCTGTTCTACTGCGCTATGCTGCTGGCATTGAGTATTTTTTATAATGTAAAAGAGCTGCGGGGTATAAAAAGAGATGGTGAGAACGAATAGCGGTCTGACCATTTGGAAAGTAGGTGTACCATGAGAAAACTTGTGATCTTTTGCTTTGCCGTCTGTATGACCGTGCTTTCGGTACTATCCCTGTTCAATTTTGCACAGGACGCAGAGGAAAGCATGATACTGGATAAGCGGGCGGTAATCCTCGAAAAGCCGGAGACATTGAGCAACCGCGAATTTTTGGGACAGATAGATACTGCACTCGGAAAGATCGGCGCAGACATTATGTACCGCTACGCGGAGCTGGATGGGGACAAGCCACTGTACCGCTACTATAAGACCAGCCATACCGACAGCTTTCTTTCCGTTTCTACCGGGAAAGGGAGCGTGAGGCTGGAATCGGACGAGTTCTTTTCCACTGCAAAGCAGCCGGGAGCTATGGCGCTGCATCTGTCCTCGCTGTTTCAAGATACCGTCATCTATCCACTCATGCAGGCGCAGCAGCATGACTTGACCGCCGCGACCTGGTATGTGGCGGAAGGACAGCTTGACGCGGTGCTTCATGCGCTGAAAGGCTTGGGCTATTCCGTAACAGCAACCAACGAAAGGCTTTTGTCTACCAAACTGCCGCTTTATTTCCTGTTCATTCCTGCCTTTATGCTCTGCGTCAGTATCGTATTCTACACCCTGTCCGCAGGCAAGAAAAATGTGCTGAAAAAAATGGAGGGCTATACCACGGGGAATATCCTGCTGGGGGAGATCAAAGCCTTTGCCCCTGCTTTGTGTCTTTGCTTTCTGCTGATTTTTGCCGCCGCCATGATTTGCGCCGTGTGGCTTCATCCGGTGGCGACCTGGCAATTTGGGCTGTTCCTGCTGGGGGATTGTCTGTGGCTGCTCGTTCCTCTGATACTGGGCATCCTGCTCTCCCTGTTGTTCCTCTCCGGGCAGCGCAGCGCGGAGTATGTGAAGGGCAAAGTTCCAAAGCGCGGGATCTACATTACAAACACGCTTGCGAAAGCTGCTTTTCTGATCTTTATTCTATTCTCTCTCACCATTGCCGTGCGGAACATCACGCAGATCTACAACACCTTCCATGCAGCGGAGTTCTGTTCGCAAAAGACAAAGGGCTATGTGACTGTCCCTCTGAACAATGTTAATTCCGGCAGAGCACCGGAGGGCGCGGATTATCTGGCGTTCTATTATGCCACAGTGGATCGCTACAATGGCATACTCATGGCAGCCAACGATTTTAATTACGACCTGTTTGAAGGGAAAATGCTGGGAGAGGCATACGGTCAGGATTATGCCCACATCAACCGAAACTACCTTGCGTTCAACCCCATCTATGCGCCGGACGGGGAGCAGATCGGTGACGCTCTGCTTTCCGATACCCATGTGAATATTCTGCTTCCGAAGTCCAAGGAATACAGGCGAGATGAGGTACGGGAGCGCGGCGCGAGCTGGGGAAATTCCGGGGATGTGAATATTGTCCTCTACGATGATAAAGCGTCTGACATATACTCCTATAACGCCAGCACAGGGCTTGGGGGAAACGGCGCTCTGCCCGCGCCCATCCTTGTAGTCAAGGAAGGTGACCTGCTGGACGGGCTTTTCATCGAAGCATGGTGTTCACAGGGGGCGTATTTCCTCTATGTTCCCACCGATGATCCGTATGCGGAGCTGCTACCCATCCTGCGGGAAACGGGGATTGACGCGGCGACCGTTTCCACACCGACCGTCGCCGCCACCTTTGATAAAATGCTCCATCATCTGACCTATATGCTGATGATTTGGGGCGTACAGGCTTTGGTGCTGCTGATCGGGCTGTTCTGCCTGATCTTATTCGGCGCAAGGCTCTACTGCGACAATTACAGGGACAGGATCGCCTGTCGTCTGATTGAAGGGCATTCCCTATTAAGCTGTATTCGCACCCATCTCGTGCTGACGGTGCTGTACTATGGGGCGGTAGCGGCAGGGCTGCTGCTCTTAAAGCTCGCCATCGAGCTTGACTACAATATCCTGCTGGGTACATTTCTCGCGGAGCTGCTGATCACGCTGCTTGCTTGCGGCAGCATTGCCCGGAAAAACCTCTATCAGATTGTGAAAGGAGCGGAAGCATGACTGCCATTACTTTATCCAATATCAATAAACGCTTCGGGGAAAAAGTCCTGTTTCGGGATTACTCGCTGCATATTGAAGCCGGAGAGTTTGTCGCCATCAAGGGCGAAAGCGGAGCCGGAAAAACAACTCTCCTGAACATCATAGGACTGCTGGAAACGCCGGACAGCGGCAGCGTCACCCTCTGCGGCGCAAAGAACCCATCCTTTTCCTCCCGCGCTGCGGTTCGCCTGCGACGGCACAAGCTGTCCTACCTGTTTCAGAATTACGGGCTGGTGGACACCGACACCGTGGAAGCCAACATGAAGCTCGCCACCCGGTTCGGTAAAGCAAAGGGCAAGGCAGAGAAAGAACGCATCGCGGATGCGTTGACACAGGTGGGGCTTTCGGGCTATGAGCGTCGTAAGGTCTACACCTTGAGCGGCGGTGAGCAGCAGCGGGTGGCACTGGCAAAAATCATCGCAAAATCCCCCGACATTATCCTTGCGGATGAGCCTACGGGCAGTCTGGACGAGCGCAACCGCAGCTATGTGATGGATATTCTCAAAGAGCTGAACCGACAAGGAAAAACCATTGTTGTTGTGACACATGATCCCTATGTGAGCGATTGCGCCACACGGCATATTGCGCTGTGAGAGGACGGAGGGTAAAGCTATGCGAAAAAAGAACTGGGCTGCCCTGCTGTGCTCGATCCTGATTCTTGCGAGCATTGGGCTGGGCGTTTCCATCATTTACTCGGACTACTATTTCAGCCCCGTGTCGGGCTTGCAATCCTTTACTGTCGCGGACGTCTCCCGGATATACCTTCATCCGGAGGAGGACGCAGGCACGCCAAGCGCCGCCGCGCCGTCCGATGAACTGTATGCGCTTCTGGAACGCTGGGCATTGGAAAACGAGGCGACAATCCTATACAAGAACGGGTTTGCCGCAGGCTGCGGCATTCTGGACGGTTCGAATTGGCTCCGTGAAGCCGTCGGGCTTTCGCTGCCTTGTGACGCGCAGGGCGTATTAACCGCAGAGGACGCGGCTTTTTCGGAAACCTATGTGCGCGACGGACGGTTTTTGCCGGACGCGCTGGGGCTGCCTGTACTGGGAACCTATCGGGAACGGGATGTGCCTTCCGTTATCTCCAATGCAGGGTTTCTCTATCCGTTGTCCATGAGCGGGGCGAAGGACGGAATGTACTTCACAGATGGCGCGGACACCAGTGGTCTGACGGCTCTGTTCGAGAGCCGCGGCTATACGGTCACTGACCAGCGGCAGCGTTTGAGCCTTCCCGCGCTGGCGGCGAAGCTTCTGACGGACAGCGTTCTTTCCAGAGCGATTTCCGCTGCCATGCTCGGTTTGATCTTTTGCTTCTCCTATGTGGTGCTGACCGTGTATCGGGAAAATGACCGCCGCTATCAGATCTATCATTTGTTTGGACTGTCAAAAGCACGGCTGTTCCTCCGCTCCACCCTTACGGCGATGGGTATTGCACTGACGGCTGCTCTGCTTTTCGGCGTGGTGCTGTACCGGGGGCTGACCTATATGCCGGACAGTGATCTGACCACGCTGCTGATAGGTACTACGGCAGGGTTTGTACTGTTCTCACTGATTTTGAACTGGGCGGGCTACTGCGGAACAGCCGCACGGTTGGGGAAAGGGGGAAGATGATATGACACTGATCAGGCAGGTGGTCCGGGATTTGGTCAAGGATGTTGGATGGGTCGTTTTTTACGGCTTTTTAACCGCAATGTCCATAATGGCTTTCGTGCTGGTGGGATTAAGCTACCAGCATGTCGCGTCACAAAATGATGCAATCCGTCGCTTTACGCAAAACGATGTGAGCATGGTGCGGGTAAAGGATTTGAGCAGTCTTATGACAGCGGCTGACCGGGAAACTACCGCACAGCCCGTCAGAGCAGGCAGCGGGCGGCAGCAGGGCCTCGTGGAGCTGTTTCAAAAGCATGACAACCTCGGCAGCCTCGTCCTTCTCCCCGGCATCGGCGGGTATCAGCAGACCATCGTTTATGTGGGCGCCTACACCCGGCTGACAGCATTCCCGTTTCCGGCAGGCAGCGGTGCACCCATCGCCGCGGTTTCGCCGGACTGCGCCGGGGACGAAGGAAAGACGCTCCGCATCGGAGATCACGAATGCACAGTAACCGTTGTTCCATCCGATATGGACGTTTACCATCCGCTGCACTACATTCCACCCGCATCGGAGAATCTGAAGAAAACGCTCTATGTTTTCTCGCCATCCTGTGAGGATGCCCTTTCCCTCGCGGCGTTTCCGCACGTATCGGTGGATATGTTCATAGACCGTCTGATTCTTGCCGAACCCACAGAGGAAAGCACCGCCGATGTCAGGTCGTTCCTGTATCAAAACTATTCCGCCTATGCGGAGATACAGTCAACGGAAAACTTTTTGCGGCTTTCCGCCGCAAGCAGCACCCGCACCCATCAGGCGTATCTTCTGTTCTACATCATGTCCACGCTGGTTTTATTCGGTGCGCTGCTGCTGAACACCTATCGCATCCTGCGACGCAGGATCCCGGAATATGCGGTGCATCATCTGTTTGGTGCAACACAGCGGTTTATCTTTGTAAGGATGTATCTGTTCGTGTTGGGATACCATGTGATCCCGCTTGCGGGAACGCTCCTGATCCTGTCATTGAACAGGCTCGCGTCGCCGCTGAATCTTCTCATGGTATTCGCAGCCACCATGGGCTCGGCATTCCTTGTCACAAGTATTGTGCAGCAGCGTTTTGTATCTAAATTTTCACAGGGATTAAGGAGGGAATGAACTATGCCGGGAATCACCGTTACACAAGCCTGCAAGAGCTATGAAACCAGCCACTACACCGTAAAAGCGGTAAATCACGCCAATCTTTCCGTGGAAAGCGGCGAGGCCGTCGCCATTGTCGGACCTTCCGGCAGCGGCAAGTCCACACTTTTGAACATTATCGGTCTGATTTTGAAGCCGGATTCTGGAAGCGTCGCCGTGGACGGAAAGGAAGTCCTGAACATGAGCGACAGGCGGTGCAGCGCTTTCCGAAATGCCTCGTTCGGCTATATTGTGCAGGACTTCGCCCTGCTGTACGATGAAACCGTATATCACAACATCCGAATCCCCTTGCTTTACAACAGGCAGATCAAGCGCAGGGAGCACAAGCCTCGAATCAGGGAGATCGCGCAGAAGCTGGACATATCAGACAAGCTGAACCGCAAGGCAGGCAAATTGTCCGGTGGAGAGCGGCAACGGGTGGCAATCGCCCGTGCAATCGTCTGTGACCAGCCGATCATCCTTGCGGACGAACCCACCGGATCACTGGACGCGGCGAACAAAGCGAATGTCATGGACATCCTCATGCGGCTCTGCAAGGAAAGCGGCAAGACGCTGATCATCGTTACGCACGACCCTTCGATTGCCGAACGCTGTGACAGGATCGTTCAGATGACGGATGGCCGCATTGAGGGAAACGGAGAAAACTTGCCGTGAGAGGGCGTGCGCCCATTACCATGTATTTCAGAATCAAACAGCCGCAAGCCACCATTTTTGATGACTTGCGGCTGTTCTGTTCAGCAGCTCTTTTGGTAACTCTCCATCTTGTACGCTTTGCTTCGCCGAAGCGCTGGAAATGCACGATCTCCCGGGCCCGCAGGAACTTGATGACATCGTTGACGTCCGGGTCGTCGGACAGGCGCAGGATGTTGTCGTAGGTAACCCGGGCCTTCTGCTCGGCGGCCAGGTCCTCCGTCAGGTCGGCGATCAGGTCGCCCTTGACGGCCATGGACGCCGCGTTCCACGGGGAGCCGGAGGCGGCGGTGGGATACACCCCGGCGGTGTGATCCACAAAATACGTCTCGTATCCCGCCTTTTTGACCTCCTCCGGCGTCATGTTCCGGGTCAGCTGGTGGACGATGGCGCCGATGATCTCCAGGTGTCCCAGCTCCTCGGTGCCCAGAGAAGCATCGGAAATGTTCCAATGTATCAAATACGAGGACAAGCGCGAGGTCTTCGGCTTAAAGATACATAGCTTTTCGACACTCGACAGAATTAAAAAATACGACGACTCTGACAACGAGAAAAATGCCGAAAAGCCTTATTCTATCAAGGTTGGCGAAACAAAGAGGACGATAAATCTGTACGCCATCGCTACTACGAAATTTCAAATTGCGGTCTAAATCAATGCTAAACCGTGTGCGCCCTTTGTGGACAAGCAAGTGCCTGTAACCACACCATTTTATAATTTGAATGGTGTGGTTTGCTACACATTTGACTTGGCAATACGAGCTAAATATAATGAGCTAAAACAACCTAACGAGATGTTTTTACGGCACAATTTGGTGCAGAGGTAAGAGTATGGTTTCAATAAAAGACAGGAAAATTCTTAGGCAGATGTTCTCGCATTATGATTATGTAATGACCACGGCTCAGTTGAGCAAAGAAAAGCTATATTACAGGGATATTCAAAGAATGTTGAAAGCTGGCTTGATAGAAAAAGTCAAGCGTGGCTATTATCATTGGACTATGGGGTCTGGCAAAGGCGATGTGGTGATAATCAGCCGTTTATTCCCCGATGGTATTCTATATATGGAAACGGCTTTATTCTATTATGGGTACAGCGATAGAAATCCTGCCGAATGGAACATCGCTATTGACAAAAACGCCTCCAGACAGCGCACAAGAATAGATTATCCATCTATAAAGGCTTATCGGTTAGAGCCAGCCCTGCTCTCTATCGGAGTAACCAGAGGAGAAATAAATTTTACCGATGTTCGCATTTATGACCGTGACCGTACCATCTGCGATGTTCTGCGTAATATGAACAAGATGGACAAGGAAATCTTCAACAAAGCAATTCAAGGCTATGTAAACGACCCTCAAAAGAATGTTCCCAACCTTATAGAATATGCGAAAACAATGAGAGTATGGAACAAAGTAAAGAACTTAATCGGAGTATGGCTGTAATGCCGAATATCGCTGCTCCACTCTGACAAACACAAACCTACAGTACAATATAAACGCAAGGAGGTCGAGCGTATGAAAGACAAAACCACTCATCTATATGTAGACAGTCACGAAAGGACGCTGATATTACATAGCCTTGTGGAGCTGAAAAACGCTCTCATACGGCAAGGCAGATATACGGACTGCATTGACGAACTTATTTTCAAGGTAGTCAATGCTCCCGTCAAGAAAATGAAAATCGAATATGTCTAAGGCAATTCAAGAGTGAGCCGCTTATTCTTTTCCATAAGAGTAAGCGGCTTTTTTGCGTTCTCTGTACGATTTACATAGCCGCCTTGACAAAGCGGCTAAATCTATGCGAAAGGAGGACGCAGCTATGTCAAATTGCAAAGTGATTGCTCTGACCAACCAGAAAGGCGGCGTTGGCAAGACCACTACGGCGGTCAATCTGGGGGTAGGTCTGGCGAAGCAAGGAAAAAGAGTGCTGTTGATTGACGCCGATGCACAGGCAAATCTCACAATGGCTCTGGGTTACAGCCGACCAGACGATTTGCCCATTACGCTCTCCACAATAATGCAGAACATCATAGACGATAAATCTTTTGATGTTTCGCAAGGGATTTTATCCCACAACGAGGGCGTTGACCTGCTTCCGTCAAACATTGAGTTATCGGGCTTTGAAGTAAGGCTAATCAATGCGATGAGCCGTGAGCGTGTTCTGAAAACCTATGTGAATGAGGTTAAGAAGAATTATGATTATGTGCTTATCGACTGCATGCCGAGCTTAGGTATGATAACCATTAACGCTCTGGCGGCGGCTGACAGCGTAGTTATCCCAACGCAGCCCCACTATCTTTCTGCAAAAGGTTTAGAGCTATGGTGCATACGGCGGACAGCAAGGAGCAGCTTGACAGCGATACAGAAGCGTTGCTCACGACTGCCAGAAAGCACCTGTGTCAGTTTGCCGTACTGAAATATCAGCAGATGGACGGCTTAAATACGGTGCTGCCTTTCGGTGTGCGAAAGATTGACGCCCTGCGTACCCTTACAACGGAAAGTCTTGCGGTGTTTATCCCGTTTCGGGTACAGGAAATTTATCACGAAAACGGCGTTTATTACGGGCAGAATGTAATCAGCAAGAATATGATTATCGCCAACCGCCGCCACCTGCTCAACGGTAATTCCTTTATCCTCGGCGTGTCGGGTGCAGGCAAATCCTTTACGGCAAAGGAAGAAATGACGAACATCATTCTGACCGACCCCAACGCCGATATTATCATTATTGACCCAGAGCGAGAGTATTCGCCGCTTGTAAAGGCAATGCAGGGCGAGGTCATTCACATCTCGGCAACGAGCGAAAACCATATCAACGCTATGGATATGAACTCCGATTACGGTGACGGCGCAAACCCCGTTATCTTGAAATCGGAGTTTATTTTGTCCCTTTGCGAACAGCTCATCGGCGGCAGCAGTCTTGGCGCAAAGCAGAAATCTATCATTGACCGCTGTACCGCTTCGGTGTATCGGTACTATCAGCAAGGCAACTATATGGGAACGCCGCCGACCTTGCAGGACTTCCGTGAGGAGCTGTTGAAGCAGGACGAGCCAGAAGCGCAGGAAATCGCCCTTGCCATTGAGCTTTTCACGGATGGCTCTTTGAACACCTTTGCCAAGCATACGAATGTAGATACCCACAGCCGCCTTATCTGCTATGACATTCTTGACCTCGGCAAGCAGTTACAGCCTATCGGTATGCTTGTTGTTCTTGACAGCATCTTGAACCGCATTACCCAGAACAGAGCCAAAGGCAGAAACACTTTCATTTTCATTGATGAGATTTATCTGCTCTTTCAGCACGAATACTCCGCCAACTTCCTCTTTACGCTCTGGAAAAGAGTAAGAAAATACGGTGCGTACTGCACGGGCATTACGCAGAATGTGGACGACCTTTTGCAGAGCCACACGGCAAGAACAATGCTTGCCAACAGCGAGTTTATCATTATGCTCAACCAAGCGTCCACAGACCGTATCGAGCTTGCCAAGCTCCTTAATATCTCCGACCTTCAGCTCAGCTATATCACGAATGTCGGCGCAGGACAGGGGCTTCTCAAGGTTGGCAGCTCCCTTGTGCCGTTTGTCAACAAGTTCCCACGCAATACCGAGCTTTACAAGCTGATGACGACCAAGTTCGGAGAGGTGTAAAATGCTGAAATTGCGGTGTTCGTGTCGTATCGTGAGAGGTTAGCAAAAATAATCATGTTGATTAGTGTGAAAATTCAAGGAAATTTCATTGATTTTTGCACGAATATCTGCTATACTATGGTCAGTACCTTTAAGGAGGACTGCTTATGTATAGAAAGATTATGGGCTTCTTGGAAGCGTGGAAAGAAAGCGAACACCGCAAACCTCTTATTTTACAGGGCGCAAGACAGGTCGGAAAGACCTATTCCATTCTGGAGTTCGGGCGTACCCATTACGAAAATGTGGCATACTTCAATTTTGAAACCAATCCAAAGCTGAACGAAACCTTTGAGGAAAACATCAGCCCCGATTATCTGATACCGATTTTATCCCATATCGCAGGTCAGACTATCGTAAAGGAAAAAACACTGATAGTCTTTGACGAGGTGCAGCTCTGCGAAAGGGCTTTGACCTCGCTCAAATACTTTTGCGAGAACGCTCCAGATTATCACATCATTGTCGCAGGCAGCTTGCTCGGCGTTGCGGTCAACAGGGCGAAATTCTCTTTTCCCGTAGGAAAGGTCGATATGAAAACGCTTTATCCTATGGATATGGAGGAATTTATGTTGGCTCTCGGTGAGGACGATTTGGTAGAGCAGATTAAAAAATGCTTCCAAACCGATACGCCGCTGCCGTCTGCCTTGCACGACGCCGCAATGCAGCTTTACCGTCAGTACCTTGTGGTCGGCGGTATGCCAGAGTGCGTGATGCAATTCGCTGAAACAAAGGATTATATCCTTGTCCGCCATACGCAGGATACGATACTTGCAAGCTATCTCAACGATATGAGCAAGTATAACAACTTGAATGAAATCAAGAAAACCAGACTTGCCTACGACAATATAACTGTTCAGCTCTCAAAGAAGAATACCCGTTTCCAATATAAACTGATTAAGAAAGGCGGACGGGCATCTGAATTTGAAAATGCGATTGAATGGCTTTGCCTGTCTGGTATCGTGTCACAGGTTTACAAGGTCGAGCAAATCAAAAAGCCACTTGAAAACTACCGTGATATTGATGCGTTCAAGATTTATGTGTCCGACTTAGGGCTGCTTTGCGCCAAGAAAGATTTAGCCGCCAATGACATTCTCTATATGGTCGAGGAAATCAACGATTTCAAGGGCGGTATGGCTGAGAACTATGTCAATGTACAGCTCTCCATTAACGGCTACCACACCTACTATTGGGAGTCCGAGCGTGGAGCTGAAATTGATTTTATCATTCAGCGTGACGGTCAACTCATTCCCATTGAGGTCAAGTCTGCCGACAACACCAGAGCCAAGAGCTTAAAGGTCTATATGGACACCTACAAGCCTGCTTATGCAATCAAGCTCTCTGCCAAGAACTTCGGCTTTGAGGACAATAAAAAAATCGTTCCTCTCTATGCCGCATTTTGTATCTGAAATCAATATTTTGGCGATAACGCTCACAGAAAATGTGGGCGTTATTTTTTGCCCCTAAAACAGAATAAGAAAGGACAACGCTTATGAAGAAATACACAAAAATCATTTGTATGATTGCCGCCGTGTGCCTGCTTGGCACGGCGGCTTTTTGCAGCTTTCATATTTACAGCCACTATGCGCACGAAAGCGAGCAGGAAGAAGTCTTTGAGAAAATTGCCGAGGTTGTGGAACAGGCGCAGACGGGCGAAAGCGAAACGACCGATGTTCTGCGCACAGAGGAAGAAACCGTGCTTGCAGAGTACGGCGAGCTGTATCTGCAAAATACGGATATGGTCGGCTGGCTTTCGATTGCCGGCACGAATATCAACTATCCCGTAATGCAGACCACGAACAACCCCAATTATTATCTGAAGCACAATTTTGAAAAGGAGTACAGCGATTTAGGTACGCCGTATGTGCAGGAAAATTGCGACCTATTGACGAGCGATAACCTTGTTATTTACGGTCATCACATCAAAGGGCAAAAGATGTTCGGCGCATTGGAGAATTACAAGAACAAGGATTTTTACGAGGAACACAAGACCATTCGTTTTGATACCCTCACAAAGCAGGGCGAGTATGAAATCATTGCTGTGTTCAAAACGGTTGCGTACAGCTCGGCAGGCTTTGGTGTGACCAACAAAACCATTTCCCGTTGGGAGAACGGCAATTATATGCCCGATGTTGAAATGCTGTCGCTGCTTTCAAAGGAATTCGGCGTAAGTATTAACGAACTTATAAGCGGCGAACGGCTTTGGGCGGAGGACTTTAAGAAAGCCGCCGACGATAACCTTGTTACGGCGCTGAACAACAGCACCTTTACGCTGAAAGAAAAGATAGTATTTTTTAAGAAGAAATGGCTGCACGAACATATTTCAACTATCGTCCTGTGCGTTGTAGCGTGGATAGGTATTATAATATGGACTGCGCTGAAATTACGAGGCAGCGACTCTTATGCGCTTTTGGGTGCAATAGGCAGTATGCTTGCTATACTTTTCTATGTGGTACTGTATAACCGTATGATGGTATATGTGGAGAACCACGCATATCGGGCAACGCCAGACAAGAAAACCGAAACGAAAAACTAACCTTGATAAATCCAAAGTAGTTGAATGCTGTCTGAGTATTGGCAGCAAAGAGTTTGTGAACTTTTTGTTTTCCTCTTGACAAAACGGGTCTACAAGTGTTAGACTATAAGCAAAGGTCTAATGCTTGTAGCCCCGCAAGGAGGATTATAATGAAAAATTACAAACTTGGAGATATGGAACTGGAGTTTGCCAACTTAATTTGGGAGAATGAGCCTATTTCCTCTGGAGGCTTGGTTCAGCTTTGTGAGCAGAAATTCTCTTGGAAGAAATCCACCACATATACGATGCTGAAGCGTCTTTGTGATAAGGGCATTTTTCAAAACAATTCGGGCAATGTCGTTTCTGTCCTTTCAAAGCAGGAGTGGTTTACGAAGCAAAGTGAGGGCTTCGTGGAAGAAACATTCAACGGTTCTCTGCCCCAATTCTTAGTGGCGTTTACCCGCCGCAAAAAGCTCTCAAAGCAGGAAATCGCTGAGATACAGAAAATCATCGACCAAAATGCAGAGGAATGACTATGAGCGACAAAGTATTTCTCGATATTGTAAATATGAGTATTACGGGCAGCTTTGCTATCTTAATTATTATGTTGGCACGGTTGCTGCTGAAAAAAGCTCCAAAGGTTTTCTCCTACGCATTATGGTTTGTTGCCTTTTTCCGTCTGCTTGTACCCGTTTCCTTTGAAAGCGTTTTGAGCATATTGCCGTTCAACACCACGCCGCTTTCTACGGATATGCTTTATATTGAAACCCCTTATGTGGAAACGGGTATAAAAGCAATAGACAGCGTAATCAACCCTGTTGTAGCAACTGAGGTTTTCGATTCTACCGCAAATGTATATCAGATATTTACCTTTTGGGGGAAGATTATATGGTTCATCGGCGTTTGTGCGTTTTGCCTGTATAGCATACGCTCATATTCCAAACTCAAAAAGAAATTACAGAGTGCCGTCCTTCTTCGGGATAATATTTATATTTCGCAAGTAGTCGGCACGCCCTTTGCGCTTGGATTGCGAAATCCAAAAATATACTTGCCGAGCAATTTGGCTGACGCACAGGAATATGTAATTGCCCACGAACAGACGCATCTCGCTCGGCGTGATAACCTTGCGAAGATATTAGGATATGTTGTTCTTATCCTGCATTGGTTTAACCCTCTTGTGTGGCTTGCGTTCAAGCTGTTCGTTACCGATATGGAAATGTCCTGCGATGAAAGCGTAATCAGAAATTCAAAGGAGGATATTCGCAAAGAATACAGCCGGTCGCTTTTAGAGCTTTCTATTGAAAAAAGCACACTTGGCATACCGATGGCGTTTGCCGAGGGAAATCCCAAAGAAAGGATAAAGAATGTTATGAAATCAAACACGAAAAAAATAATTGGATTTGCAGGTTTAGGGGCGGTAATTTTAATTGTGGTCATTGCAATATGCCTTATTCCTAACCGTCCGCAGTATGCGACGGCAAAGCAAACTATTACTGAAATCAACGCAATTGCAACTCCGTCTGCAACGCACGCCGAAATTAAAACTGCCGACGGGAACAAAACCATTACAGACAGCGCATATTTCAATGAACTGTTGACCTTTGTTGAAGGTATTGAGATCAACACGAAAGAAGTTAAGAGAGGCTCTTGGATTGACAGCGAGGAAAATAACAAGATTACATTTTACCGAGCAGACAATTCTATGGACTCCATAATCAGTTTCACTTCCGATTATTCTAAGATTTGGATTGAAACAAGCGCAACGATTTCTTTCACATATAGTGTCAAAGACCCAGCAGAAGTGCAAAAGGGACTTGCGGCTTTCCTTGGCAACAATAGCTAAGGCAATCTTGCGTTTGTGAGTCGGAGGAAATATGCCTAATACAAAAAGAAAAGTTTATACTATGCCCCGTCTGCGGCAACAAAACAAGGGTACAGATACGGGAGGATACAGAGCTAAAGAACTTCCCGCTATTCTGTCCCAAATGCCATAAGCAGACCTTGATAAATGCAAAGCAACTGAATATCACAAAAGCAGAAGTGCCAGACGCTAAGACGCAGAGCCGATGAACCTGTGAGATACCTCACAGCTCGTCGGCTCTTTTTTCATCAATAAATTTGGCAGCACAGCCCACCAAATAAAAAAAAACGGTGCTTTGGTGGGCTGCTCTGTCACGCCCAAACAAAAATAGCTCAGCCCTCTAAGCCCGTTTAAGGTTTGGAGGGATTTTTTATTGATTTGATAGACGCAAAACCTTTTATAAGTCCTCGCAAATGTTTATAAAACCTTGCGAAAATGGCTTAAAATCAAGGTTTTCCGCATATCTTCATTTTTCTTGTCATATCT
>OKSE01000742.1_pt1 | contig 18183 bp, 9 predicted proteins | sample 1633631 | NCBI WGS metagenome assembly OKSE01 (sample SAMEA3541555, study PRJEB24748) | human gut metagenome | biome: human gut; feature: human-associated habitat; material: faeces | place: China | collected 2012 | reverse complement strand
AGGTCTACTCCATCAATCAGCGCATTAGGTGCCAGTACGTAATTTTCCAGCAAATAGTTCACCGGCAGAGTTACAATCAACACGAAAGTAACGGCTGCACCCAGACCTACGGCTGTCTTTACGTTCTTCGATACTGCCAGGTAAGAACACATCCCCAGGAAGTATGCGAAAATCATATTGTCCACAAAGATGGACTTTACAAACAAACTTAAATATTCCATATTCTTTTCGTTTTATAACGGGGATTAATTATTACTTTCCTGCAATTCTTTGTGTTTTGCACGTTGGTACCAAATGATACAAGCACAGATAATCAACGCCATAGGAGGCATCAACATCAAGCCGTTGTTCAGGTAGCCCAAGTCATAAACAGCCTGCGGGATAACCTGGAAGCCAAACAATGTACCGGCTCCCAGCAGTTCACGGAAGAATGCCACGATAATCAGGATTTTGGCATAACCCAATCCGTTACCGATACCATCCAGGAATGATTCCCAAGGACCGTTCATCATAGCAAACGCTTCCAGACGTCCCATCAGGATACAGTTTGTAATAATCAAACCTACATATACAGAAAGCTGCACACTTACATCGTATGCGAACGCTTTCAAAATTTCACTAACGATAGTTACCAATGCGGCAACAACCACCAACTGGACGATGATACGGATACGGTTGGGAATGGTGTTACGCAACAAGGAGATAACGAAGTTCGAGAAGGCTGTAATAATGGTTACGGAAAGACCCATCACGATAGCCGGTTCCAGCTGAGCCGTTACAGCCAGTGCAGAACAGATACCGAGCACCTGTACGGTGACAGGGTTATTCAAACCCAGCGGAGTTAAAAGAACTTCTCTATTCTTTTTAGAAAATAATGCGCTCATATTCTATTTACCCTCCTCTTATTTATTAGTTAAAAATGAATTGTACATGCTCAGGCAATCCTTAATCATCGCATCTACACCCTTAGAAGTGATAGTACCACCTGAGATACCGTCTACCTGATAATCGGGTTTTGCCACCTTGCCGTGTTTTTCAACACCCAAAGCTACAGTACCGTTTTCCATTACATGTTTGCCCAAGAACTGATCCTGGAACTTAGTAGTGGTGATTTCTGCACCCAGACCCGGAGTTTCTCCTTGATGAGAGAAGTAAACGCCATATACAGTGTCTTTGTCATCATTCAATGCGATGTATCCCCAGATAGGTCCCCAAAGACCGGCACCATAAATAGGCAGCACATATTTGGTCTGACCATCCACGTCGCAAACGAATACATGAAGACGTCCGTTAGCGATTTCACCTTTATAAGAAGTCTGGAAAGCAGCATCGTTCTTTACCAAAGAACCGTCTGCCTGCATCAAATCGTCTTCTTTCACATATTTATCATATTCTGCATTCACATCTTTTACGTCATAAACGTTCAAAGCTGCCAGAATTTGTTTCTTTGTGTCCTGTTCTACATTCTGGTACTGTTTTTCTTTCAGAGAAGAAGACACGAATGCCAACAGGAATGCTACGATAACAACCATTATCGAAGCATAGATGATAGTATAACTATTACTATTAGTATTCATAATGTCCGATATTTTAGTTGTTAGTTGATTTTAATCTGTTTTCGCGGGCTGTGATGTTCTTCTGTACGATACAGTAGTCAATCAGCGGAGCGAAGATGTTCATCAGCAGGATGGCAAGCATCATACCTTCGGGATAACCCGGATTCAACACACGGATAACGATAGCCATCACACCGATCAGGAAGCCGTAGATGAACTTACCCTTTTCCGTACGTGCGGAAGTCACAGGGTCGGTAGCCATGAACACGGCGCCGAAGCAGAAACCGCCCAATACGATGTGTTCGTACCAAGGCAACTGAGCCATCATGTTATCTGTAGAGCCGAATACATTGAAGATCAATCCCATCACGATACCACCGGCAAAGACAGAGAACATGGTCTTCCAACTTGCCACGCCTGTCCACAACAGGATGATGGCACCCAGTGCGATAGCGATAACGCTGGTTTCACCGATAGAACCCGGAATCAAACCTACAACCATATCCCACATGGTAGCGGGAGTACCGTTCACATTAATCAGTTCGCTTGCACCCGGAGCGGCTGTAGCAGCCTGTCCCAACATCGTAGCGCCGGTAAAACCGTCCACTACCTGTCCGCCACCGATACCGAAAATGCTGTCAGTGCTTACCCAAACGGCATCACCGGACATCTTCGTAGGATAAGCAAAGAATAAGAATGCACGGGTAATCAAAGCTACGTTGAACACGTTCATACCCGTACCACCGAATACTTCCTTAGCAAAAATTACAGAGAATGCAGTAGCCACCGCCAGAATCCACAACGGGCAGTCTACCGGAACAATCATCGGAATCAAGATACCGGAAACCAAGAAGCCTTCCTGAATCTCCTCCTTCTTCCACTGAGCCACTACGAACTCAATGCCGAGACCTACTACATAAGATACAATGATTTTTGGCAATACAGCCAGAAAACCGTAGATGAACATTTCCCAGAAGCCTCCGGCAGCACCGGTAGCGTGGAAATGCTGGTAACCTACGTTATACATACCGAACAGCAGCGCCGGTACTAACGCAATGACCACCATCGACATGATGCGTTTGCTATCGATCGCGTCGTGTATGTGCGTTCCCGTTTTCGCAGTCTTGCTGGGCACGAACAGGAATGTTTCGAAGCCGTCGAACACCGACTGGAATGCGTGGAATTTGCCGCCTTCTTCAAAGTTCGGCTTTATCTTATCGAGATAATTTCTTAACGCTTTCATTAATATATTTACGATTTTACGATTTACAATTTACGATTTGCCATACGCCCCGATTATGCCATTTCGGCACGAAGCATATCGAGCCCTGCACGTACGATGCGCTGCACTTCCACTTTGGAAGAACATACGAATTCGCAGAGAGCGAAGTCTTCGGGAGCTACTTCGTAGATGCCCAGAGCCTCCATACGGTCGATGTCACCTGCAATGATTGCTTTCACCAAGTATTCGGGGAAGATGTCCATCGGAAATACGCGGTCGTATTCGTTGGACATAATCATGTGACGTTCACCACCCTTGATACGGGCATCTATCACATATTCCTTCTTGCCCATCAACCAGCTGAAGTAAGAGCGGTTGACGCTGAACTGATTGAAACGCGGCATGATCCAACCCAGCATTTCGTGAACGTCGCTTCCTTCCGGAATTACGGTCAACTGGCTGTGGAAAGCTCCAAGATAACCGTTGGCAGAAATCTGCTTACCGGTCAGCACGTTACCGCTGATGTAGCGCAAAGCCTTGTCTTTTGTTACGTTGTTTTCGAATACACCTGTCAGCTGTGCACCTACTTTCAATTTCACGTATGCAGGTTTAAGTACTTCAGAACCTGTCACTGCTACCGTGCGGGTAAAGTCTACATGACCCGTATTGAACAGACGGCCAATGAAGACAACAGCCTGCGGATCGATAGTCCAAACTGTTTCACCCTTGTTTACAGGAGCGATGTGGTTAATCTGTACACCAACGTTACCAGCAGGATGCGGTCCGTCAAATACAGTTACTTCCACGTTCTTCGCCTGCGTCAAAGCCGGTGATTTCTGATTTACACTGATACTCAGGTATGTCTTGGCTATCTTAGCCAACGCATCCAATCCAGTCTGGAAGTTTGCTTCTTCGCCAGAGAGCGCCAGTTCGAATTCTGGAGCCAGCGGGTTTGTGTCGAATGCAGAAACGAAGATAGCACGAGGTGCTACAGTCGGATCAGCCACTACGTCATACGGACGCTGACGGATAAACGCGAACAAACCGGCATTCAGCAGCATTTCTTTTACAGCAGCACCATCAAGTGCAGCTACGCTCTTCTTACCGAATTCTTCAAAGTCCTGTTCCGTAGCAGCCTGTACGGTGATGCTCATCACCTTACGTCTTGCCCCACGTTCCACGCTTGTCACTACGCCGCTTACCGGCGAAACAAATTTCACTTCTGGATGATTCTTGTCTACAAACAAGGGTCCTCCGGCCATCACATATTCCTGTTCCTTAACGACCACTTTCGGAGTCACGCCTGTAAAATCATCGGGACACAGAGTATAGAATCCCGGCTCTTTCACAGCCACCACTTCCGCAGCCGCCTTACCTTTCAGGTTTATGTCCAAGCCTTTACGCAACTTAATTAAATTTGCCATATTAGGTTATAAAAAATGGTTTTGTATTTTGCGTGCAAAATTAAATAAAAAAGAGGTGAAAAAAGAATATTTGCCCATCGAATTAGAGAAATATTTCTTTATATCGAAAGGCAAATATTAAATAACGATGACAAAAGAGGCTATTCTGCCATATAGAGAGAGCAAAATCTAACTTAATATCCTTTGTGCTGGTGCAGCTGAGGATTCATGTCAATCACTTTTTCCGGAATCGGGAAGACGGTAGTATAGCCGTTTTCCTCCCCAGGAAGCTGCGGACGACAACTGTATGAACGGGTAAAAACCCCGAAACGAATCATATCCTGCCGCCTCCAGCCCTCCCAGGCCAGTTCCATCATTCGCTCATCCAGCAAATTTTCCAATGTAGCAGTTCTAGGAGCCATACCTACCCTACTTCTCACTAAATTCAGTTCTGCATCGCCATTTTCCCCATTCCGCACCTTGGCCTCACTTTGCATGAGCAACACGTCGGCATAGCGGAACAACACGATGTCATTGTCTAGCAATTTTCCATCCTTAAGCCCCGTCTTATCGACTTCGTATTTTTTCATTCGGGCTCCGGCTGTTTTCTCGTACGGCTTTCCTGACACATCCAAGGCTACGTTCCAAGGCTCATATACCAATGGAGTAACCCCGTCATCCAGCAAGATCTGATTTCCCTCCAAATCTTTTACCGGACCGGCAAAATAACAGTAATCAAAACGGGCATCCACCTGTGGCGTATCGTAACCGAAGGTTTCCAGTACCTCTTTTGTCGCTGATGAGCCATTTTCTCCACTCAGCCCATACGCCTTGGCATGGTTGTAATGCCGCGAACGGAACAGACAGATAAACTGGTTGGTGTATAAGGTCTTGCTCATGGGGATGACAAATATATTCTCCTCTGAGGACTCATTGAACACGGCAAAGTTGGCTGTATAATCCTTTTCCAGGGTATATCCTGCTGCTGTAATCTTCTCACAATAATAGTTCACCGTTTGCCAGGCATTCAGACGTTGTCCCTCCACTTCGAAAAAGATGGATTTCCCATCCGGACGGCTTCCGTCTGTCCAGTCATCATCGGTATAAACTTCCGCATTCAAGGCTAACTTAGCGAGCAAAAACCACACCACAGGCTGTGTCATTCGCCCGTAATACACGCCCGGCTGATTGCTCCGTTCTTCACTCAAAAGAGAGGAAGATTCTGTAAGCTCTTTTACAATGAAATTAAACACTTTAGAGCGCTTTTCCTGAACAATATCTTCAACTGCCGGATCACTCTTTTCAATCAGTGGAACACTCCCGAACAAATCCATGATATAATAATAAAACATGGCTCTCAATGCCCGGACTTCAGCCACACAATCTGCTACATTTTCTTCGGGATGTTTTTCAGCAAAATCCTGTATTCTTTCCAAAGAACCATTACACAAAATCACCGTACGATACAGGTATTCCCAAGTGGCATAAATCGCCTCATTGTTCACTCCCCAGCGATGCAGATATAATCCCTGCCAGAACCCGCCGTCATACCAGTCCCCTCCACGTGTGGGCATGATAGTCTCATCGGTAGTAAATGTATTCAAATCATAGATACCTCGACCTGTCCCTTGAAGACCCTGACTATCGACATATCCGCCCACGTAATTATACAGTGAAAGCACCCCATTTTTCTGCACGTCCGACAAGGTAGAATATGCCGCTTCTTCATCCAGACGGTCCTTCGGATTTTCTTCCAGATAACTGCTGCAAGAAGCCCATGAAAGAAGAGAAAACGACGCAAATAGTATTGAGTATATTCTTTTCATAATAAGCAGATTAAAAGTTAAGACCTAAACTAATCATATAAGTTCTTGAAAGAGGGTATGTACGCTTGTCATCCACTCCGAAAGTATTGTCCACCAAGGTAGAATTAATCAGCGGAGTCAGCCCTGAATAACCGGAGATTGTACCCAGGTTATTAATGGTCAGTGCCAGGCGTGCCCCGTGCAAGAAACGCTGTTTTTTGATAGGCACATTCCAACCCACAGTCAGGTAATCAAAGTTCACATAATTGCCGCTTTCCAGCCAGTAATCCGTTGCCGTCAGGTCATGTATATTCCGTGCCGGAGCCTCTGCCAACACATTGTAGTCCGGCAAGCTGTTCATATTCATGTAACTCAGTGCCGTACCATTGTAAATCTTATGCCCGAATGCTCCGTTTATCTGCAACGATACATCAAAACGTTTGTAGCGGAAACTGATGTTGGAACCTAACAAAGTCTTAGGAGTAGCCTGTCCGGCCACGTAACGGTCTTCCCCATCTTCCAGATTCACACCTCCTCCATTCAAATCAGCAATCTGATAGGTATATCCTCCGTTCCCGTCCGAAACCAGCCCTTCACAATGCGGCAGATAGAAAACACCCAACGGCTGTCCTACGATCTGATACACGATATTATTGTATCCGCCATGCAGTCCCGCACCGTTCAGTCCGGCCAAAGCCGTATATTGCGCCGCACTGATATATTCTCCTTCATACATACCGCTCAGCGACAGCAATTTATTCCGTTGGAAAGTTACGTTTGCGTTGACATTCAGCTCCATATCCTTGGTCCGTAAGGGAGTGATACCAATGGAAAGTTCCGTCCCACTGTTCCGCATGGAGCCCAGATTAGCCAAGAGTTTGTTATAAGCAAACGGAGGAACACTGACATCATACATATACAGCATATCCCTTGTTTTGGAGAGATAATAATTCACCGACAGCAACAAGCGGTTTCCGTAGAATCCCATGTCCACCCCTGCATTGAAGGTCGACTTGACTTCCCATTTCAAATCCGGATTGACATTTTTCAAGCTCTCATACGTCACCAAAGGTGAATTTCCCACCGGAGTTACCCCGTTCGGACGTACCAGCGCCATAGTGGTATACGAATCAATCCCTCCCTGATTTCCTGCCAATCCATATCCCAATCGCAGCTTCAGGTTATCAATCAGGTGAAAATGTCTCATAAACTTCTCACGGGTTATATTCCAGGCAGCAGAAACAGAAGGGAATACGCCCCATTTATGATTCCTTCCAAATTTGGAAGATGCATCCGTACGCAAGTTCACCGTCAGCACGTAACGGTCGTCATACGTATAATTCACACGCCCCAGGAACGACACCAGATGCGGCTCTTCATAATAAGAGCCGGTACCTTCCCAAGGACGCAATGCCCCGCCCTGCAGACTGTGATACCCCAACTCATTGGAAGAAAAATTAGTCGTGGTCGTGTTAAAGCCGTGAAAACGATTCTTTTCCACCTCCCCTAAAGCCAGCACATCCAGGAAATGAGCCCCCAACTGCTTCTGATACGTCAGCATCAGATTTCCTAATAAGGCCTCCGACTTCCGGTTTCCCCGGTAAGCCTGCCCGTTGGCCCATACCGTCGTAGGCAAGAACTGGGCGTTTTCTGTTGTGCTATAGGTATAAGAACCAAATAGCACCATCTTCAAATCCTTCAGCAAATGAAAAGTCAGGCGGGCGTGCGAACTGAAATAAGAAGTCTCCTCGCGGTTGTCCACGTCCATCCAGGCCAATGGATTTGTAATCTGACTGGCCGTCGTAATCTGGTCCCAGCTCCCGGTTTCCGGATCCGGAAAATCAGGAAAAGTAGGATTAAAAGCGGCTGCCGAATAAAAAGTCTTCTGTAAATCAAACAGCGTACGGTCGCGCTTCATTGAACCGAATAACCCCAATTCACAGTCAATCAGTCCGTCAAGCATCTTCTGCGACATATTCATATTGGCCGTAAACAGTTTCATGCCCTCATTCTGAATCACTCCCTCACGATTCTGAAAGCCTAACGACACCCTGTAATTGGAAGCCTCACCACCCCCATAAAACGCAATGTTATGATTCTGCTGCAAGCCCGTCTGTTCAATGGCTTTCTGGAAATCCGTATCATATCCCTTATCCAGGATATTCCATCCTCGCTCAGCCGCCAGCTTGCGATACTCTGCTCCCGAAAGCATATCCAACCGGCGATAAGCGTGTGACACACCAAAACTACCGTTATAATTCACGCGTGTCTTCCCTGCCCGGCCTTTCTTGGTGACAATATTAATGACTCCCGATGCTCCACGTGAACCGTACTGGGCCGTTTCCGACGCATCCTTCAAAATCGTAAAAGACTCTATATCGGTGGGATATACCGAAGTCAGCATCGTCAAATCACCCAATACCCCGTCCACGATAATCAGCGGATCATTTCCACTGGTCAAGGAAGTCGTACCACGCAAGCGGACCGACTCCAGCGCTGCCATTCCATTGTTACTCTTCAAGATGGTAAGTCCCGGCACACGTCCCTGAATGGCTTCCAGCGGATTGGTTATCAGCTCACGGTTCATCTGCTTTTCCGTAATCTGTTCCACCGAACCGGAAATATTCTTCAGACTACCACGGGCATACCCGATGTTATAAATTGAATCGGGAGGCAATTCATCCACATTCTGTCCTTGTACATAAAGCGGGAATCCGGCTCCCATACACCCTAAGAACAACAAGCTGTACAAAGCCTGAGATATTGGCTGCATTTTATCCATAGCATACTTATTTAAGGTCAAAAGGGCGTGAAGATACCAAAACCTCCACGCCCCGTATAATCAGTTCCTTCTTTTCACAAAGAAAAGATATTTCTACCGATAAAGCAAGTCCTGAGCCATGTTATTTCTGCCCGGTCATCATTTTTCTTCCGCAAACATCGGATCCCATGCCGGAAGCTGTATCGGCTTCTGCTTGAAGATATCTAGCACCTTCTTCGGCACATATTTCGTTTCCAGTACCAGACGGAACATATACTCATTGAACCATTCATCCGTCATAATCAGGTGTCCCTGATAGCCTGATGCAGCTCCCCAGCTATTTTCCACCATCCATTTTTTCGGCTTTCCGTTCGCATCCAAATCTACCGCCATCAGTGTCATGGCATGTGCCGACATGCTGGCAAACGTCTGAATACGTTCTTTCTTATCCATTCCGAAAGTCGTACCCATCAACGAACCGAAATCATAATTGTTTACATCCAGCAGCCCACGCTTGCTGTCCAACTGTGTCACATCGCTTGAGAAATACATCCGTGTGCTGTCCTTCAATGACGCAATAGCCATTTTCTTGATTTCCTCTACTGGCAGATTCACATACGTCCAGTTCTTTCCATCGTAACGGTGACGGTCGTATGCAATTTCGTAACATTTATAATATTCACGTGAAGGATCGTTCATCACCATCACATAGTTGGTCAGCAGATTCGTATCACCGTATTTTTCCAGAAACGACATCGGTGTGTGATGCTCTGTAGCCACCACATTTCCTTTGCTGTCCTTACGTACATAGTCAAACTCTGTTGGCGGCACTCCTAAAGTCAGCACTAACATGCGATACACCGTACCCAGCATCTCTTCCTTACGGTTTTCAATCGTTGCAGCCTTCTCTCCTTTAGCAGCCATTTCTCTCAGTTCCAGACCGAATTCCTTCAGCTTCAGGCCAATCAAAGAAGACATGTACGAAGTATGTTCACTGCTGTATGTTTCCGGCATTGCTTCTTTAGGCACAAGACCGTATTTTGACACGATATCGGCTACTCCCGTAAATGTACCTCCGTCACTCAGTGGATGCTTGAACAACCACTCTACGGTCTGATCGTTCATAGGTTTGCCGGCCGTTTCAATAACTCCCTGTAAGAACAGATTGGATTTTTCCAGCTGATCCCAGAAGAAAGAATATACTTGCGAAAACTCCAGCCCCGGCAAATCATAGCGTGCAATGGCCTTGGCACGCATCACGTTCAACCCCGTAAACAGCCAGCAACGGCCAGACGACTGCTGATCGGTGATTCCCTTTGATTCCACCTTAATGGAGAAATCCGTATTCAGTGCCTTCTGATTTTCCTGGTTCAATGCCAGTTCCTTGATACTGGTACCTCCCATAGCATTCCGCAAAGCCTTGTCGGCAGCCGTATTCTGATAACTATTCTGAATTTTTTTCAACATATCCGGAGAAATACCTCCGTTCTGCGCCTGTGCCGCCAGCCCGAAAGCCAACAGACAAGCAGCCAATGTTACGTGTTTCTGGTTCATTCTTTTATAGTTTTAATGAAAATTGTTTCTTAATCCTTTTTTACCGAACGTACAATCTTAAAGCCGATGCACGCCACGAAGATACTCATCAACGGACTCAGCAAGTTAAAGAAACTATACGGCAAATACACCAGCGTAGGTACATTCAAAATCGTAGCCTGCGTCATACCGCATGTATTCCAGGGAATCAGCGGACTGGTCACCGTGACAGCATCTTCCGTAGTTCGGCTTAACAGACGCGACTCATACCCGTTCTTTTTATAGATATCCTTAAACATGTTTCCAGTCAGAATAATCGAAATATACTGATCGGCAGTAGCTAAATTCAAGAACAACCCCGAAGCTACAGTTGCCGCTACCGTACTTGCCAGCTTATGCGTAAAACGTACAAACATACGCGTAATGCTTCCCAGCATACCACAGGCTGTCATGGCGCCCCCCAAGCACATGGCACAGAGAATTAGCCATACCGTGTCCATCATACCTCCCATTCCACGGGTTGCAATCAATTCGGTCAGTACAGGTGTAGAAGTCTGCAACGACGTACTTCCTGACAGAGCCAACAAAACTCCTTTATATAAGGCCTCACCTCCGTTCACTCCGTCACCGGCCACTTCACGAAGTACATCCGTCTGGAAAACCAGCATGCATATTACCGCCAAAGCAGTCGATACGAACAAAGTAATAATGGAAGACACCTTACGGGCAATTAATATTCCCGTCACTACCGGCACCAGCAACACCCAGAAAGTAATATGAAAACGTTCGGCCAGTCCGGTAGTAAACACAGCAATCTGCGAACTGTCTGATGCTTCATGCGAAAATCCGGCAACCGTAAAAATAACCAGTGAAATGACCACTGACGGCACCGTAGTGTACATCATGTAGCGAATATGCGTAAACAGCGGTGTGTCTGTCACCGAAGAAGCCAGGATAGTGGTATCCGAAAGCGGAGAAACCTTGTCACCGAAATATGCACCCGAGATAATCGCTCCGGCAATCCATCCTTCCTCAAAGCCCTGTGCCTTGCCAATACCCATCAAGGCAATACCGATGGTCGCAATGGTGGTCCACGAACTGCCCGTCATGACCGATACCACTGCACAAATCACACAGCACGACACGAGGAAAAATTTCGGATGAATAATCTGTACCCCATAGTAAATCAGCGTAGGTACCACTCCCCCTAACATCCAGGCTGCAGAAAGTGCCCCGATAATCAACAGGATAATCAAAGCCGAACTCACCCCCGCAATGTTATTGATAATGGCATGTTCAATATCCTTCCAGCTCACCCCATACCGACTCATACTCAAAGCCGCGCACAAAGCCGTTGTCAGCAACAAGCAAATCTGGCTGCCGCCACCTAGCGCATCAGCCCCAAAAAGGCGAATCGTAAAAAAAAGTAATATCACCAAAACTGCTACAGGCAGTAGAGACACCAGCGGAGAAGGAATCTTCATTTTTTGCGTCATTTTTATCCGTTTAAATCCAATTTTATTACTAAACCAATAACGGGTGCAAATTTCCGAATATTTTTCCAATTTTCCATACAAAATCCATATATATTTACATTTTACACCATAGAAATGAATAAAAATAGATTTCTAATTCATCTATACCAATCACGAAAACCTTTCACACAAAACTTAAAAACTACTAATAACACTCTCAAAGGCCCTTTTCTTCAAGGGTTATTTGTACATTTGTCTGTTATTTGTATAAATAGAGAATGAGTAAAGCCACGCGCATAAAACAAGCCATACGTATCACAGTCATTTCAACACTGGTATTTTATTTCGGTCTGATTGCTCTGCTGAACCTTCCGGTTGTCCAACACCGCATCAGTACGTATGCTGCCCGTGAGCTTACCCGTCTTACCCAGGCCGAAGTAAGCATTGGCAATGTAGACCTAGGGCTTCTGAACCGCGTTGTCATCCAGAACGTGCAGATAAAGGACCGACAGAAGAAAGACATGCTCGGCATATCACGCTTTTCCGTCAAGATTGACATACCCTCCCTTTTCCGTGGAAAAATCCGTATCAGCAGTGTCCAGTTATTCGGACTGGACGCCCGCCTGAACCGTGCCCACCCCAAGGCTCCCCTGAATTGCCAGTTTCTGATTGATACTTTTGCTTCAAAAGACACGACAAAGAGCGAGAAGTCAATTGACCTGCGTATCAATTCCGTACTTATCCGTCGCGGACAAATACACTACGATGTACTGTCGGAATCCAACACGCCCCGCCGGTTCAACCCTCATCACATCGGTATCAGCGAACTTTCTGCAACCATCTCTTTGAAAGCCCTACAAACCGATTCGCTCAACGCACAAATCCGTCGTATGAGCTTTAATGAGCAAAGCGGACTTCAATTGAAGAAATTTGCCTTGAGAGCCACAGCCAATTCCAGAGGTATCTACCTGCACGATTTGAACCTTACCCTGCCAGGTACAATCGTCAGCATCGACACATTCACGGTAGCAGGAAACTTTACTGAGCCTGATTTTCTTTCGGATACACAGACCACTTATATGGGGCGACTGAGCGCTTCCGTCACTCCTGCCGACATAGCTTGTTTCGTACCAGCCTTGCAACATTTTCAAGACTCTGTACACATTGATATGGCCTTTCATGGAAGAGGGAAACAAGCCCGATGCAGCAATTTTTATCTGGCAAGTCCTCACAAAGCATTAGAAGTGCATGCCGAAGGAATGCTTGACCACAGCAATCCTTCGCAGCCTCCCTATTTCTTTGGTGAGATTACTCAGGCTGATGTTGACGAAAATGCCATTTCCTGGCTTATACATAATCTGAAAGGCTCCACCGCAACTGTGCCTGACATTGTACGCCGCCTGGGCTTCCTCAAATTTCAGGGGGATGTATCAGGCTATCCGTCACAAATCACCGCACACGGTACCCTGCAAAGCCTTCCAGGACAGCTCAATGCCAACATGACGATGCACACCGACACCACAACCTTGCAAAAAAGTTATTCCGGTAGAATCTCCACCAATAATTTTGAACTTGGAAAATTATTGGCGAAAAAAGAACTCGGAAAGACTTCTTTTGACCTGGAACTGAACGGTCTGCAATACCGAAACCATCAACCAGAATCACATGTCAAAGGAGAAATCTCTTCTTTGGAATACAACCATTATCAGTATCAGCACATCGCGCTAAACGGAAACTTCAAGCCAGGTGGTTTCAACGGACACTTATCACTCGACGATGAAAACGGAAAAATCAGCATAGACGGAAGTTTTGTTACCCAGCAAGCTGTACCCGATTTCAACCTGCGGGTAAAAGTAAGAGATTTTCGTCCCAACAAGCTTCAACTGACAAAAAAATACGAAGATACTGACGTATCCCTTAACCTGACAGCCGATTTCTCCGGACATTCCATTGACGATATTCAGGGGAAAATCAACCTCGACAGTCTTTTTATACATACACCAGACGAGGCCGGGAATTACTTTCTTCCTCGCCTGCAAATTGATGCGACTCAACTCACACAACATGCTGAGGTGAAAGAGATTCGTATTGACTCTCCATTCCTGACCGGAAGTATCCAAGGGAAATATACTTACCATACTCTGCTAAAGAGCATGGAGAAAGTCATTCGAAAGCATATCCCGTCATTATTTCCCGAAGAAAAACAGAAAAAAGGGAAAAAGAAACCCGCAGAATTGAATAACCAGTTCCACTTTCAGTTCCGCATGGAGAACAGTGAATTCTTCTCAAAAGTCTTGAATATACCGTTTGACTTGCAGATGCCAGCCACTTTCTCAGGACAGCTCAACGACAGCCTTTCACAAATGCGTATCAACGGCTCATTTCCTCAGTTCACATACAACGGGAAATATTATGAGTCGGGCACCCTGCTATGTGAAAGCCGTCCCGATGAATTACGATGCCAGGTTCGTGCCGGTACTTTAATGAAAAAGGGAGCCATGTTCAACCTCTCCCTCCTCACCCGTGCCAAAAATGACAAGCTGCACAGCACACTCTACTGGGGAAATAACACCCAGCTTACCTATAGCGGCAAGATTGATGCCATCGCCTCTTTCCGTCAGGATAGTTCAAAAAGAGAGTTGCACACCCGTGTAGACATACAGCCCAGCCAAGTCATCTTAAATGATACTACCTGGAACATACATCCGGCTACTGTACACATCGCGAAAGACAGCATCGAAATACACGACTTCTTGTTTGAACACCGCGACCAGCACCTGAAAATCAATGGGCGACTGGGAAAAACGGAAGCAGACTCCTGCCTGGTAGACCTGAAAAACATCAACCTGCTCTACATCATGGATATGATTCAGTTCCATGCCGTACGTTTTGACGGAGGCATCAGTGGAAAGGTCCACCTGCGCCATGTGCTTCAAGACCCGGTGATGGAAACGCGTCTCGATGTAAAAGATTTTTCTCTTAACCACGCCTTGCTGGGAAGAGCCGACATTCTTGGGTCATGGGATAAAGAACTGGGAGGTGTGCGCCTGGATGCCGACATCCGTCGCGACAGTACCTGCACCACTCGGGTAACCGGCTATGTTTCTCCTAAGATGAAAGGACTTGATCTTCAAATCCAAGCCGGAGGAACTCCACTCTCTTTCCTGCAACCTTTTGTAGAAAACATCTTCAGCAATGTCAACGGAAACGTACATGGGGACGTGCGTCTGTTCGGTCCTTTCTCTCAACTTGATCTGGAAGGAAATGTCAAAGCACAGATGCAAATGAAGGTCAACATCCTGAACACCACCTTCCGGGCCTCGGCCGATTCCGTACACATCGCTTCCGGCTTGTTCCGTTTCCAGAATGTACGTTTACAAGATACTGAAGGGCACACAGGACTTGCCGACGGAGAATTACGGCACACCAAGTTAAAGAATCTGAGCTATCAGTTCCGCTTCAATACAAACCGTATGCTGGTATTCCATTCAGAAAAAGAAACTCCTGAATTTCCTTTCTATGGCCACATCTATGCTACCGGAAATGTATTTCTTCGAGGAGGCGACGGACAACTGAACGTCGACGGAGAAGTACGTGCCGACAACCAGACAGAGTTTGTTTACGTGCTGGGAACAGCAGCTGAGGCCACCAACTCTGGCTTTATCACCTTCGTAGACCGTACTCCCCGCCGTAAGCAGGAAGCCGTAAAGGCCGAAGTGTACCACCCGCTCAACCAGCCCGACAAGCAGGAAGACGATGATACACCCACCGCCATCCACATTAATCTACAGATAGAACCAGCCGAACGTGCCAACATGAAAATCATCATGGATCCTTCGGCCGGAGATTACATATCTGCTTACGGAACCGGAAACCTGCGTATCAACTTCTTCAATCAGGGCAACTTCCAGATGTTCGGTAACTATAACATCAGCGAAGGTATCTACAAGATGAGCATGCAAAACGTCATCCGAAAAGACTTTACCCTGCAACCAGGAGGTGTGGTATCCTTCAATGGCGACCCAAAGGCTGCTAACCTGAACGTACAGGCAGTCTACACGGTAAACTCTGCTTCACTGAACGACCTGATAGCCGACGCTTCCTCTTCACGTGGAAATGTCCGCGTAAACTGTTTGTTGAACTTGAGCGGCAGCCTCACTTCACCCAACCTGACGTTTGGACTCGAACTGCCCACAGTAAGTGAAGAAGACCGCGAACTGGTACGTAGTCTCACCAGCACCGAAGAACAGATGAACACCCAGATTATTTACTTGCTGGGAGTCGGCAAATTCTACACCTACGACTATGCCAACAATACCGGTCAGACCGATGCTACCAGCTCGCTGGCCTTCAGCACTCTGTCGGGCCAGTTGAACAATATGCTTTCGCAAGTCATCGACAACCAGAACTGGAACGTAGGTACCAACCTTACTACCGGAGAAAAAGGCTGGAGCGATGTAGAAGCCGAAGCCATCCTGTCCGGCCGTCTGCTGAACAACCGACTGATAATCAACGGTAACTTCGGCTACCGTGAAAATACCATGCGTAATACCAACTTTGTAGGTGACTTCGAAGCTATCTGGCTGCTCACCAAGAACGGGGAATTCCGTCTGCGCGGATACAACCAGACCAACGACCGTTACTTCACGAAGTCCACCCTTACCACCCAGGGCATCGGTATCATGTACAAAAAAGACTTCATGAACTGGCAAGAACTCGTTGACTGGTTCCTCCGCCGCCGTAAAAACCGCAGCAGCCAGCAGAAAGAAAAAGAAGACCAGAAATACCTTCCACAGGAAGCCCTTCCTGCCGCAAGAGAAAAAAGAGAATCAAACGAAAAATAATTATACAAGAATATGGAAAAAACCTATTCCCTGCCCGCCGAATGGCACAAACAAAGCTACATACAGCTTACCTGGCCTCATGCCGATACCGACTGGGCCTATATGCTCGATGAAGTAGAAGCCTGCTTTGTCCGCCTCGCTACCGAAATAGCCAGCCGCCAGCCCCTGCTGCTCGTGGCTCCCGAATTTCCGGCAGCCCTGGCCGACTTCCCCTATCGCGACCAAATTACTTTTGTGAAATGTCCTACGAATGACACCTGGGCCCGCGACCATGCTTTCATCACTTTATTGGAGAAACACTCCGACCCACAGTTGCTCGACTTCTGCTTCAACGGCTGGGGGATGAAGTTTGCTGCTCATAAGGACAACCTCATCAACAGTCATCTGTTCAAGACCGGCGTACTTAACGGCGATTACATCAACTGCCGCAATTTCGTACTCGAAGGAGGTTCCATTGAAAGCGACGGACAAGGCACCCTGCTCACTACTTCGCCCTGCCTGTTGGCTCCCAACCGCAATGACACCCTCTCGCGCAAAGACATCGAAGCCTACCTGATGGAACGCTTCAACCTGCGTCAGGTGCTCTGGCTGGACTACGGCTATCTGGCTGGTGACGACACCGACAGCCACGTAGACACCCTGGCCCGTCTCTGCCCCGACCACACCATTACTTACGTGCAGTGCGTGGACAAGGATGACGAGCACTACGGTGCCCTCCGCTCCATGGAAGACCAGCTCAAGACCTTCCGTACCCTCGACGGAGACCCCTACCGTCTGCTTCCGCTACCCATGCCCGAAGCCATCTATGACGAAGACGGCGAACGCCTTCCGGCCACTTACGCCAACTTCCTGATTATGAACGAGGCAGTACTCTATCCCACTTACGCCCAGCCTGAAAACGACGCCCGTGCCGCTCAGGTACTGGCTGAGGCTTTCCCCGGGCGTGAAATCGTAGGCGTGGACTGCCGTGCCCTTATCAAGCAGCATGGTTCTCTCCACTGCGTCACCATGCAATATCCTGAATCTGTAAAAAACCAAATAGCACAATGAAACGAACTATCCGTGTCGGCATCGTACAGCAGGCTTGTACGAACGACCTCAAACTGAATCTTGAAAAGCTGCACCGCAACATTGCCTCCGTGGCACAAGCCGGTGCGCAGTTAGTAGTTCTTCAGGAACTCCATAACACCCCTTATTTCTGCCAGACAGAAGACACCAACCTGTTCGACCTGGCCGAACCCATTCCCGGCCCTTCCACCGGTTTCTACAGTGAGATAGCCGCTGCCTACCACATCGTGCTGGTCACTTCGCTGTTCGAACGCCGTGCTGCCGGACTGTATCACAACACCGCCGTGGTATTCGACACCGACGGAAGCATTGCCGGCAAGTATCGCAAGATGCACATTCCAGATGACCCTGCTTACTATGAGAAGTTCTATTTCACTCCCGGCGACTTAGGATTCGAACCTATCCAGACCTCCATCGGTAAGCTCGGCGTGCAGGTTTGCTGGGACCAGTGGTATCCGGAAGGAGCCCGCATCATGGCCCTGAAAGGTGCTGAACTGTTGATTTACCCTACTGCCA
>OKSE01000727.1_pt1 | contig 18321 bp, 20 predicted proteins | sample 1633631 | NCBI WGS metagenome assembly OKSE01 (sample SAMEA3541555, study PRJEB24748) | human gut metagenome | biome: human gut; feature: human-associated habitat; material: faeces | place: China | collected 2012 | reverse complement strand
TCAGGTGGTCAATGAACCAGCGCTTTTTCAGATAGCACCACGGGGTTCTGCTGAGATTACCGTAACTCGATGCAGGCCGCTCACATGCGTTGTAGGTCTTGCCGCAGATACTCCACCACTCTTTACGTACTCGCTCCCGCATTTGTAGGACCTCAGAGGTGCCATGGAGGCCGTGCTCCTCGCCATACTGATAGTCTGCCTTCTTGATTTTTGCGTTCTGTCCCGCTCTGACTGCACCAGCCGCACCCAGCCCCAGCAAACCCAAAACGAACGATACAGCTCCACTCATAACAATTTCCTCCTGATGAAACTATTTTGAAAGATTATGCCGTTTCTCAACAATTTTACTGATTTTCTGCTCTGAAGTTACCACGCTTTTATCAAAATGTCAAGTAGTAGAGCCTAAATGATAAAGACTCGCCCGGATAGGTGGCTATACTTGACATAAAAAGGGGGGCGGTAACATGACAGCAGACCGTATCAAAGCCTTGCGAGAAGCCCGTGGATGGACACAGGCCGAACTTGCGCGCAAAATGAATATGACACGAAACGGTATCAATTCATGGGAACAAGGACTTTCTATGCCATCCCCGCCCAGTCTGGTTGACCTCGCACGACTGTTTTCCGTATCGACAGACTACCTGCTTGGCGTAGAAAATTACAGCGCTGTCAATGTGACCGGCTTGAACGAAGCAGATGTTGCTCTTTTGGCTCAATTGGCCGATAGATTAAGGGAAAGCCACTGAATATTCATAAATCCACCTCTTGCGCTGGAATACGCTTAATTCATGAAAGCGGCGCCAATCGCACAGATAACATACAAAATGATACCTCCCCACATCAGCAGCATAATCCATCCACAGCCAAGCGGTCGTCCATGTTCCCGGTCGCTCTGAATAGAGCTGTACATGGCATAGTCAAGAAAAGGGTCGTGTTTGTGACTCATAGTGAAATCCTCCTGTATTATCGTGTGTTTCTTTGGACTGACTGAAGAATATCACACTTGATGTCCAACTAATCGGATTTACAAGTGCACTTTTAAGAATTTTCGGGATTTTTTACTGATAAATGCTCCTGTATCATCCGTTCCAACGTCGGGCGCGTGATGTGCAGTGCTTCAGCCAGTTGCCCTTTGTTCAGTTCCCGGCGGGTATAGCGGGCATACAGAGCGGGAAAATTATCAGGTATAGCAACCTTCTTTCTCCCCTTGTACACACCGTTCCGTTTGGCAATGGCAATCCCTTCCCGCTGGCGGTCGAGCAGATTTTGGCGTTCAAATTCGTTGATGGCGGCGATCATAGTCAACATCAGCTTTCCGGTAGGGGTTCCGGTGTCCAGCTTCTCCTTGTTACTGACCAGATGTACGCCCTTTGCCTGTAACCGCTCCACGATCTCCAACAGGTCTTTGGTGCTGCGTGCAAGACGGCTGAAGTCGTGGATATAGACCGTATCACCTTCCCGCACATAGTCGAGCATCGCTTGCAGTTGGGGCCTGTCCATGCTCTTGCCGCTGATCTTTTCGGTGAACCACTTTTCGATGCTGTGGGCGCGGAGTGCCTCGATCTGGCGCGCCTCGTTCTGTTCTTCAGTGCTGACGCGGACGTATGCAACCTTCATAATATAACCTCACTGGCTGATATGAAAAATAGGGTCAGAGATGCCAGAAATGATTGAAAACAATGCCAAAACCGACCCTAAATTATAACTTTTTGATGGTTGTTCGGACTGTAAAATAGGGCACACTCTACTTTTCAACTGTGCTCCCCTTTGACCAGATGGTCCAGCGTGGTATGGAAGTAGTCAGCCAAAAGTGAAGCGGACTGCAAATCAGGTGTTCTCCGGCCAGTCTCCCACAGGCTAACAGCCCGGCGGGATAGATTGAGGTCATCGGCTAACTGCTGCTGTGACAAGCCTGCATCCTTGCGCAGTGATACGATTCTGGTACTGATGGTTTCCATGGTATCCCCTTTCTTTGTATGTGCACTCACAAAATGGACTACTCTCACTCGTCCCTTGCCTCTCTGTCTCTTGGGGGCTTAGTCAGCCTTTACGAACAGCTCCATACAGTCCGCACAGATGACCCGTACTTCCTTGGTGCTGCGGATGATAGTCCCGCACTTCGGGCATACCCACCGCCGGGTGCTGCTCTTGGCCTTGGGTGGCTTTGGGGCTCCTGTCTGGCTGCTGCCCGGTCCCTTGCTGGCTGTACCAGTGCCGCACATATCTGCCCACGTCAGGCCCTCCGTCATCTGGATATCCTGCCAGCCCATGAAGATGATGAAGTCTAGCAGTTCCTCGGAGGGGCTCGTAATGGTCCAGCCATACTTCTCATGATGGTCAATGACTAAGCCGTGGGCCTCTGCGGTGGCCTTAAAGCGCTTGTTGTGATAGGCTCCGCTCTGGCTGGATGTATCGCGGATACCATGAACCAGATTGTAGAGGTGCGCCATCTCGTGCAGCAGGGTGGCCGTGGTGTTCTCAATGGGGCGGTCCAGTGTCGCGGTGGAAATATTGATCTCGTACCGCTGCTCTGTGCCCTGTTCGGTGGTGACTGTCCAAGTCTTGACGGTGGTGATGTGACCATAGGCAGAGGGCGTCTTTTTCAGCGTGATGATGGGCTCCGGCAATTCGCCATTGTAATAGTGCTTGTTAAGTTCCCGGAACATTTTTTCGAGCTGGCCTGCGGTGCGGCTGGTCTTGATGGTGCTTTTCATGGTGAACAACCTTTCTCTTGATAAAAAAAGCCGGGACAGGTATACTAAAGATGCATCCCGCCCCGGCGGGTGTTGAGGCTCTGTACAGTGCAAACTTTGGTCGGTGGGCGCTGTATGGGGCTTTTCTTAGTTGATGGTCAAGCGCTGGCCTGTGACGGTTTTGCTGTATTGGGCGTACAAGTCCGGGGCCACCGTCTTGATGGCTTTGCTGTCCAGTCGTGTGCTGGAAAAAACGGACAGTCGGACCTTGTGACAGCCAATTTCCAAGTAGCTGGTGGAGCGCTCTGCAAGTGCTTCCTTGATTTGGGCTTTGAGCGTTTCTTGTTCGGTCTGTGCTGCCTCAATCAGCTGGGCGGCTTCCTTGTACTGCTCTACAAGGGTGAGTAAAGTATCGATGCTCATGTGTTTTACCTCTCTGTCTGTGTGTTGTTGGGGAATGTGTGTTCCCGATGGCATAAGTGTACCGCTACTCGTACGAGTATGCAAGACGGAATAATATACAAGAATAAATCAGCATTTCTATGCAAAATACATACTCGTACGAGATGGACAAATAGCAGAGACATGATATAATACCTATAATAGTTAAGAGAAAGTTGGTGCGATTATGGGCGGAAAGACGAGCACAGCTAGCAAACGGAAGTTTAACGATAAAACATATCAGCGCATTGTGCTTGATGTTCGGATTGATAGTGATGTGAACAAGGAAGCAATTCAGCAGGCTGCGGAAAAAGCAGGTCAAAGCTTGACGGAGTATATGCTGGAAGCGGTGCGCCGTCGCATAGAACAAGACCAGGCTCTCGGGGGTAGTTAAAAATATGTTCTCTGTCGTTGTAATCCCCCAGTAGTCCAGTTATTCTATTTCCCCATGTCTAAAAAAAAATTAAATAACACCTTATGCCATTGCCAAACATAAAATTTTAAAGATTTTTGCAAAACACAATTACTATTCGGAACATTTAACTTGTGAGGTAAAAAATGGTTTCTCAATGGAATGCTTCTGCCACAGCATGTAAAACCAGTTCTAAATTGTTTGAGCCATTTGATATTAAAACATTTGACGATCTCAGTGAAAAATATAAATCTCTGTCTGCGGAAGATAAAGGCAAATATAAATCAATGGACGACTATGTTGTTCAACATGACGGGCCAGAACTTTCGAATTTAAATCGCTCTTATATAAAACTAGTTAATGAAGTTAATTCTAGACTGATGAGCACTAGACTCCCTGAGCGGCTTCCAATAGACTTATTAATACAGAAAGATGCAGTACTAGATTTATTGGCTTCTCTGGAAAACGAGAATTACATTAAGGAGGTATATAAAACCAAAAAACATAAAGTAAAAGATGGCCTTAATACAACTGAAGCGATTTGCCTGATGGATTGTATTAAACAGGGTAGGAGTTTATTTCATGCTGGCGCATGTGCGGATACGATAGCAAAACCTCTAATAGAATTTTATGCAGCCTGCGCATACGCTTACGCAATAATCGTTATCAATTCGCCACTCCACAAATCTATAAGAACATTAAAAGGATCGCATGGACATACTTATAATCATTCATCAGGAGCAATTGAATTTGGAGGAGATATTCCAAGCGGCACATTCTTAGATCTTTTATGTGCGTTATCTACAGCTCAAATTCGTAATGATAGTATAAACATAAAATATTCGCTTCTTCCATCAATTGATATGATTCAAAGAAATAGTATAAGTATATCTTTGATGGCTCTTTTATCAATGGTACCTGAGTTGAACGGGTACTATACACAAGTCGATACAAGTCATCATCTAGTACACAAATTAAGTGTAGATGCTGGAATCGTCAATTCGAAAGCAACTTATAACTTTTATATTGGAGATGGTATAAACAAACCAGATAAAGAAAAGCTCGAAAAGGCTTTTCATGTCACTAATATTTCTGAAAATCAAGGCAGTTATCAATTTTCTGTTCCATCGGAAGAAATCTCGACCATTATGCCGTGCGTTTACCATGATTTGAGAGGACAGCTTTGGTATATAGAATCGCCTATTGAGGGAATGGTTCTTCCTGAATTATGTCTTCATTTTTTGATTATCAGTGCATTGTGTAATATTATGAGATACTCTCCTCCTGAATGGAGCAAAATCCTTTCAAACAAAATATCTTCACAATTTTCTTTATTAATAAGCAAATATCTGCGACTTTTTGAATTAAAGTATCCTATACTTGTGTCTGAACTTGTAACCAATTTTTCTCCCATAATTACTGATAAATAGTTGAGTTTTGGAGGTACAATATGTGGCCTAGAAATAGATACAGAGGCCCGGGAGGCGGGCTCTATACTGGCCCAGGTGGTGGACTCTACACTGGTCCGGGTGGTGGTGCTTATAGAGGTCCTGGTGGCGGACTCTATACCGGCCCCGGAGGTGGGCTCTATACTGGCCCAGGTGGTGGACTTTATAGAGGTCCTGGTGGTGGGCTTTATACTGGTCCAGGCGGTGGGCTTTATACTGGCCCAGGTGGTGGGCTTTATACTGGTCCAGGTGGTGGGCTTTATAGAGGTCCTGGTGGTGGGCTTTATATGGGGCCGGACCAGAAGCCGTATATGTCCAATTGGCCGCCGCGTGAATATTTATTGCAGTATCTTTCGAATTATGGAATGCAACAATATGCAAAGTATTTACTTCAACATGGCTTCTAATGTGAAATTGAGAAAGCAGTGCAGCAAACTGCTGGTAAACAAATAAAAAGCTCTCCGCCCTTGATTTTAGAGCAGAGAGTTAGTAGTTTGTTCTCCCCAGAACAGGGAAATTGCCCGAAAGAGTATGTTTTCAACATCTTTCCACAATGTTTTCAACCGGCGAAATTATGATGCTGTTCGGGCGATACTGCAGGGTAAAATATGCAACGTCACATCCGCTCGCTCCGTCAAAAGAAAGTGCGACAAAAATGCGACAACGAGGTGTGACTCGACAAAATGAATCTCAACAAGAAAACGTAAAAGCAACGAATTATCTGTATAAAATCGCACACAAATAGATATGGAAAGACATATCAAGCCTCTCTTTTAATCAGAGGGCCAGGGATTCGAGTTCCCTCGAGCGCACCAAAATCCCACGAAGAATCGTAAGATTCCTCGTGGGATTTTCCTTTTTCTGGAGCTCTGCACACTTTTTGCACACCGGCGGGAAAGCCGTGTTTTTCCTTGCATTGTCTGCCTTACTGGAGTTTTCACTCTCCAGAACGGCCCGGTGGGCGGGCATTCTTTTGCTCCTTGTCGGTGCGCTGCACGGCGGCACTATAAAAGGCCGCCTGCAGCACTCGTCTTTGATTCGGTCTTATTTACACCACTTGGCAAATTCTTCATCCGTGCACTTGACGTAGTGGCTGCCCTCCACATGGTGGCGGGTGCCCTTGGAATAGTCGATGCCGGAAGTGGCATAGTCATAAGTCTCAGCCACGCGGCGCTTTTCCACCACCGGGTTCGGCAGCGGAATGGCCGACAGCAGGCTCCGGGTGTAGGGGTGGATGGGGTGCTCGAAAATCTCCTCGGTGGTGCCGGTCTCCAGCAGATGCCCCAGATGCAGCACACCGATGCGGTCGGAGATGTACTTGACCATGGACAGGTCGTGGGCGATGAACAGATAGGCCGTGCCGGTCTCCTGCTGGATATCCTTCATCAGGTTGACTACCTGTGCCTGAATGGACACATCCAGCGCCGAGATGCACTCGTCCGCGATGATGAGCTTGGGGTTCATGATGAGGGCGCGGGCAATGCCCACGCGCTGACGCTGACCGCCGGAGAACTGGTGGGGGTAGCGCTCGGCGTGCTCCGGGGCAAGGCCGACCTTGGCAAGGATCTTTTCCACCTTTTCGCGGCGCTCTGCCTGCGTTTTGCACAGATGGTGGATATCCAGACCCTCGCCGATGATGTCCTCCACCTTTTTGCGGGGGTTCAGGGATGCCATGGGGTCCTGAAAGATCATCTGCATCTGGGTGCGCAGGGTATTGTTCTGTGCATGGGTCAGACGGCCGCTGATATCCTGCCCGTCAAAGGTGATCTTGCCCGCAGTGGGGTCGTACAGGCGGATGATGCTGCGGCCGATGGTGGATTTGCCCGAGCCGGACTCGCCCACCAGACCGTAGGTCTCGCCGGGGTAGATCTCAAAACTGACATCGTCCACCGCCTTGACCGTGAAATTCTTATTGACGCGGAAATACTGCTTCAGCCCTTCGACCTTCAGCAGCGGGGTCGTGCTCTGTGCTGCCATTTATTCCGCCTCCTCGATCTTTTTTGCTTCTGCTTTCATGCGGGCAATGCGCTCCTTGAGCTCCGGCGGCATCTCCACCTTGGGGGCCCGGGGATCCAGAAGCCATGTTGCCGCATAGTGGGTATCGCTGATCTTGAACATGGGCGGGTCGATCTCGTCGTCGATGTTCAGCGCAAAGCGGTTGCGGGGTGCAAAGGCATCGCCGGGCTTCTCGTGCAGCAGGTTCGGCGGCGAGCCGGGAATGGTATACAGACGGTCGTCGGCGGTGTCAAGGTCGGGCATGGCCGACAGCAGGCCCCATGTGTAGGGGTGCTTGGGGTCGTAGAAGATCTCGTCGATGGTGCCGGTCTCCACGATCTTGCCGGCGTACATCACGTCCACATAATCTGCCACCTTTGCCACAACGCCAAGGTCGTGGGTAATGTAGATGACCGAGATGCCGCGCTCCTTCTGGATGCGGCGGATCAGCTCCAAAATTTTGGCCTGAATGGTCACATCCAGCGCGGTGGTGGGCTCGTCGCAGATGAGCAGGTCGGGGTCGCAGGAGAGCGCAATGGCAATGACCACGCGCTGGCGCATACCGCCGGACAGCTGGTGCGGGTAGTTTTTCATCCGCTTTTCCGCATCGGTAATGCCCACCTCTTCCAGCAGTTCCAGCGCCTTTTTGTAGGCTTCTGCCTTGGGCATTTTGAAGTGCCAGAGCATGCCCTCCATGATCTGCTTGCCGATGGTCATGGTGGGGTCAAGGCTGGTCATGGGGTCCTGGAACACCATGGCGATGCGCTTGCCGTTGATGTGGCGGCGGATCCACTTTTTATCCTTTTGCAGCAGGTCCACGGTCTCCGGACTGCCGTCGGCGTGGTGGTAGCTGAACCGGATGCTGCCGCTGTTCACGGTGGCATTCTTGGCCAGAATGCCCATGGCGGCTTTCATGGTGACGGACTTGCCGGAACCGGACTCGCCCACCAGCGCGACCGTCTCGCCCTTGTACAGGTCGATGTTCACGCCGCGGATGGCGTGCACCGGGCCTGCGGTGGTCTTAAAGGTGATATCAAGGTCTCGCACCGACAAGACCTGTTCTTTTTTTGCTTCAGGCATGGGGTGTTCCTCCTTACATACTCTTCATCTTGGGGTCCAGCGCCTCGCGCAGACCATCCGCCACGAGGTTGAAGCTGAGCATCAGCAGGCTCATGACCACAATGGGCGGGATGATCTGATAGGGGTGGGTGGTGAAGCTGTTGTACAGCTCGCTGATCAGAGAGCCCAGCGAACACTGCGGCACCGGGATGCCCAGACCCACAAAGGAGAGGAACGCCTCGGTGAAGATAGCGGTCGGAATGCTGAACATGACCTGCGTGATGATGGGTCCGATGATGTTGGGCAGCACTTCCTTGAAGATGATGAAGAAGCTGCCGGCGCCCAGCGTGCGGGAGGCCAGAACGAACTCCTGATCCTTCAGCTTGAGCATCTCCGCGCGGGCAATGCGGCTCATGCCCACCCACTCGGTCAGCATCAGGGCAAAGATGATGGTCACCATGCCGGGCTGCAATACGAGCAGCAGCAGCGTGACGATGACCAGCCGGGGGATGCCGTTGGCCACCTCCAGAAAGCGCTGCATCACCATATCCACTCTGCCGCCGAAGTAGCCCGAGATCAGGCCGTAGCTCATGCCGATGACCATATCAATGATGGCCGCAGCCACCGCGATGATCAGGGAGACCCGGGCGCCTTCCCATGTACGGGTCCAGATGTCGCGGCCGTACAGATCGCTGCCGAACCAGTAGTAGACGTCCAGCTTGTCTTTTTCCTGATAGGCGTTGGTCACCTTGGTTCCGGTGGTGGTGCTCATCTTCTCGCTGCCGTCCAGAATGCCGAACTGCTCAATGCCCGGCACGCGGGGCGCAAAGTTTTTCTGGCTCAGATCCTGCCCGGAGTAGGTGTAGCTGTTCATGCCCGGGCCCAAAACGGCCAGCAGTACGATGATCACAATGAGGACAAGCCCCAGCACGGCGCTCTTCTTATTGAAAAAGCGGATGAGCGCTTCCTTCCAGAAGTTCTGCGCCGCAAAGTTGGTGTCTACGGCGATCTCGTCGTCATTGTGCTTGAGGGCAAAATCCTTTTCCGCAAAGGTGTGCTCTGTGTACATTGCATCCACGGCGCTGACAATGGCATCGGCGGTGGATTCGCCGCCCAGCCGGATCGCTTTTTCTGCCATTTAGTCGTCCCCCTTTGCCAAACGAATGCGCGGGTCGATGATGCCGTACAGCAGGTCAACGACCAGCATGATGCCAATGTACATGGCACTGTAAATAAAGCTCAGACCAATGACCACGTTGTAATCGTTGGACTGGATGGCTGTCACCAGCAGGCTGCCCACGCCGGGGATGGCAAAGATCTTTTCCACCACCAGCGAGCCGGTCATCAGATCCACGATCAGCGGTGCCAGCACCGTGATGATGGGGATCAGGGCGTTGCGCAGCGCGTGGCGGAAGATCAGCGCCGGGCCGGAAATGCCCTTGCTCTCGGCCAGCAGCATATAATCCGAATCCAGCACCTCGATCATCTCACTGCGGGTAAAGCGGGCAATGGACGCCATGGTGAACATGGAAAGCGAGATACTGGGCAGCACGCTGGAACCAAAAATGTCCTTGGCAGAAAACAGCATGGGGAACCAGCGGAACTTAAAGCCGAAGGTGTAGCTCAGCGCCAGCGCGAACACATAGGACGGCACCGATACGCCGATGACCGAGATGATGGTGGCGATGGAGTCCACCACGGTATCCCGCTTCAAAGCGGCAAGAATGCCCAGCACCAGACCTGCGATGGCACCCAGCGTGACCGCCATGCCGCCCACCTGAATGGAGATGGGCAGACGGGACTGGATGAGCTGGGAGATGGGCGTATTTTTGGAGATATTGTAGCTGACACCCAGATCGCCCCGGAGCATATTGCCCACATAGCGGAAGAACTGGATATAGATGGGCTGGTCAAGGCCGTACTTTGCATACAGGGCTGCCCGCATATCGGGCGTCAGCTTTTCATCATTGAAGGGCGAACCGGGCATCAGCTGCATCAGGATGAACAGCACCAGCAGAATTGCCAGCAGCGTGAACAGCGAGGTCAGGATTCGCTTGAGCGTATATTTTTTCACGTCGGGTGGACCCCCTTTTTCCTTCCGGGATCTCGCGGTCAGTCGTTCGTCTGCCGCGGACAGGCACAATGTCAAAAAGGCGCACAGTGGCTTTTTGCGGGCCACTGTGCGGCCTTGTTCAGTGTGCTTTCAGTTTTACTCGCTCTTAGCAGCGTTCTTGTACACGCGGTTCAGTGCCACGGGGTGGAACGCTACGCCGGTAACGGCAGAGGAGACCATCTCGGCATTGCACTGGCCGTACAGGGGGAAGATGACCGCCTGCTCCAGAACGATCTGCTCTGCCTCGTACAGGGCAGCCCAGCGGCCCTCGGGGTCGGTGCACAGGTCACCGGTGGTGCACTCGTCAATGATGGCATCGTAGTCGGCATCGCTCCACAGACCGTAGTTGTTGGAGTTGCCGGTCACCCACATGCCCAGATAGGTCATGGGGTCGGCGTAGTCGGGGCCCCAGCGGGTCAGGCCGATCTCAAAGTTGCCGTCCTGCATATCCTGCACGCGCTGCTTCTTGGGTTCCACGGTCAGGTTCAGGGTAAAGCCTGCCAGCGTGGTCTCCAGCTGCTCCTTGACGACCTGTGCCACCTTCTGGGGTGCATCGTCGGCATCCACCACCATGTTGAAGGTGAAGGAGTCCTTGCCCAGCTCGCTCTTGGCCTGCTCGTAGTACTCCTTGGCCTTGTCGGCATCATAAGCGCAGAACTCTGCAAACTTGGTCTGGTCGGCGCTGAAATCGCTGCCGTCGGGGCCGGTGGCGAACTGCGGCGGAACGACGGTGTAGCAGGGTGCAGAGCCGTCCTTCAGCACGTCTCCGGTAATGGCGTCACGATCCAGTGCAAAGGTGATGGCCTTGCGCAGGTTCTCGTTGGCCAGCTCCGGCACACTGCCGATATTGGGGCTGATGTACCACAGGTAACCGGCACCCACGCTGGTAAACTCGGGGTCATCCTTGACCTGATCCACCTGCTCGCCGTTCAGCAGAGTCATGTCCAGAGCACCGGTCTGGTAGCTCATCAGTGCCTGCTGGCTGTCCTTGATGACCTGATAGGCCAGACCGTCCAGAGCGATCTTGCCGGCATCGTAGTAATCGGGGTTCTTTTCCAGCGTAAAGGCGGTTGCGGCAGGCTGGTAGTCGGTCAGCTTGAACGCACCGTTGGACAGCACCGTGTCGGGGCTGGTGCCGAAGGTGTCCTTGCAGGTGTTGTAGAACGCCTCGTTGACCGGATAGAAGGTGGGGAAGTACATCAGGCTCAGGAAATAGCTGACGGGAACGTTCAGCTGGACTTCCAGCGTCTTGTCGTCCACAGCAGTCACGCCCAGATCGGTGACGGGCTTCTCGCCTGCAATGATCTCGGCAGCGTTGACCACCTGACCGATATCCGACAGCATGTAGGAATACTCGGAAGCGGTGGCGGGGTCCACGGCGCGCTGCCAGCCAAACACGAAGTCGGCAGCGGTAACGGCTTCGCCGTTGGACCACTTGGCATCCCGCAGGTGGAAGGTGTAGGTCTTGCCGTCCTCGCTGATGTCGTAGGTCTCGGCAATGGCGGGAACTGCTGCGCCGTCTGCATCCATCTGCATCAGACCGTCGGTGTAGTCTGCGATGACCTCAAAGGAGGTGCCGTCGGTGGCTACCTGCGGGTCCAGCGACTGAACCTCGGTCTCCAGCATGATATTCAGGGTGCCGCCCTGTGCAGTGCCAGCTGCAGAGGAGGCAGTGCCGGAGGCGGAGGAAGCCGCCACCGAGCTGGAAGAGCCGCCGCAGGCCGTCAGAGCCAGCACAGCAGAGGTAGCACCGGCAGCTGCCAGGAAGCTGCGGCGCGAAATACGACGATCGAATCTCATAGATATTTCCCCTCTCTTTACTGCTTTAGTTTTATACTCTGCTAAAGCATCACGTTCTAAAAATACACAAGGGATGTCCGTTCCTCCTTCCGGAACGATGCACTCCCTTGTGCTATGACGGCATTATACCGCTCCTTTCCGCAAAAGAAAAGGGGTTTTGCAAAATTTGTCCGCGTCGTGCGTTCATTTCTGCAGTTTGTCTAACGTAACGCCCCAGAAATCCCATGATTTTTGTACAATTTCAGTCCATGAGCATATTTCACTTTTAAACAAATACACTTGAACAATCGTGTTATTTCTTTTTTATCTCTTGCTTTTGAACAGCTCTATTTATTTTATAAATCAAGTTGTACATTTTTTCTTTTTAATATAAAATGCAGACAAAACTCAGGCTTTCATTTTGTCCATGTCCTTGTGTGGAGGACAGTTGCTGGAACAAAAAGAAGCCGCCGCACAGTGTTTTGTGCGGCGGCTTTAAAAATCGAATTCGTGCTGCTGTAAAAAGCGCTTACTTGCCCAGCATCTCGTGGGCAGTCTTGCAGATGGTGGCTGCGTCCAGACCGAACTTCTTCAGCAGGTCCCATGCGGGGCCGGAGCAGCCGAACACGTCCTGCACGCCCACGCGGCGCACGGGAGTGGGCAGCTTCTCGCTCAGGACAGCGCAGACGGCCTCGCCCAGACCGCCGATGACGTTGTGCTCCTCGGCAGTGATGACCTTGCCGCACTCCTTAGCAGCCTTGAGGACGATCTCCTCGTCCAAGGGCTTGATGGTGTGGATGTTGATGACCCGGGCGTGGATGCCCTCGGCAGCCAGCTGCTCGGCGGCCATGCGTGCCTCGTTGACCATCAGGCCGGTGGCGATGATGGCAATATCGTTGCCCTCGGTCAGCTGCTCGCCCTTGCCCAGCTCAAAGTGATAGTTGGCCTCATCGTGGAACACGGGCACAGCCAGACGGCCGAAGCGCAGATAGACGGGGCCTTCCATGGCGTAAGCGGCGCGCACAGCGGCGCGTGCCTCGATATCGTCGGCGGGGCAGATGACGGTCATGCCGGGGATGCTGCGCATCAGGGCAAAGTCCTCGCAGCACTGGTGGGAAGCGCCGTCCTCGCCCACGGAGATGCCGCCGTGGGTGGCGCCGATCTTCACGTTCAGGTGGGGGTAGCCCACAGAGTTGCGCACCTGCTCAAAGGCGCGGCCGGCTGCAAACATGGCAAAGCTGGAAACAAAGGGCACATAGCCCATAGTGGCCAGACCTGCGGCCACGCCTACCATGTTGCCCTCGGCGATGCCGCAGTCAAAGTGACGGTCCGGGTATGCCTTCTGGAACATACCGGTCTTGGTAGCGGCGGCCAGATCAGCGTCCAGCACCACCAGATCATCGTGGCCTTCCGCAGCCAGTTCCTTCAGGGTGTTGCCGTAGCTGTCGCGGGTCGCGATCTTTTTCACGTCTGCCATCTCAGTTCTCCTCCTGTTCCAGCGCGGCATAGGCGGCGTTCAGCTCGTTCATGGCCACCTGATACTCTTCATCGTTGGGGCCCTTGCCGTGCCATGCAACGGAATTGGTCATATAGGAAACGCCGGTGCCCTTGACCGTATCCAGAATGATGCAGGTGGGCTTTTCGGTCTCGGCGTGGAAAGCCTGCACGGCACTCTCGATCTGGTCGAAGTCGTGGCCGTTGATGGTGACCACATTGAAGTTGAAGGCGCGGAGCTTATCTTCCAGCGGGGCGCTGTTCATGACAGTCTCGGTGGTGCCGTCGATCTGCAGATGGTTGCGGTCCAGCATCACGCACAGGTTCGAAAGGCCGTAGTGGGCGGCAAACATAAAGGCCTCCCAGCATTCGCCCTCTTCCACCTCGCCATCGCCCAGAATGGCGTAAACGTTCACGGCAGAGCCGGCGTGCTTTGCGCCCAGCGCCATGCCGCAGGCGGCGGAGATGCCCTGACCCAGACTGCCGGTGGACATATCCACGCCGGGCACGCTGTTCATGTTGGGGTGGCCCTGCAGGCGGCTGCCGATCTTGCGCAGGGTCTTGAGCTCCTCCACCGGGAAGAAGCCCCGCTCTGCCAGCGCTGCGTACAGCGCCGGGGCGGCATGACCCTTGGACAGCACCAGACGGTCGCGGTCGGCCATCTTGGGCTGGGCAGGGTCTACGTTCAGTTCCTTAAAATACAGATAAGACAGCACGTCTGCGATGCTCAGACTGCCGCCCGGGTGACCACAGCCTGCACTGTGGGTCCCTTCGATCACTCCCATGCGGATGTGGCAGGCGTGCTTTTTCAGGGTAAGTTTTTCAGCATTTGTCATGATGGTCCTCCCGTATGAACCTCAGAATTCATGCGCTCAAAAAAGCCTCTCGTCAGCGCCCCGGCGTCAAGATTGCCGCAGCGCGCTTTTTTTCAATTTTATATTATCCATTCTGTGCAAAAAGGTCAAGCTTCTTCCAGCAAAATGTACAGCCCCGGGGAAATTTTTTTGCGAATAGACCGATTTTTGTCTATTTTGCAGACATCCCGCCCCGCTTGACAGGGGCAAAATGGTTTGTTATACTTTTGACCATCGTTCCGGCAGGAAGCCGGACACGGGCGGGCAGCAGCCTGCCGCTTATCCCCGCAAGCAATATTTTTTTGAAACAGACGCCACGAAGGGGTCTGCCTTTGGCATGAAATGCCGGGGCAGGCTCCTTTTTATTTTGTGGCGGCAAATGGAGGGACCCTTATGAAAACCAAAAACGCTTCGCCTATGCGGCAGCTGGTGCTGGCCGCCCTGTTTTTAGCGCTGGCCTTTGTGCTGCCCCTGCTCACCGGACAGGTGCCCAAGGTGGGCAATATGCTCTGCCCGATGCACTTCCCGGTGCTGCTGTGCGGCTTTGTGCTGGGCGGCCCGTGGGGGCTGGCTGTGGGCTTTGCCGCCCCGCTGCTGCGCTCGGTGCTGTTCGGCATGCCCCCCATGTTCCCGGTGGCCATCTCCATGGCCTTTGAGCTGGCTACCTACGGGCTGGTGTCCGGGCTGCTGCGGCACAGGGCAAAGCACAACCTGCCCGCGCTGTACGCCGTACTGCTGGCCGCCATGGTGTCCGGGCGCATCATCTGGGGCATCGTGCGCTTTGTGCTGGCCGGGCTGACCGGCGGCAGCTTCCCCTTCAGCGCCTTTTTGTCCGGAGCGCTGTTCACCGCCGTGCCGGGCATCGTGGCGCAGCTGGTGCTCATCCCGCTGCTGCTCACCGCCCTGCAAAAGGCCGGTTTTGCGGACTGACCCCCTGCGCGCACCTTTTGTGCAAAAAAACGATACTTCAACCGGTTTTTAAGGCACTTTTTCCAAAAGAAACGGAAAACCGGAAAAATTGTGCCGTTTTGTGGCTTTCTGTTGGCAAATGTGATAAACTTGGACTAGATGCGGGCGTGTGCCGCTGTGCACCGCCCACAAAGAGTAAATGAAGAAGAGAGGTCGTTTATCGTGAAGATCATTCGTACAAAGGACTACGCTGATATGTCCCGCAAGGCAGCAAACATCATTTCTGCGCAGGTCATCATGAAGCCCGACTGCGTGCTGGGTCTGGCTACCGGCGGCACCCCCGTTGGCACCTATGAGAAGCTGGTGGAGCGCTACAACGAGGGAGATCTGGATTTTTCTGAGGTCACCTCCGTCAATCTGGACGAGTACCGCGGCCTGCCCAAGGAGCACCCGGAAAGCTACTGGAGCTTTATGCACCGCAACCTGTTCGACCATGTGAACATCGACCCTGCCCACATCAACCTGCCGGACGGCACCAACATGGACGCCGAAGCCGAGTGCAAGCGCTATGACGAGGTCATCCGCAGCGTGGGCGGCGTGGATCTGCAGCTGCTGGGCATCGGTCATGACGGCCACATCGGCTTCAACGAGCCCCACGATGCCTTTGATCTGGGCACCCACTGCGTGGACTTGGCCCAGGAGACCATCGAGGCCAACAAGCGCTTCTTTGACGGCAATGTGGATCTGGTGCCCAAGCAGGCTTATACCATGGGCATCCGCACCATCATGCAGGCACGCAAGGTGCTGATGGTGGTCAACGGCGCAGGCAAGGCCGAGATCGTCAAGAAGGCTTTCTTCGGCCCCGTCACCCCCGAGGTGCCCGCAAGCATCCTGCAGCTGCACCCGGACTTCATTCTGGTGGCTGACGAAGAGGCTCTGAGCCTGATCTGATTTTCCTTATTTAAACTTCGGGGCACCGGAACACCTGCGGGCGTTCCGGTGTTCCTTTTTTGAAGGGGAAGAACCCTCTCAGTCATCGCTATGCGATACCAGATTCCCCCTTTTGTCACCTGCGGTGACATCTTCCCCCGGAGCGGGGGAAGTCGTTCCTCTCAGGGGGAGCTTTTACGCATCTGTCGGTCAGCACTAATAAGCTGCGACCAGCGGGGGCAGACTGAGAGGGTTGACCCCATTTTGCTGTCCTCTCTTTACATTCCGCCGAAAAAGCGGTATTCTTTTTCCAGAACGAACTTTCCCGGGAGGAGACCATGGATATCCGCCAGCTGCACTACTTTTTGACCCTGTGCGAAGAAATGAATTATACCCGCGCCGCACAGCGGCTGTTCCTGTCGCGGCAGGCGCTGCGCCAGAGCATCTCTGCGCTGGAGGCCGAAATGTGCGGGCCGCTGTTCATCAGCGCCCACCACAAGCTGGCGCTCACCGACCGGGGCATGAGCCTGCAGCGCCACGCCGCCCCGGTGGTGGAGCAGTTCCAGCAGATGCAGGCTGCGCTGCGGGCAGAGATCCAGTCTGCCCAGCCGGTGCGCATCGGCATCAGCGTGGCGCTGGTGCCGGACTATCTGCCCGGGCTGGAGACCCAGCTGGACAAGTTCCGGCAGCAGTACCCCCATGTGGAGATGCGGTTCCGCCTGCTGGACAACGACGCCGTGGCCGATGGGGTAGAGCAGGGCGAGCTGGACGCGGGTCTGGTCATCGACCTTGGCTGCGCCGCGCCGGTGCTGGCGCGCACCACCCTGCGGGCAGACCCCGCCTGCCTGCTGGTGCCCCGGGGACATCCCTTCTGGGAAAAGGAGCGCATCCCGCTGGCAGAACTGCGCGGGCAGCGGGTGCTGCTGCCCAGCCTGCGGCAGGATCTGTTCAGCCCGCTGTGGGCGGCCTGCGCCCGGGCGGGCTTTGCCCCCAACGCCGAGATCGGCCCCAGCTTTTATCAGGCCTACTATCTGGTGCAGGAGCAGCTGTGCACCTGCCTGACCCGCTACGAGCCCGGCGCCCGGCGGGAGCTGGACCGGGTGCGGGACGTGCTGCTGGAGGATATGCCCCCGCTGTGCGTCTCACTGGTGCAGCGGCGGGACACCAGCTCTGCCTATATCGACCTGCTGCGCAGCTACCTGTTAGAGGTTCTGGGCAGCACCGCCAGCCTGCCGCCCCGCCGGGGACGGCCCGCAAAGCCCTTCTACACCGCACCGGTGCTTTCCAGCGCCGCCGCAAAGGCTGCCCCGGAGCATCCCGTCCCGGGCACCCAGCTGCCCTTTGCAGGCGGCAACAACTTCCGGGAGCTGGGCGGTTACCGCGCCGACGAGGGCAAGACCGTAAAGTGGGGGCAGATCTACCGGGGTTTCCCCACCGGGCGGCTGACCACCGAAGCCGACCGCGCCCGGCTGGACGGGCTGGGGCTGCGGCTCATCCTTGACCTGCGCAGCGGCGCAGAGGCCGCCAAGCTGCCGGACTATGTGCCGGACGGCGCACGACTGGTGCAGATCTGCGGCCTGCGGGACGCCACCGGACAGGAGATCGATTTTTCTCCCAACGACATCCAGCGGCTGGTGCAGAGCGCCCCTGCCGGGACGAACCTCACCCAGCTGATGTACCGGCAGATGCTCACCGGCAACAAGGCCTTCAAGGAGCTGTTCCGGGCGCTGGAAGCCGGCGAGACGCCCATCCTGTTCCACTGCACGGCGGGCAAGGACCGCACCGGCGTAGCCGCCATGCTGATCCTGCTGGCGCTGGGTGCCTCGGACGAGACCATCTGCGCAGATTATGCCCGCACCAACCTCTGCCGCGCCGCCGAGATCGAAAAGGCCATGGCTGACCATGCGGCGGAGATCGCCGCCGACCCGGCGCAGCGGATGCGCTGGCAGACTTCCGCCGGGGTAGACCCGGAGACTGCGCCCTTTGTGCTGCGCACCATCCGGCAGGACTACGGCAGCGCCGAGAGCTATCTGGAAGCCGAATACGGCCTGACCCCCGCCCGCCTGATGCGGCTGCGGCGGATGTATCTGGAGTGAGACGATTTTAAATGGCCTCCGCTTGCGCTCTGGCCATGTTCAGCGGAAAAATAATTTTAAATTTCGGGGTTCAGAAACGCCTGCGGGCGTTTCTGAAC
>OKSE01000720.1_pt1 | contig 18388 bp, 17 predicted proteins | sample 1633631 | NCBI WGS metagenome assembly OKSE01 (sample SAMEA3541555, study PRJEB24748) | human gut metagenome | biome: human gut; feature: human-associated habitat; material: faeces | place: China | collected 2012 | reverse complement strand
TGGTAGCGCGCTTGACTGGGGGTCAAGAGGCCGTGAGTTCAAGTCTCGCCACTCGGACCATGCGGAGTATCATTAAAGGATCTGAAAAGTTCTTTTGATGATACTCCGCATTTTCTTTTGCGAAAAAGTTTATACCGCGACTTGGGATGGGGCGTAGCTGACTGCTACGCCTTTTCTCGTTTCCATGATGATGTCAGCCTCCGGGATCTTCTTGCGGTCTGGAACTTCAAAGGCCCCGATGCAGTTATAGTGGATGACAATCCGTTGATTGGTGACACCGTCCTGCTTTTCCGCATGGTACACGTCGATATGGTCAATCAGCTCGGACACCATACGCCGGGTGATTTTTGTAACGTGGGTGTACCGCCGCACCATTTGCAGAAAGTCCTCCATATCCATCTGCTGCCCCTCGACCTTTTTTAGTTCCAGCCGCAGGGCTTTGATTTTCCCGGCGTTCTCGCCCTGCTCCTGCTCGTACCGCTTTGACATCTTGGCAAACCGGGCATCGTCGATTTTCCCCGCTACGTTATCCTCAGAGAACTTTTGTCAAGGGTAAGTTTGAAAGAACTCGGCAACATTTTCGCCCCTAACTCTGATGAAATTTCTTAACTGGGATGATGGCTTTGTCAAAGCCATCATCCCAGTTTCAGACTTGCGCCCATTCAGAATATCAAATCTGATATTTTTTGAAATTCTCTGCCTGCTCCATAACTTTTTCAAACACCTCCTCGTCCCACTCAGGCGGGTAGCCATTCTTATAAAGCAAGATGGTTAAATCCATGTTTAGCTGATTCTTAATATCATCACGGGTAGACCAATCCGCAAATTTCGCCTTATCATCCACCAGCGCTTTAATTTTCTTTGCCAACACGAGACATTTCTCATCCGCATACGGAAAACCATGGTCATCACGAACTTTTACTAAAATATCATAAAATGCCTTTTCCTCGAAGGTAATACCGAGTTTTTCAAACGAGGCTTTATCTTCCTCTAAATCCCTCAAAATTTGAAGAAGCTGGTCAGACAAGTCATCTACAAAATCTGCCACAACCTCGCTTGTAAATACGAGTTTGTCACGGCTGTTATAAGTATCCACCACCTGTTTCAATCGCTCGTCAAAGGCCGCCGCTTTTACCTTGTTTGTTTTTCCATAAGCCGTGATTGCTTTCCGCAACAGTTTCAGCAGAGCATTGAACCGTGTGATAGGCATTTTCACTGAGTGAAGTTCTTGCAGAAACTCATCACTGAAAATGTCTGTCTGTTTTTGATTTGCTACAATATTTTCAACGCCGGTACAGGTAATGGCCTCCTGCACCATACCCTCCACTACACGATTCATCACTTCGGCATCCGGCGCATCACCCTTTGTCTGTTTGTAGATGATAGAACGAATTGCCAGATAGAACTGCGCCTTGGAAGTTTCCTCATCTGTAAGTTCGCCAGACGGAAAGCAAATCATATATGCGCTTTTCAGACGGCGGGACAGTCCCATAAATCGGGTCTGCATTTCCTTACTGATCTGCACATACTCAGCTGCGGCGTTTAGACAGTTCAACCTTTCAAGCGGGGAACCGCAGTAGAATGGGGATGCGTCAAAATCGACAAGCAGCTCGTCTATCAATGCGAGATGGTTTCGGAATATTCCTAGGGAGACATTCAGTTCATCTATTGGACTATCCTGCGAATCACCGTATTTTTTCACTGCCTCCAGCATATCGTTCCTAATTCCAATATAATCGATGACCAGACCCTTATCTTTTCCGTCAAAGACACGGTTTACGCGGGAAATGGTTTGAATCAGGGTATGCTTTTGCAATGGCTTATCGATATACATTACAGCGAGTGACGGCACATCAAAGCCAGTGATCCACATATCTACAACGACAGCTATTTTGAAATTGGAATCATTGTTTTTAAACTGCTTGTCCAGCTTCTGACGATATTCCTTTGTACCGCACAAATCGTATAATTCTTTTGCATCATTCTGTCCTCTCGTTGCAACAAGGTTAATTTTAGGCAGGGGCAAGAGTTTATCAAGCTGTTCCTCAGAAAGTGATTCATCATCTTCCGCTTTCCGAGCAATGCCCCAATCAGGGCGAACCAAAATAATTTCTTTCAGCACCTGAAAAGCCAATGGCCGATCCGCACAAACAATCATAGCCTTCTGGACAACCTGGGGTTTTTCCGCACAGAGGGCCTCATAATGTTCAACAATATCTACAGCGAGTTTGTGCAGCCTTTCCGGGTGCCCAAGGATAGCAGTCATTCTGCTCATGGCCCGTTTGCTTTCCTCAATTTGTTCTTCTGTGGAACCCTGCTCCGCACATTTCTCGTAGTATTCTTCGATTTCCCTCGCTTGTTTATCTGAAACAATCACACGAGCAAGGCGCGGCTCATAGGCAATTCGGACGGTAATCCCGTCATCGCTGGATTCCTTCATGGTATAGCTGTCCACAACATTGCCAAAAACAGCGATTGTCTCATCAATGGGCGTTCCTGTAAATCCGCAGTATGTAGCATTGGGAAAGCTGGTACGGAGGTAGTGGCCAAAACCGTAAGAGGTAAAAACGCCCTTATCTGTTTTCTTTAGCTTGGCCCCGGTGCTGGTCTGTGTCCTATGGGCTTCGTCAGAGATACAGATGATATTGCTTCGCCTGGAGAGCAGCCCTGTTTTCTCGCAAAACTTTTGAATTGTCGTAATATAGACACCGCCGCTGGGCCTGTCCCGCAACGTTTTCTCCAGATCGTCCCGGTTCTCAATGCTACGGACATCGTTTTCATGCAAATATTTCTTTGCCGTAACGAAAAGCTCAGAGGTTTGTGTATCCAAATCCTCCCGGTCAGTAAGGATAATAACTGTTGGATTATGGAACGTTTCGTTGTCTCGCTGGGTAATCAGTCGTGACAAAAACAGCATGGTATAGGTTTTTCCGCAGCCCGTCGCACCAAAATAAGTGCCTCCTTTGCCATCTCCCGCTGGGCGAAGGTGATTGCGGATGCTCTCCAGCATTTTCTTCGCAGCAAAAAACTGCGGATAGCGGCAAACAATCACCTCGCTGTCAGTACTGTCGTCTGGGTAGAATATGAAATCACGCAAGACCGACAATACTCGTTCCCGTACAAACGCTCCTTCTATCATAGTAAACAGGGAACTGATACCGTTGGAAACCTTGTCGGTATCGTTGGCCTTGTTCCAAGCATAGTAATACTGATATGGTGTAAAAATGCTACCCATACGGGTGTTTGCGCCATCACTGATAACCGACAAAAAGCAATATTTCATCAGCTGGGGAACATCACGGCAATAGCGGATCGTAACCTGTTCCCAAGCATCGTAAATCGTAGTGCTTTCTTCAATGGCGGATTTAAATTCGCAGATCGCAACTGGGATACCGTTAATAAATACCAACAAGTCAGGTTTGCGCGGATGTTCTCCTTGTACCAAGTACTGGTTGACCACTTTAAAGATGTTGTTTTCCGGGTGGTCAAAGTCGATATAGTCCACATGGAGAGCCACTTTAGTAGGATCATCCCTCGCCAGGTCAAAGCCCTCGTTCACCAGCCAAAATGCCTCGCGATTCCCAGTATAGAGTGGCGTTGCGTTGATAAGGTTCAGCTTGTTGATGATTTTCTGGATTTCCACATCTGAAAGACTCTCTGCCGCATACCGGGCAGTCAGAAATGAACGAAGATCATCCAGAAGCAGGATATTTTCGTATCTCCTATGGATATTTTCACCGCAGACATGGGAGTAGCCCTGTCGAAGAAACAGCTCAATAATTGCCTGTTCCAATTCGGCCTCCGTAAATTTTCCCCTTTCAAAGTGGTAGTCCATGCTAGTACCCTCCTACTTCAGATACTGAATGGCAAGTGCAATCAGCGACAGACAGCGGTTAAAAAAGTAGTCGTAGTGCCGTGAATCGGTGATGTCAATTTTATTTGTTTCGTGATGACGAATCCGAAAGTCATTTCCTATTTTTGTGAGCGCACGGAACTCTTCATCAAAAATAGCGTAAAACTCAGCCTGACTATTCGCCATATCATTTACGATTTTAGCTGTGGACGCTTTCTTATCCATAGCAGTATAATAAGTTTTGAGTCGTTCCAACGCGTCCCAAATTTTCTCAACGGAGTCCTGACGAGCTTGCGGCCCTGGGATCTTATACAAGAGCATAGCATCTTGCAACAGTTCTTTCAGCCCTTTCTCCGACACATGAGCCACGGCAGTTTCTATTTCTTTTGACAGAACCCCGTTTGCATCAACACGTTCTACCATGCCGGATTCAGACAAAGCATATAGCAACCCGGTCTTTTCAAAAATACGATTGATTTCGCTCCGAAAGGTATCAAAGATTTCTCGCGTTTCCAAAAGTCGCAGGTGATGATGCCCGAAGTAACTATGAAAGCTTCCAACCACTACATCCTTGCAATTTGCTGCGAAGAACTCAATAAAGTCCAAAAGAGCATATTGATCGTATTCATCTGACGGAGTAAAAGTATTCTCTTGCGGAATGCTTATTGTTCCATTTTCTTTTCGGAACAATGTAGGGATCTCAAATTTCATAGTTGTATCAAAAGTAGTATAATCCAGCCCACAGCAACCGTGACCATCTGGACATTCCTCTGGGTAAAGCCATGCGACATTATTATAGTATTTTTCACAACAAGCGAACAATAATGTGTACATCTCATATGTAATCGTTTCTGTCCGTTCCACTGGTGACCGCAGGCCATGTCGCTCCGTATAATAACTCATACATTCATCCTCCGATCAAAATGGCAATTCATCTTTGTCGTCTTGACTACTGGAAGCAGGTTCCACGGCATTGGCTGTCAATTCGATTTTGTACTCTTCAATCAAGTAGGTATTCAACGCAGCTGCTAAGTTTATTGCTAATTTGGCGAGTGGTTTGCTGATGGTAGTAGGCGTAGCCCCAGCGCCATGATCAGCCGATGAGTTATTGCGAATAAACGGCAGTGCCATCAGAACTTTTTCTCGAAATCCCTCTAGGGTCATCGTTGCCGGTAAAGCTTCACTTCTCGTTTCCAAATAGGTTTTTGTTAGTTTATCAGCATTTCCTCGCTGAAGACCACAAATAACTTTTAGCACACTTTCGTAACTTTTGCCTGCATTAGAAATGGCCGCAGCAAGGCTGTTCTGGCCCCAAAAGTCGCAGGCCTGTAACAACTCATCGTAAGCAGCTTGAAATTTGGGATCGCTGTCTTTCAGCTCACGCATTGTCTCCAGTGCTTTTTGTTCTAAATCTAGCTCAAACTGTGCTGCATCAATTTTAATCAATCGTCCGTCACATAATATCCAAGGAACGCTATGCTTCATAAATGCAATGTTAATTTCTGCTTGGAAATCAACCTTTTCACTATTTGAAAGTTCATTATACTGCAACTCAATCACATCGAAAAGGAACGGGGTAAATGTAGCGGCTAAATGGTCGTACATAGGCCCCTCGAACACATTATGGGTTAGTTTAATATATGGAACACCCTTTATCTCATTAAAACTGTTAATAGCACTTTCCAAAGCGGTCGTGCAAACATCATAACTGCTATAGCGGTCAGGATATATCCTTTGAGGTTCTGCAAACTCCCTCATAATCCCCGACAGTTCTGATTTAGTGGCATCGTCTATATCTCCGCAAATGTTATCGACAAACTGCCCGTGTTCCGTGTCTATTAAATTAGCATATCTTTCAGAAAACAGCATAAGATTAACCCCCTTGTGTCACCACTTCCTCCAGCGAACCTTTTATCAGAACCGGGCATATATCCCTGATTTGCATTTTCAACTGCTCATTGATTTCCTTGCGCAACTGGTATGCAATATAAATGTTGACGATGTACTGCTGAATTTTTGTGTCTGGAATTGGGATTTCCACGGCACACATATCATCAAAGTTAAAAGTCTCTCTTGCACTTCCCCACGAATGGAACCGCGCATATCTATCAAAATCTGAACGTGTCAAAAAGAGCATAAGGTATTCTGGAAGCAATTTGTCCAATTTGGTTCCAAATACGATGGAGATTGATGAAACAAGAAATGTCTCATCAGTGCCGTTAAAACCAAGAGAAACTTTATCCCCACGGCGTGACGTATCAGGAACATAAGCTATTTGCTTTGGTAGAACAACTTTATAATTTGACAGTCTTACACCTTCCATATCAGCCTTAGTTAGAATCATTTCCTTGCTTGTTGCTAAACCGCGCACAGCTTCTACTGTCAAACCTATATCGTTCCTGCGATCACTTTCTTCAAGATATGTACCAATTTTTTTGCAGGGAATCTGCCTCTTTAACTTTTCAATATATGAATCACATACAAGCCTCAAATCTTCCAATCCCCGCTCATAGTTCCGCTGGTTAGCCAGCATGGAATTGTAGACATCGACATATTTCTTTTGGACTGCGAGAGGAGGAATTTCTAAAATGACATTCTCCATATCCGAAAACCAGAAATATTCACGAGCCGAACCCCAGGAGTTGAAACGTGCGTATCTATCAAACTCCGCTCTATTGAAGTACATATACAGATAATCCGAAGAAATGATATCCTTTGCTTCATCGCATACCCGAAACACGACATACCATGTTGAAACAATAAATGTCTGTTCCGTGTTGTTATATGCGAGCGCAATTTTATCGCCTCGGCGAGATGTGTCTGCAACAAAAGCAAAACAGCCCGGCGAAAACAGTTTGTAATTGAGTAGGTTCACACCGTCAAGGTCAGCTTTCGTGGAAATCATACACTTATCTGTGGAAACCCCTATCACATCGTCTTTTGTGTAAACGCCATCCACATTACGAAGATCAGAAAACTCTATTAGTCCCTTCAAACTACGCCTAGTCAATGCCATAGCCAATCCCCCTGAAAGCGTCCTTGAGCATTGTTTGAGAAACCTCCTCCGAGAGCATCAGCAATTTCATAGCGGCTTGTATGCGGGCCATTTCTTTTTCGTAATCAATATCCAGGTCGTGGTCGATAAATTCGATGTATTTACTGGGGGCCAAGGAGTAATCCTTGGCCCGGATATCCTCCAACGTAGCGGACTTGCAGAGTTCCGGCACATCTTCATAAAGGCTGGTATCCACATCCTGCCAGCCATTGTAAATTCTCTTGGCCTGCGCAATCTGTGCATCGGTCAGAATGGTCTTTTTCTTCCTCTTCCCCTTGTCAATAATGATCTCCTCAACATTTTCATCCCAGCGGCGCAAGTCCATAAAGAGAATTTGGTTGGTACGGTCACGAAGCTGCCTACCGTTCCACAAGCCAGCTTTCTTATTCATGTTCACAATCCAAAGGGTGACAGAAATATCGGTGGTGTAGAACATATCACGGGGCAGCACAATAATAGCCTCCACGCGATCACGTTCCAGAATTTCTTTGCGCAGCGTGTATTCCGCATCCCCTGCGTTCAATGCGCCGTTGGCCAGCAGAAACCCGGCGATGCCGTGATTCACATCCAACTTGGAAAGCATATGTAAAATCCATGCGTAGTTGGCATTTGCTACCGGCGGCATGACGGAGTACCCCGCTTTCATGAATCGGGGGTCATCTTTGAGGGCGTCTTCCGTTCTCCAACCTTTCAGATTGAAGGGCGGATTGGCCATGATGAAATCAACTTTTTTATCCTTATGCAGATCATGGGTAAAGGTAGAGGCATTCGTCTCACCCAAGTTGTGGGCAATGCCGCGAATTGCAAGGTTCATTTTGCACAGCCGCCAGGTGTCCGGCACGCTCTCCTGCCCGATGATGGATACCTCCTGCCGGTTGCCGTTATGCCTGTCCACAAATTTCATCGACTGCACAAACATACCGCCGGAACCGCAACAGGGGTCGTACACCACACCGCTATACGGCTCAATCATTTCCGCGATAAGTTTGACAATGCAGGCTGGCGTGTAGAACTCACCGTCCTCCTTTGTGCCGGACGCAGCGTAAACCTGGAGAAAATATTCGTAGACACGGCCAATCAAATCTTCTTCCTGGAACCGTTTTTCGTCGATCTGATTCACATTATCAATCAGATTCTTGATTTTAGAGTTGTCTGCACCGAGGGTCGCAAAAAGGTTCAGCGGCAGGGCCCCCTTCAAGGGAGGGTTGCTCTCTTCAATGTCCGCCAGGGCCTGGTCGATGATGACCGCGATATTGTTGGCGGAGGCGTTTTCTACAATGTAAGACCAGCGGGCCGTCTCCTTCAAATAGAATACGTTGACCGCATTGTAAAAAGACACTTTCTCAAGAAAGACCGGAATATCACCGTACTGGTTGAGCAATTCTGTCCGGCGCTTCTTGAACTTGTCCCCGGCAAATTTTAAGAATACCAGAGCGATTACCGCATCACGATTTTTCTCTGTACTGCCAACACCTCGCAATGCTACACGGCAGTTCCATAAAACAGTTTCAAGAGAAACTTGAGTCTCTTTCTTTGCGGATCGCGCCATAAAACAAAACCTCGACTCTCTGCTTTTCTGATATAAAGGGATACTCTTCCAAATTTATTATAAGCGACAGCACCGGAAAAATCAAGGAACGAATGTCTCAATCACTGCGGCACATGGAAAAAGTTGAGGGCCGGTGTTCAACTTTGCGGGTAATAGGATCAATGGAAAAAATCTCCCGTCCCAGTTTTTTGGCATACCGCACCGTCATCCCCGTCCCGCTTCGATAAACTCCGTTATAGACCGCCAATAGGATGGATGAATGATCTACCAGGTAGTAGTTGCGGTTCCGCATACACGCCCCGCTATATTCCCGGCCCACATAGACAACCTCATCGGCTTGCCGCAAAATTAAATGATACTGCTTCCGCGCTGCATCGCTCCATTCGTCTGCCTGTCCTTCATAGGGCAGGATACAGTGGAGGTTCAGCGCAGGATTTTTCTTTTTGAGGTCAAGGACGATCTCGCTACACCAAAGGTCTGTCCCCTGGGCCATGCCCGACAGGAAATCCATCACACCGCTATCCGCCAGCGCCTTGATCTGCACTGTCAGGACTTCCTTCAGCAGAACACAGTCCGAGTCACTTTCGTCATACTTCCAGGGAAAACTTTTCGGCCGATGGCCAGTAAATGCACAAGCAATCTTTTCCATAGTTCACAGCTCCTATATAGTGATATATCACTATATCACGATTTTGGGAGCTAGTGAAGTATCACTAACAAGGAAAATGCAAATATTTTATCATAGTGACAAATCACTTGGAGGATTTGCCTATGAATACCCGCGAGGCGGTTGCGGCCCGTATCCTGGAGCTATGCAAAGAACGGGGTATCACGCCTAATGGCCTGAGCAATATTTCTGCCGTTCCACAGGCGACCATTAAAAGTATCCTCAACGGTGAAAGCCAAAATCCTGGGACGGTCACTATCAAAAAGTTATGTGATGGCTTTGAAATCACCTTGGGAGAGTTCTTTTCTACCCCAGAATTTGATGCTCTGGAGCAGGAGATTTACTGAGGATTTGGGGATAGAGGACGAGGGTGCGATAGTAACGGCAAGCAATGCGCCGGTATATACTCGGCGCTTGCTTGTTGGTGGCTGTCCGCCCCCAAACCCCTGTAAGGACCGGCGCAGTTGCGCCGGTCCTTTTAAGCCGCCTTCGGCGTCTGCGCGTCGTCGCAAAGTCCGCTCAACTCCGTTTCCCGCTGGCGCGGAAAACTACGTTCGCTCCCTTGCTCCTCCTTTCCCCACGCAACCCACTTCGCTGGGCTTGCGGGGGGCCCCATAGTGCAGGGAGAGAAAAATCATCATCGAGCCTCCTGCTGGCGGTCATGATTTTTCTCTTTCTCTGTCACGCCCAAAATCCGCTCCACGTTGTTTTTGGCGGTGAGCAGTTCTATCATTTTTTCTCTGCCCTGCTTGTACTCTGGATACCGCTTTTTGTTCCCAGCCTGCAATGTGGCATACTCCTGTTTCAGTGATTGCATGGACGGCAGCTTTTTCAATCCGAGAGAATCAAAGTACCGCTTCGCCGTTTGACAGGATGTGATCTCGCTGGTATGCTGTTCGTAAAATTTATCCCGTTTCCTGCCAGTCAATTTCCGATACTGCGCGTAAATCTCCCTCGTCTTACTGTAAGTACCGATGTGCCGTTGCAGTTCAGAAATATCCTTCATTCTTGCGCTGGCGGCTTTCGACTGGTCGGCCAGTAAGTTGAATCTCTGGACCGCCGCATCACAAACTTTCTCCAATTCTCCAAGGTCTGTCAGTCCGTTCTCCTGCAAGTACATGACAGTCTTTGCCATCTCCTTGAGGTTGAAAATCTTTGCCCAATGTTCAAACCCTGGGGAATTGGCCTTTTGCATTTTCGCTTGAATGTCAATGAGCAGATTGGGTTTGGTTCGTGCCGCTGTCTTTGCATTGAGAGCAACGATCCGCTTACCGGAAATGCGCTCCATAATCGCAGCGTCGGTGTAATCACCACCGAGAGAATCACAGCGGATGAACCGCTTGCCGCTTGGGATTTTGAACGCTAAATGCTTGCCCTGTTTTACCTCTGCACCCGCCACTCTCATAGCGGCGAGGAAGCTGTCAAAATCCTTGCAACCATGACCGAGGGCGGTGTCGATCAGAACTTCCAACTGTCTCCGGACAGTTGGCGGTTTATCCCCTCCCAGCCATATGACATAGCTGCCCCGGCTGGGCTTCGGTTCTGTAATCACCGACAACCCATTTTCAAGGCACAGCATATCGGAGATTCTACGAATTGCAAAGGAGGACCGCCAGAAGTTTCGGAATTTTCTGGTGCAGTCCAGGGCGGTTGAGTTGAATACGATATGCGAGTGAATGTGATGCTTGTCTACATGGGTGCAGACGATGAAAGCGTGTTTCCCCTTCGTCAGCGACATAGCGAGATCATAGCCGATCTTATTTGCCAGTTCCGGGGTAATCTCTCCCGGCTTGAAAGACTGCCGCAAGTGGTAGGCGATCACATCATTGTCCTTCCGTTCCCTGCCGGTAATGACGGCGTACTGCCGCTTGGAAAAAAGAAATTCCTGGTCAACGATAGACGAATTGCATTGATAAGCCGTGACCAATTCGCCGCCGTTGGTTTTCTCTGGATTTTCCACATAGTCTGTCACCCGGCCCAGGGCCTCCGCCACGGTCCGGCCCTTGCCGCTGTGAAGCGGCATCAGGCGTGTTGTTGCCATTTTCAAAACCTCCCAAGAAAAAAGGTGGTGAGCGTCATTTTGACGCTCACCACCAACTGTCATTTGATTTTTGATAGCTGCTCCAAAATGTTCCCAAACAACCCGCTGGTCTCCGCCAGCTTTGCGGTGATCTCGTCCACCTCGTCAGGATAGACACCGCCGCCAGAATTGACCCGGCGGGCGATCTGGTTCACATTATTGGACGTATACCGCAGGAGCTTTGCGCATTCGTCCAACTCCTTGATTTGCAGTTGGACAATGTAGCCATCAATGCACATCTTCCGAATATAGGCACTCATGTTCCGAACGCCCATCAGCGCCATCCTCTGCTCAATTAACTCCCGTTCCTCGTCCGTGACCTTGAAATAGATGCCGCCGCTTTTGCCCTTGACCAGCTTAGGCATTGGTGCAGTTCTCCTTAACAAAATTGAGATAACTCTCCAGCGTTTTACAACAGGAATCAATCAGAGACATCAGAGTATGAAGCTGCTCTTGTGAAAGGGCGGGAATCACTTCTTCATAATTTGGCAGGAGGAAACTCTCCACGCCTCGCTGAACTCTTTCAATAAAGGCGCTGTATTCCAAAACAAAGGCTTCCGGCGACTGTTTGCAACTTTTAGTAGGGTCCTTTAATTCCGCGATGCTCTCCAAAAAATCAGCTTTTTGCTGCCGGAACGATTTCGTGTGTCCAGGAGCGGTGCGCACCTCCACGGGCTGATAATCGTCTGCGGATCGAATCTGACCGGAGGCCAGCAAAATGGCGGCTGTTTTCTGCTTGCTGGGCTCCATCCGCGAGAGCTTCAAGGCGTTGCTCTGGCTGAGCTTGTATTTGGGGTAATGGCGAAAGACTTCCCGCACATCTTCCGTTAGGCCGTTCATCATCTGGATGGTCCGTTCTACCGTCCGTGGCGATACGCCCAGCTTGTCGGCGGTGTCCTGAGAGAAGGATTTCAACGTCGCCGACATTTTGTCGCTGACGTTGTTCCCAATCGCCCGGTTCATCCCCGCCGCCTGCGCTTGTCCGGCTTTGGTTTCCGGGTGGAGGGATTCGTAAATCTCCTTCCGGCGTTCCAGCAGTTCCCCGTACTCTATCACAGACAGTTCAGTACGCACAACATTCTCATCAATTTCGGCCAGTTCCGTTTGCAAGGCATCAAGGGTACAGATGTTACACTCAATTTCCGTCCACCCCAACATTTTTGCAGCTTCCAAACGGTGCAGGCCAGCGACAAGGATATATTTCTGGTCAATGGTGATGGGATTGAGTAGTCCGATCTCGGAAATGCTCCGTGCCAATTCGTTGATCCCATCAAGGTTGGCTGGACGCCGCCCTGGATTTATTTTGATCTCACTAATTGCTATGTTCACGATCTCTCCCCCTTATCTCCGCTTCTGCCATACGAGGTCATAGCCTAGGGCGTCGGCCAGCTCCACAGCCTCCTTGTAGCGCAGGGATTCCCGGCGCAGCTTGTCGGAGAGGTTGGGGACGCTGGGGCTCCACCCGTACTGCTCGGCCAGCTTCTCCACCAGCTCACTCATGGTGAATCCCTCCCGGACAATGTAGGCTTTGATTTCATTCCTGATATTCATAAAAATCGTACTCCTTTTCATAATTGTGTTCGCCATCCGGCGTAGAAATAGAGAGCGCCCCCAGTGAACCGGGCAGGCCGTTCACCATGCCCAGGTCACGGGAGCGCATATCGGATTTCAGTATTCAGCGTGATATTATGTGAAACGGCGAAATACCAGCAGAGGGTAGCGTACTGTATTTGCTGTCCAGCGTTGCGTGTTTTCACGATAAATTGTTGCGGTGATGCTGTTTTGTTCGCTGATTTCACATGGATTGAAATTCACAGAGCAAAAAGGGGGCCTGCCACATGGCAAGCCCCCGTAATGGGTTATGCGCTTTTTCCCTGCTCTGACTGCCGTTGCTTATCCCGTTCCCGCTGCCGCTTACTGCGCTCACGGTAATAAGCCCGCTGTTTCCGCTGCTTTTCCAACTCGGCCAATTCCTCTGCTGTCGGCTCCGGCAGAGGGACATCAAATTTGCCGATAAACTTCAGATAGATGTCTACCGCTTGGGTGCGGTCACCAGTGGAACGGTCCGGCGCGTGGACGAGGATCTTGTCCACGAACTCGTAGATCATCGGCGTGGTCAGCACGGAGAAGTCGGTGTACTTCTTCGTCAACGCCAGAAACTGGTCTACCCTGGTCGTGTCCGCCTCAAAAGTATCCAACTCCGCCTGAGCCTTGGCGATGGATTCCTCCAACGTCGCCTGCTCCTGCTCATACTCGCCGGACAACAGCTCAAACCGCTTTTCCGAAATCTTCTCGGTGGCGTAGGATTCATAGAGTTTCTTTATCAGCCCATTCAACTCACCAGACCGTTTGCGGTCCTTGTTGAGCTTCCGTTTCAGGTCTTTCGCGGCCTGGGCCTGCCGGACCTCCGATGCCGCCCGAACCTTCTCAATGAACTCCGCCTCATTTGTGATCGCATAGGCACTGACCGTCCTGATCGTATCCAGAATCAGCGCCCGGAGCGCCTTGGTGCTGATGTAGTGGCCGAAGCACTCCTGACGGTAGTGGCGAAATGTCAGCGCGTAGGTGGAGCAGTCGTAGTGGTCATAGGGATAGAGGCCGCTTACCGGGTCTTTGCCCCTGTTCTCTTTGTTGGCCTGCGCCCGTCCCCGGTGGTTATACATCTTCGCGCCGCAGTCGGCACAGTAGAGCAGGCCCGTCAGCGGATTGGCCTCCCCAGTGGTATCTGTGCGGTGGACGGTCTTTCTGACCTGCTGGGCCAGTTTCCAGGTCTCCGGGTCCACAATGGCCTCATGGGTATGCTCGAAAACCGTCCATTCTTCCGGCGGGCGCTTGATGGCGTGTTTATCTTTATAGGATTCCTTGTAAGAACGGAAGTTGACGGTATGCCCCATGTACTCCGGCTTGGCGAGGATATTCGCAACTGATGTTCCGCTCCAATCATAGGGGCGGCTGTCATCGTAGCTGTTCCGCTGCGTCCCCTGTCCCCGCTTACCCATATAGACTGAGGGCCGCTCAATTCTATCGTCCCGAAGGATGTTGGCAATCTCATGGGGGCCGTGTCCCTCCATACTCAGATGAAAGATGCGCCGCACCACGGCGGCGGCCTCCTCGTCGATCAGCCAGTGGTGCTTGTCCTCCGGGTCCTTCCGGTAGCCGTAGATGGCGTGGTTGGTGGTGGGCTTGCCAGCGTGTCCTCTGGCCTGATATGCCGCGCACTGCTTGCGGCTGCAATCCCGCAGAAACCATTCATTTACGATATTAAGGAATGGCACAAATTCTCCCGAACTGCGGTCTGCGCTGTCCACGCTGTTGCCAATGGCGATGAACCGGACACCCTTCTCCCGAAAGAGGACCTCGGTATAAAATCCAGTCTGGAGGTAGTCGCGTCCGATTCGGCTCATGTCCTTGGCGATGACACAACCGACCTTCCCGGCCTCAATGTCGGCAATCAGACGCTTCCAATCCGGACGCTCAAAATTACCCCCGGACCATCCATCATCCGTATAATGGACACAATTTGTAAAGCCGCGCTGGGCCGCATAGCTCTCCAACAGCATTTTTTGATTCACAATCGAATTGCTGTCCCCTGCGGCCTCATCGTCACGGCTAAGTCTCTCGTATAATGCGGTGATCTTCTCCGTCTGCCCGCTGCTCATAGGGCGCTCCTTTCAGGCTGACGGCTCATTTGTGGCATCTCAATTATACCACACTCCTGACTTTTGTCCATAGCCTCATTGCCAATCAACCGCACAATTTTGTCCGTCATCGTCTCCCGCTCAGCTTCATCAAAGTGGACTGTCACCTTATAGGTGGTGGAACCGATGCGCCGGTACATGACGGCAGTATTTTCGCTGGTTTTCTGAATTGTACTGATAGTTACCTTCCTTTCTTGCGGATAGGCCGCAACCCGTGTTATAATGTGGACTGTTCCTGCCTGATGTAATTGTTTTGCGCTCTCCCTCGTTCCAAAAAAGATAGAGGCCCGCCACGTTCCCAGATCATGGCAGGTTGTCGGAAGTAATCTGTATCACAGCAATTCGATTACCCCTTCACTAATAGGAGAAAAACAGGGGGTCAAGCGGAACCATTTTCAGAAAACCAAGAAAATATTTTTTCGGAGGGGGTGGACCGGCGGTGTACTACGGTGAAAACGACATGGAATTTGACGTATCGCAGGAGGAACGTATCGCGGCAGAGTTGGAGGATGAGCGGGAGCAGACCTTGAAAATCCAACTCAGGCAAGACGAACGGTCACGGCGGCGGTCCTTGGAACCGAAGGACCCTCCGAAAAAGAAGAAGCTGAAACGTGAGTTGCGGCGGGAGGCCCTGACCCGTCTGGAAGAAGCCGCCAGGACACAGAATGATTTTAATGAGGTAGTTGCTTGGTGGGACAAGCTGGACGAAAACCGGGAACGGCGGGAACGGGACCATGAGGTCTTGCGCGGAGATGTACCGCTGGAGTATGGCGCTGTGTGGGAAGGAACCATCTTCCCGGCATCCCTTTGCAGTCCCTTTTGGCGGGAACTTTGCAGCGGATACTTCCTCAATATCATCTTTGACTGCCCCTATGAGATGCACGAATTGCTGGCGGATGATTTCCTCTCAAAGATGATTTTTGAGTTGAAGGAAGATCACAAGGAGCTTTTCTATTACAAGGTCTTCCGGCGGTATAGCAGTACGAAACTAGGAGCTGTGCTCGGTCAGACAGACCGAAATATCCGAAAGAAATGGGCAAGGTTGATAAAACGGATGCAGAAAAAGCTGTTCGAGCATCTGGAGGACAGGGAAAAAGCGAAGTTCCCCCTGATGCAGCGGGAAACCGCATTTCTGGCTCAATATAGAGAATCCGCCCTTGACGATGATAAGGACGGATGGTAATATGATTTTGATAGATATAGATTACATATTGGGAGGTATGGGATGAAGAATCTGTTTCAAAGGGCAAGTTCCCCCTGGGTGAGATACAGCGAGTATGAATACAAAAAAGCCGGGGACGGCCAGTTTTATATTACTCCGGCAGCAGGAGCGAAGCCGGAGGTCTACGATCCTCTGAAGGATGCGGAGCAGATGGTGCTGGACGCACTGAACGTAGGCGCATTGCAGATGAACCGGAAAAGCGGGAACGAGGTCCGGGACGCTGTGATGGAATTTGTTGGCCGTTATGGGCTGCTGGGATTTTTGACTGCCCTGCCCACTACGCCGTCCTTCATGGACTATGAGGCGGTTTATCTGCCAAAGAATCATTTTATCCGGGAAGAATCTATGACTACTCAGGACTATTTGACGCTGTTTTTTCCCTTTGAGAAATTGGACATCTATAAGAAGGGGGTGGCGTCTCAATGGAGCCTGACCGGCGAACGGGAGATGATGGCCCTGGCCTTGACCATGCAGGATGCGCCCAGGGCGGTGGCAATGAGCTTTCAGCGGGAGTACGCTGAACGGTATGACTGGCTGATACGGCAGTTCAAGGACCTGGCCTTTTCCTTCTATTCCAGCTTTCTCTATTATAACGACTATGATGATCTGGACGAAATGACCCGCGACCTCTATCGTCAGGGGATGGCGGCATTCGGGGGCATCGCGCCGACCTACCACATTGCCCTGCTGGACAGGCCGACGATTATATGGGATTTCCACTCCCTGCTGCTGTGCCTGCAAATGATGTTCAGCTTCATGCTGACAGATACGGACAGCACCTTGAAAGCCTGTAAGCATTGCAACAAAATTTTCGCCGCCAGCCGCCCCAATGCTGAGTTTTGCAGCCCCCAATGCAAGAACCGTTATAATGTTTACAAGAGCAGGGGGAAAGAATAGCACAAAAAAGTGCGGGGGAGCATAGCGATCACCATGTGCTCCCCCGCGCTTTTTCTTATAGGGCATAGACCAACTCGTGCAGGATAATTTCCTCCGCCCGGTTACGGATATTGTTCATACAGCCAACCCACGCCATCTGATCCGATGCTTTCAGGGCTTCCGTCACACCCTCCCGCTCTGCCATAGCGTGGATGAGTGTGTCCAGCTGTTCCTGGCAGGCTGCGTCAGTGTCGGCCAAGTGCGTCCACAGCTTGCCGGAGAGCATCAGCCGGTTATAGGTGCCGGGGTGGTGTTCCTCCAGGAACTTTTGACGCATCCGCCCGTACCGACCCAGGGGGTGATCCAGCTGGTCGTCCAGAATAAGGTCTGGGATGTAGTAGTCTCCAACTTTCGTATAGGTCAGTTCCATGTTGTGTCCTCCATTTGTGAGATAATGTTCGTACAGTTGCGGAAAATGCTTGATTTTGCGGTATCACCGCCCTTCTCACAACTGCTTCCATTCGCCACAAATGAGCCGCAGCTATGTTGTATTTGGCAAGGTGAGAACCTTACCCTTTACAACATACATCTTCATACAGCCGCTCAAAGAGCATATCCAGTTCCTTGTCACGGGTCAGCAAGGCATTTAGTTCCCGCTGTTTTCTCGTCCGATCATTTTCAGCAACCTTTGCGGAACGGCCCAGCATGGCTTTTACAAAGTCGTGTTCGTACTCGTAGGCGAAGGCGGCCAGACGGTTGACCTCATACAGCACCACCTGCTCCAGAAAATCCAGACGGATGTAATGTGTTGCCGAGCATTTCCGCAAACCAGAATTGTGGTTTTGACAGCTGAAATACTTGATGTCGTGGTTTTTCTGGTTGAAGTGGAAGTTGAGATTACCGCCGCACTCGGGGCATTTCAGCCGCCCGGAGAACACGCTCGGCTCTTGGGTAACAGTAGGCTTCTTACGGCGTGTACCTTTTTGCATGGCCTGCACCTTTTCCCATGTGGCCCGGTCAATGATCGGCTCGTGGACATTGAGAAAGATAGCTCGGTTTTCCTCGGGATTTTCAATGCGACGTTTCATTTTATAGGACTTTGAGTAGCTTTTGAAGTTGATGACATCGCCGCAGTATTCCTGCAAGGTGAGAATTTTTTTGATGGTGGTATGTCCCCATTTGGTAGGCTCCAGCGTGCTTTTGGAGCCACTGCGGTTGACGCCCTTGCTCCGCCAATAGTAGGTGGGATTGACGATGCCATCCGCGCCCAAAGCGTTTGCAATTTCCGCCAGTCCATACCCCTCCAAGGCCATATCATAGATACGGCGCACTACATCAGCGGCTTCCGGGTCAATCACCCAAAACTGGGGATCGTCCGGGTTTTTGAT
>OKSE01000710.1_pt1 | contig 18532 bp, 14 predicted proteins | sample 1633631 | NCBI WGS metagenome assembly OKSE01 (sample SAMEA3541555, study PRJEB24748) | human gut metagenome | biome: human gut; feature: human-associated habitat; material: faeces | place: China | collected 2012 | reverse complement strand
GCTGATCACACGTATGACCAGCGATATCAACCAGACGCAGTCGGGCGTCAATATGGTACTCCGGCTGTTTTTAAGGTCTCCGTTTATTGTATTTGGTGCCATGATCATGGCATTTACCGTGGATGTAAAGGCAGCGCTGATTTTCGTCGTTACAATTCCACTTTTGTCGGTTGTTGTTTTTTCCGTGATGCTTGTCAGTATTCCGCTGTTTAAGAAAGTACAGCGCGGGCTTGATGAAGTTCTCGGACACACGCGGGAAAATTTAGACGGTGCCCGTGTCATCCGTGCCTTTAACAAGCAAGAAGAGGAAACGAAGGATTTTAATGAGAGCAACGCTTATCTGACAAAGATTCAGATGCTGGTAGGAAGAATTTCCACATTGATGAACCCTCTGACTTATGTGATTATTAATTTCGCAATTATTGCGGTGATCTGGGTCGGAGGCCGGCAGGTTGACATCGGACGGATCAGTCAGGGTGAGGTGATTGCACTGGTAAACTATATGTCACAGATACTGGTGGAGCTGGTAAAACTTGCAAATCTGATCATTACCATCAATAAGGCGATTGCCTGTGGAAACCGTATTCAGGAGGTGCTTGAGGTAGTACCGACGATTACGGATTCTGTCACAGAGACAAAGAAAAGCGCATCCGGTGAACTGGAGGTGGAATTTTCCCATGTTTCCATGAAATATGCGGGAAATGCGCAGGATTCTCTTACAGATATTAATCTGAAAGTGAAAAAAGGACAGACAATCGGAATTATCGGTGGAACCGGTTCCGGTAAAAGTTCGGTGGTCAACCTGATCCCGCGTTTTTACGATGTATCCCAGGGAAGTGTAAAAGTTGCGGGAACCGATGTGCGAGAGTATCCGCTTGCGGATCTGCGGCAGCGCATTGGTGTTGTCATGCAGAAAGCCGTATTGTTTCAGGGAACGATTGCACAGAATCTGCGCTGGGGAAATCCGGATGCGACAGAGGAACAGTTGTGGCATGCGATTGAAGTGGCCCAGGCAGCGGATGTGGTAAATGCAAAAGAGGGCGGTCTGGATTATGTGATTGAACAGGGTGGACGAAATCTCTCCGGCGGACAAAAGCAGCGTCTGACGATTGCCCGTGCCGTTGTAAAAGATCCGGAGATTCTGATTCTCGATGACAGTGCATCGGCACTGGATTTTGCCACCGATGCGCGCCTGAGGGCCGCACTGCGTAATCTGCAGGGAAATAAAACCATATTTATTGTTTCCCAGAGAACTTCCTCCATCCAGTTTGCAGACCAGATACTGGTGATGGATGAGGGACAGGCAGTGGTGTTCGTGACATCGGACATTTTGAACGCGCCGCGCAGATCGTCAAAGTATCTGTCCGCGCGTTTGAGCTGCATACTGCCGCGGCTCATGCACGCCGTGAGCGAGAGCATTAGAGCAAGAGTCAGCAGAACAGCCGCTGCTCTTTTCATTATTCTCTCTCCTTTGCGCCGCTGACTATCTTATAATAGGCGTTGGAGGTGACGCGGTAAATAAGAGTATAGAACAGCGCGAACACGACGAAGCACGCAAGAGTTGTCACGGCGAAGAGGACGGGGTTGTTGAAATTAAAGGCGAGCAATATTCTGCGGATTATTATAGACGCGAATATCATATGCAGACCCGCTCCCGCGAGAGGCAGAAAGAATACCGTGAGCAACTGGGAATTGATGCTCTTTCTTATCTCTTTCTTCGTCATGCCGACCTTCTGCATTATTTCAAAGCGCGACTGATCTTCGTAACCCTCAGAAACCTGCTTATAGTAGATTATCAGCACAGCCGCGAAGATGAACACGACCGAAAGCATGACTCCGAGATAGAACAGCGAGCCGAAGGCAGAATAATAATCATCCCTGCCGACATTGCGGCTGTCTATCGAGAATGTCATCATATTGCCGTAAGACGACATTGCCGGTTTTGTCGCGTCGATATAGTCATTGCACAGCGCTCTCTCGCCGGCGGTGTCGAGTTCGGTATCGAAAAATCTGAAATACTTATAGTTGACGGTGCGCACCCCGTTGTGGTTTTCGGGCTTTGCAAAATCCGTGGCTGCACTTTTGAAGTCGGGCACGAAAATATATATCGAGGACGCGATATTTACGGCGGAGTCGCCGTCAATGAGGAAGCTGTCGGCTGTCTTTTTGACTTTGTAGGTCTTGCCGTCGCCGAGAGTCACGGTGTCATATTTATACTTCATTCTGTAGCCATAGACTATGACCTCATCGGGCGCGAGGGTTTCGTTCGTGCCCATGACGGCGTTGTAGTCCTCTATCGGCACGACATCGAAGCAGGTATACGCATTCGAGTTTGAACCGATTGCTACGCCCGTGCCGCCTGCGATCAGCTTGCCGCCGTCGGAAATCGTGCCGACAGTCACAACGGATCTGTAGGACGCAAAATTTGAGGCGTTCGCCTTATGCGAAGCGGCAAGGGAATCGACGCCTGCGGCGACTTTTTCGATATTGCCGTCATCGAGTCCGTCGATAGTATCAAAGCCTGTCGAGAGCACGATATCGCGCGGATAGCGGGTGTTGACGCTGTCCTCAGTGCCGAAGAGCAGGCAGGTGGTCGAGGATATCATGACGAGCACCATTGTTGCGAGCACGCAGACGGACGCGAGTCCCGCGCCGTTTCTCTTCATTCTGTAGGTCATTGAAGAGACGGAGACGAAATGATTCGGCTTATAATAATAGCTCTTGCGCTTTTGCAGGAAGCGGCAGAGAAGCACCGAACCGAATATCATCAGAAGATAAGTGCCTATGATGACCATTATAACCGCGATGAAAAACACAAGTATCGCGCTCAGGGGCTCTGTTATCACAACGGCGGTAATATATGCGCCGATGAGCAAAACTGCGCCGATGATGCCGAGAAGCGGGTTAGCTTTCGGCGGCTTCTCGCCGAGGTTTTCACTCCTTATCAAAGTCACCGCGCTCGCGCCCATTATCTGGCGCACGGAGTTGATGAAGAGGAGCAGGAAGATAACGGCGAAAACGCCGACGGTCAGCAATATTGCAGTCGGAGAGACATGGAAAACATAGCTGATATCAGTGCCGCCTATCGCCTTGACGAGTCCGAGTTCGGCGAGCTTCGAGAGCGCGACGCCGAGCACAAGACCGCAGAAGAGCGATATGGCAGAAGTTATCAGGCTCTCCCAAAAGAGCAGGATGCTGATATTCTTTTTGTCCATGCCGAGGATGTTATAGAGTCCGAACTCTTTCTTCCTGCGTCGGATAAGAAACGAATTTGTATAGAAAAGAAAGATGCAGGCGAATATGGCGATGACCCAGCCGCCGAGCATGAGCACGATGTTGACCGTACCCTCGCCGAACGCGCCCTTTAGCGACTCGCCGTAGCGCAGGAAAATAACGATATAATACATCATTATCATGCCTATCTGCGTTAAAATATACGGCAGATAGAGGCGCTTATTCTTCCTTATCCCGTCAAACGCGAGGCGCGGATAGAAAAACTTTTTCATTTGCGCTCACCGCCTGTCGCAAGCAGAGTCAGGGTCTCGGATATCTTCTGATAGAGCTGGCTGTCGGTATCGGCGCCGCGATAGATCTGATGGAACACCTCGCCGTCCTTTATGAAAAGCACGCGCTTTGCGGAGGAAGCCGCCTTGACGGAGTGCGTGACCATGAGAATGGTCTGTCCGAGGGCATTGACCTCGGTGAACAGGCGCAGCAGTTCATCGGTGGACTTTGAATCGAGCGCGCCGGTCGGCTCATCGGCGAGAATTATGCGCGGCTCGGTTATCAGCGCGCGGGCGACAGCCGCCCTCTGCTTCTGGCCGCCGGATATCTCATAGGGATATTTCTTGAGCAGCTCCGTTATGCCGAGACGCTTTGCTATCGGTTCGAGGCGGGAATGCATCTCATCGTAGCTCTTGCCCGCGAGGACGAGCGGAAGATAGATATTATCTTCGACCGTGAATGTATCGAGAAGATTGAAATCCTGGAACACGAAGCCGAGGTTGTCTCTGCGGAAAGCGCAGACAGCGGAGTCCTTTATCTTTGAAAGATCCCTGCCGTCAATCATAACGCTGCCGGAAGTGGGTCTGGCTGTGGTTCAAGAGTAAAAAGTGCGGTTATACCAAAGCAGTTTATAGAGATAGGCGGAGTGCCTGTTATCGTCAGAACAGTGAGAGCGTTTCTTGCAGTGGAGGAAATAGATATTGTTTATGTAGGCATAAAACCTGACTGGCACGAATACACTAACGAACTTTTTGAACGCTTCGGGATAGACAAAGAGCGTGTAAGAGTTATAGACGGCGGAGCTGACAGAAACGGCACTGTAATGAACATAGCTGAGGCAATAGTCACTGAACATGGTGAGAATGAGGGGGACATAATACTCACCCATGACGCTGTAAGACCATTTGTGACGGAGAAGATAATAAAGGACAATATAAGTGCAATGGCGAAACATTCCGCCTGCGGAACTTATATGCCTGCGGCTGATACCATAATAAGATCTGACGGCGAAAAGGTCAGGGAAACGCTTAACAGAAGCGAGCTTTATCAGGCGCAAACTCCGCAAACTTTCAGACTCGGGGATCTGAGGAGGAATTATTATTCGCTTAGCGAGGAGCAAAATAAAAAGCTGACGGATACTTGTTCTGTTTTTACAGCTTGTAATGAGGATATATACCTTGTCGTCGGGGACGCAATGAATTTCAAGATAACCACAGATAGCGATCTAAGAATGGCGAATGCACTTGCAGAGTTAAATGAGAAATAAATCAAGGCGGTGTTGGAGAACAATCTCTGCACCGCTTTTTTCTATACCCTACTATGCTTTGTGCGGTTTTGAGCATACATAAGATCACACCCAAAACGAATATTCTCACAAAGCTTGTCAATAATAACAAACGAAAAGTTTCGCAAAGCTTATCTGTTGTTCAAAAAGTCAATAGCCATGCCTGCAGGCAGTACACCTTTTGTGCATACCTATAAAATATGTTAGGTATGCCTAACTAAGATTGACATACGGCTTCACCCATGGTAAAATAAATGTGGTTAGTAATTACTAACCTTGTGAGAATAGATCATGCAGACTTCTCTATGATGACAAAAGCGAAATGTCATCAGCCCGAATGGTGGTGCGTTCGGGTAGTCTGCATAATATTAAAAAGGAGCTTATATTATGAACTATCTTGAGATCGTAAAAGTAATCGGACGTGAAATTCTGGATTCCAGAGGAAACCCAACTGTTGAAGCTGAGGTATATCTCGCAAACGGAACAGTGGGCAGAGGCACTGCACCAAGCGGTGCGTCAACAGGCGAGTTTGAGGCCCTTGAGCTTCGTGACGGCGATAAGGGCAGATATGGCGGAAAGGGCGTAACAAAGGCAGTTGAGAACATCAACACTGCTATCAATGACGCAGTCTGCGGTCTTGACGCTTCTGACATCTATGCCGTTGATAAGGCTATGATAAAGGCTGACGGCACTAAGGATAAGTCAAAGCTTGGCGCTAACGCTATCCTCGCTGTTTCTATCGCTGCTGCAAGAGCGGCTTCTATCTCTCTTGATATCCCTCTCTACAGATTTCTCGGTGGCATATCAGGAAACAGACTTCCTGTTCCTATGATGAACATTCTTAACGGTGGCGCTCATGCTGCAAACACTGTTGACGTTCAGGAATTTATGATAATGCCTGTGGGTGCACCAAGCTTTACGCCGTTTTCTTCCGGCTCTCCGTAATGGTAAGAAAATAATCGTTCGCACGCGTAGCGCGCACGTCCAGAAAATAGGTCCGCCGGCCGGCTTTTACGACTTTCGACAGGATCTGTTCGCCGAAATCTTCTCCGTCCGTGCGGAAGGTATTCAGAGCAGCCATACAAGGTAATATTTTGAGGGTTATTCGTTTGTTCCATACGTAAATATAAAACAAATTTCGTTTTCCTGCAAATTCTTGTCCGTGATTATATACTCTTTGGGCGTGCAGCGATTCAAACCCCTTCCGGGAAGGGAATTTCGGGGCAGGCCGAATTATAAACTCAATTACGAGTCGTGAATACGCGACTCTCGGAAATAACGTGATGCAACCGCTTATTGCCGCTCATGCTGCGCTTCCAGGAGCGGCAGCCCCTCTGCCTCCCAGTTTTTCAGCAAATTGAGCGCCCGGATGAAGTCGGCATCATCCCTTGCGTGCAATATCCGCAGCAGAGCTTCCCGGTCGAAAAGCCGCTCTGCCAGCAATGCTTTGAGCAGGCGCCTGGTCCCCGCTTCGACATCGGAATCTTCCGCCGGAGGTGTTACGCCCTGTTCCAGTCCCAGTCCGATCAACTCCTCATACATTTCATCGGGAACTTCGAACCGCTCCTCGAACGATGCGAACTCCGGATAATCCCGTTCCAGGGCTGTCCGGTTGCGGTCCAGGTAGCGCTGCATAAATTCAGGAAAGATATTTTTCCGCAGCAGGGCGTTCAGATAAGATGCCTGCACCGTATCCTGTATTACGCACACGTCGGGCGCTATGCCTCCGCCGCCGTAAACTGTCCGGCCCGTGCGGAGTGTCCGGTAGGCCGGCGACGGAATCGTGTCGGGCAGCGGATGAGTTCGGTAAGCCGTGCGATCCCCGCCTTTGACGTAAGGACGTTGAATTTCCCGGCCCGAAGGCGTATGATAGCGGGCGACGACCAGACGCAGGGCCGACCCGTCCGGAAGCAGATATTGGCGCTGCACCAACCCTTTTCCGAAGCTGCGGCGCCCGACGATTACCGCGCGGTCCCAGTCCTGCAGCGCTCCGCTCACGATTTCACTGGCCGACGCCGACCGTTCGTCGATCAGGACGATGAGCCGCCCTTCGGCCGGAAATACCGGATTCCGGCGGGCGGAATGGACTACGGCCGGTACGCTGCGGCCTTCGGTCGAAACGATCCGCGAGCCTTTGGGCAGGAAAAAGCCGGACAAAGCGATCGCCTGATCCAACAGTCCTCCGCCATTGCCCCGAAGATCGAGAATCAACTCCTTCGGACGGTCCAGCTCTTCGTAAGCCCGCTGCACCTCCCGCATGGTGGTCTGACCGAAACGGATCAGTTTGATGTATCCCACCGCAGAATCGACGCGGTAGGCCAGCTCGACGGAGGGGAGAGGTATTTCCCGTCGGACGATTTCGTACAGAATCGGTTGGCAGACTCCTCGTCGAATCACTAGGATTTTTACTTTCGATCCGGCATCTCCCCGCATGACGGAGATGAGCTCGGAGGCCGGGATCTCCTTCACGGTGCGTCCGTCCACCCGGACGATCCGGTCGTCGGGACGGATGCCTGCTTCTTCGGCGGCCCCTCCCGACAGGAGGGAGGTTACGACCAGCGAATCACGGATCCATTGGGTCTGAATGCCTATTCCTCCGAACTTACCCCGATAGAGGCTCCAGAATTCAGCCATCTCCGCAGCCGAGGCATATTCGGTATGGGGATCGAGTTGCTGTACCATGCTGCGGATCGCCTCCTCGACCAGCGGCGCCATATCGACCGAATCGACATACATCTTGCGGATATATTCGTAAGACCGCTCCAGCTTGGCGAGCGACCGTCGCTGTGCCCGGTCGGGCCGGGAAACGGCGATATCGGCCGTCCGGAACGATGATAATCCCGCCACGGCCAGCAACAGCCCGAAAAACCACATGCTCCGCTTCATATCGAATTACATGATTGCATATTTTTCCGTCCGGCGTCCTCCCAAGCAGGTACCGCGAAACACCGGGAAATGATTTCCGACTGCGAGCAGGGAGGAAAGGCGTGAACCCCGTCTTCTTTCCGGCGATTCGGTAGAGCCATAGATACCGCCTCGGATGCACCCACATTCGGAACGGGGCGTATCCGCCGATAACTCTGCTCTCTCAACTACCGCCGGGGCGGCTATTCCGCGTCCGCTCGGACAGGCGCTTCGGATTATCTATAACTAATTATCTAACGGAGTGCTTCGGCCAGTCGGGTGAACGGCACCTGGGTCTGTTCGCCGGAGGTCATATCCTTGATCGTCGCCACCCGTTCTTCCAGTTCCCGGCTGCCGACGATTACCACGCAGGGGATTCCCCGGCGATTGGCATACTCCATCTGTTTTTTCATCTTTCCGTTTTCGGGATATATCTCCGCCGGAATACCTGCGGCACGCACCTCCTGCAACAGTTTCAGCGAGGCATGCTCTTCCGCTTCGCCCAGATTGGCGAACATCACCCGGGCCGCACAGCCCAGATCGGCCGGGAAGAGTCCGAGGCCGGTCATCACGTCGTAGATGCGGTCCGCACCGAACGAAATGCCGACACCCGACATGTTCGGCATTCCGAAGATGCCCGTCAGGTCGTCGTAGCGTCCGCCGCCGCAGATCGACCCGATGGCGAAATCGAGCGCCTTGACTTCGAAAATCGCTCCCGTATAATAATTGAGCCCCCGGGCCAGCGAGAAGTCGAGCTCGATCGGCAGCTCCACCCCCAGCCGGTTCACGTACCCGAAGATCGTTTCCATCTCGGAAATGCCTTCCAGTCCGACAGCCGAGGCGCCAATGACATCTCGCAACACAGCCAGTTTCCGTTCATTATCGCCTGTCAATTCGAGTATCGGTTGCAGCTTTTCGATCGCATCGGAGCCGATGCCGCGTTCCGTCAATTCAGCCTTGACAGCCTCCAATCCGATCTTTTCCAGCTTGTCGATGGCGACCGTAATGTCGATCATCTTGTCCGCATGTCCGATGGTTTCAGCAATGCCGTACAGAATCTTGCGGTTGTTTACCTTCAGCGATACGTTAATTCCGAGCGTCCGGAAAACCCGTTCCACGATCTGTATGAGTTCCACTTCGCACAGCAGCGATCGGGTGCCGATGACATCCACGTCGCACTGGTAAAACTCCCGGTAGCGGCCTTTCTGCGGACGGTCGGCCCGCCAGACCGGTTGTATCTGGTAGCGTTTGAACGGGAAGGCGATTTCGCTCTGGTGCTGCACCACATAACGGGCAAAAGGCACCGTCAGGTCGTAACGCAATCCCTTTTCGCAAATTCGGGAGGCCGTGCGCAACTCTTCGTCATTCAGTCCGGCGGCGTAATCCCCCGAATTGAGGATTTTGAAAAGCAGTTTGTCGCCTTCGTCGCCGTATTTGCCCAGCAGGGTGGAGAGGTTCTCCATCGCAGGCGTTTCGAGCGGGCCGAAGCCGAAGGTGCGGAAAACGTCCCGGATTTTGTCGAAAATATATTGGCGGCGCATCATCTCCAGCGGGGAGAAGTCGCGTGTGCCCTTGGGTATGGAGGGTTTTTGTGCCATTTTATTCCACCAGTTTTCTGTATTTTACACGATGGGGCTGCGTATCGCCGCCCTGCGCTTTCTTCCACTCCTCGTATTCGCTGTACGAACCTTCGTAGAAGACCACTTTCGAATCGCCTTCGAAGGAGAGGATGTGCGTGGCGATACGATCGAGGAACCAGCGGTCGTGGGAGATCACGACGGCGCAGCCGGCGAAATTCTCCAGACCCTCCTCCAGCGCACGCAACGTATTGACGTCGATGTCGTTGGTCGGCTCGTCCAGAAGCAGCACATTACCTTCCTCCTTGAGTGCGAGGGCCAGGTGCAGGCGGTTGCGCTCGCCGCCCGACAGCATGCCGCACTTCTTCTCCTGATCGGCGCCCGTGAAATTGAACCGGGCCACGTAAGCGCGGGCATTGACCTGGCGGTTGCCCAGCATAATCAGGTCGGTACCCTGCGAAATCACCTCGTAAACGGTTTTTTCCGGGTCGATGGACTTGTGCTGCTGATCCACGTAGGCCAGTTTGACCGTCTGACCGACAGTGAAAGTTCCCGAAGTAGGCTGTTCGAGTCCCATGATCATCCGGAAGAGGGTAGTCTTGCCCGTACCGTTGGGGCCGATCACACCGACGATACCGGCAGGCGGCAGCGAGAAGTTCAGTCCCTCGTACAGCACCCGGTCGCCGAAGGCTTTCGATACGTCGTGCGCCTCGATCACCACATCGCCCAGACGCGGGCCGTTCGGGATGAATATTTCGAGCTTTTCCTCCTTCTGTTTGGTATCTTCGTTCATCAGCTTGTCATAGGCCGACAGACGGGCTTTCGACTTGGCGTGACGTCCGGAGGGGGACATACGCACCCACTCCAACTCGCGTTCGAGGGTCTTGCGACGCTTCGATTCCTGCTTCTCCTCCATAGCCATACGGGTCGTCTTCTGCTCCAGCCAGCCCGAATAGTTACCTTTCCAGGGAATACCTTCGCCGCGGTCGAGTTCCAGAATCCAGCCGGCCACGTTATCCAGGAAATAGCGGTCGTGCGTCACGGCGATCACCGTGCCCTTATATTGTTGCAGGTGTTGCTCCAGCCAGTCGATCGACTCGGCGTCGAGGTGGTTGGTCGGCTCGTCCAGCAGCAAGACGTCCGGCTGCTGCAAAAGCAGGCGGCACAAGGCCACGCGGCGGCGTTCGCCGCCCGAGAGTACCTTGACGCTCTGATCCGGGTCGGGACAGCGCAGGGCATCCATCGCACGCTCCAGTACGCTGTCCAGCTCCCAGCCGTTCACGTGGTCGATCTGTTCGTACAGTTCGCCCTGACGCTCGATAAGTCGGGCCATCTCTTCGTCGTCCATCGGCTCGCAGAGTTTCTGGTTGATCTCCTCGTACTCCTTCAGCAGGGCTACGGTCGAGGCGCAGCCCTCTTCGACCACTTCGCGCACGGTCTTGGCATCGTCGAGTTTGGGTTCCTGTTCCAGGTAACCGACCGTATAACCGGGCGAGAAGACCACTTCACCCTGGAAATTCTTGTCGATACCCGCGATGATCTTCATCAGAGTCGATTTACCCGAGCCGTTCAGACCGATGATACCGATCTTGGCGCCGTAGAAGAACGAGAGGTAGATGTTGTTGAGAACTTTTTTCTGGTTGGTGAAGGTCTTGCTTACGCCGACCATCGAAAAGATGATTTTTTCGTCTGCCATATTTTTCTTTTTGAATTATTTGCGGAGTTACACCGGAATAACGCAGGTCGCGCTACAAGCCAACCTGTTTCGACTTGTCCGAAACGCGATCTGTCCGGGTCCGAATCTATTTGGGAACAAAGATAACGCAAACCGGGCGGAGCGCCAAATTTATTTGTTCTCCGCAGAAATACGGCTTTTCCGCAAAGGCACGCGAACAAATCGCAGTGCGACCGTTGCCCTCTTGTTGAAAAACTACAACGGAATGCCTGTGGCATAACTGGTGCTTTCGCCCGGATCGAAGTTTACGGGAAAAGAGATCAGATACCGGCAGGGATGCCCCATTTCGAGAAGCGGCGTCCATTGTCCCGATGTGTCGAGAATCAGTTTCTGCACGTGTTCCGTCAGTGCAGGATGAGGTGATTCCGATGCGCCGACCAAAGTGATTGTGCCGTCAGGCTCTATATAGAACTCGACACGTACGGTGCCGTACACACCCGCTTCGTACAACTTCGTATCATATACGAGATTTCGGTTCAAATATTCGCGGAAAGCCATCAATCCGTCCTTTTTACCCCGGAATGTCGGCTTGACGAAAGCTCCCGGCAGGAAATTCATATTGATCAGCATTTTTCGCACATACGGGATTTTTCGGCCGTCCTTGTATGCCGGGGTGAAAGGGTTCAATTCCGATAATGCCGTATTCAACAGCTCCCGGCTGCGCTGGGTCGGATTGAATCGCACTCCGCCCAGCGAATCGGGATATTGTACATCGACGCAGCGTCCCAGCGTGTCTATCGTAAACTTCATAAGCAATTCATGCGAGAGTTCTTCGATTCGGTAGCCGTCCCGCTTCATGACTTTCGTCACCTTCTTCTCGAATTGTTTGCGAAAAACATCCGGGTCGTCCGACCCTGCATATCGCGGCGGAATAATCTGCGCTGCTGCCGGCAAACTTATCAGGCAAAGAATGAGAGAAATTATTTTTCTCATAATGTAAATGTTTTATCTTAACCTGAAATCGACCGGAAGCACAAACTTCTGTCGGACGGGAGCGCCAAAATAGAGCGCGGGTATCCATTTGCCGGAAGTCGATAAAATAATTTTCTTAACACGATAACTCATTTTCGGATGCGGCGATTCCAATACTTTATCGATTTCGACGGAACCGTCCGTATTGACAATAAAGACGATGATTACCCGGCCGGAAACACCCCATGGCCGAAGCTCTCCGGGATATTCAACTCTTTTTGCAATATATTTTTCAAACACAGTCAAATCATTCGGCTCGCTCTTTTTAAAACAAGCCGGGGTAGTTACTTCAGGGATATAGGCAAAATTGTATTCCATCGTCTGTCGGTAAGGAACTTTTTCGCCCCTTTCCGTCGCGGGCTGAAAAGAATCGATTCCGGCCAACGCCGTGCGAAGCAACTCCAATGTCCGTTCTTTCACGATAATCGTTTGGCGGCGACAGGTGTCGGGAATTTCCAGATCGATGCAGCGTCCCAGCGTATCGATGGTAAAATTCATCCAGAAGTAGTGAATAAGGTCATCAGGAGTATAGCCGTCGCTATAGTAAACCTCAGTCACACGTTCCATAAGCGCTTGCCGGAACAGCTGAACATCGTCCGAACCTTGAAATAGGGGAGGAGTGGTTTGGGCCTCCGCAATCGTGCACGAAAAACAGAGTAAAAACAAGAACAGGATCTTTTTCATGGGAATTGGGTATAATATTTGATTAAAAATACGACATAATTCGTCGCAGTCCAAATATTCCTGCGGCAAAATGCAGCGGATATAAAAAATTCCAATGCGAACATAAGAAATAAATAACGGTTATCGATGGCTTTTCCCGTTCGTTTATCGTATATTTGTAAAGAGAAATCAACCACACAAACAAATAAATTATTTTCAGTATGAGCAAAAGTGTTAAAGGTACCAGGACGGAGCAGAACCTGCTCAAAGCATTCGCCGGCGAGAGCCAGGCACGGACTCGTTATACGTTTTTCGCAAGCGTAGCCAAGAAAGAGGGTTACGAGCAAATCGCAGGTGTTTTCGCGGAAACTGCGGATCAGGAAAAAGAGCATGCGAAGCGTTTCTTCAAATTCCTCGAAGGCGGGGATCTGGAGATTACGGCCAGTTATCCGGCCGGCCGGATCGGCACTACGGCCGAAAACCTGCTGGCGGCAGCCAAAGGGGAGAACGAGGAGTGGGACGTGCTCTATCCCGACTTCGCCAAAGTAGCTGAAGAGGAGGGTTTCCCCGAAATCGCCAATGCGTTCAAGCAGATTTCCAAAGTCGAGGCGGAGCATGAGCGCCGTTATCTGAAGCTGTTGAGCCGCATCACGGACGGCAACTTCTTCAAGCGCGACGGCAAGATCTGGTGGCAGTGCCGCAATTGCGGATTTATCTGCGAAGCGGAGGAAGCACCGAAAATCTGCCCGGCATGCCAGCACCCGCAGGCATACTTCGAGCCGAAGAAAGACAACTATTAACGGAGTTCTTTTATTGAACGAGCCCGGATCCGCTGAACGGATCCGGGCTTTTTATACAATCCAGGGCTTTTTTCGGTCGGACAGGTCGTACCGGAGATATGCGGATGAAAAGCGATAATAAGGCATTATCACCGAAACGGGAACGGAAAATCCAAAATGGAAACGGTTACAACCCCAACAGGAGGCGGGTATCCGTCATGAATCGCTCGTACCGCTGCCGTGAATCGGCCGGCATGGAGAGGGTGTCGCCGACCTCCGAAGGGGTGATCCGGTAGCCGGGTGTCAGGACCCACACCGGCGTCAGTTCGAGCGAGTAGCGCAGCGAACCGTCGGGAGAACGGGTTACCTCGACGGTCGCCACGATTCCGCCGTCGCAATAACGCTTCCGCTGGTTGGACACGAAATTACCGAGCGAATAGAGTACAATCCCGTTGCTGTCCTGTTCGTAAGGCTGTACGACATGCGGGTGGCTGCCGACAATCAGATCGACCCCGTGTCTTCGCAGAAACCCGGCCAACTGCCGCTGCACCTTGTTCGGTCGACGTTCGTATTCGTTGCCCCAGTGCATGCAGGCGATCACGCAATCCACGCCGTCGTGCTCGACCGCCGCCAGGTCCGCGGCGATCCGCACCGTGTCGATGGGATTGACCGACAATCCGGAAGGGACCGGAAGACCGTTCGTACCGTAGGTGTAGTTCAGCAGGGCGAAACGTATGCCGCCCGCTTCGAAACGGAGCGGATGCCTCGCCCGGAAATCCGAGCTGTCCAGAAAAACGCCCGTATGTTCGATGCCGTGCCGGTCGAGTTCCCGGATCGTCGTACGGATGCCTTTCGATCCGCCGTCGCAGCAGTGGTTGTTGGCCAGTACGGTAATGTCCACGCCCAGGGAGTCGAGTGCCTCGGCCAAAGCCGCAGGGGAGCGGAAGCAGGGGTAACCCGTATAGGGTCCGGATTCGGAAAGGGTGGTTTCGAGATTGACGATCGCTGCATCGGCCGCACGGAAGCGCTCCCGCACCCAGTCGAAAGAGGCATTGAAATCGAAATCGCCTTCCGGCGTACGCGCTGCGGTGAGCTGGGGCGTATGCTGCATCAGGTCCCCGGCGAAGACCAGCCGGGCACGCCGTACCTCCGGGAGGGATGGCTTGGAAGGTATGTCGATTTCGGCTGTCCGGCTCCGATGCGACAGCGTGTGGGAGCAACAGACGTAAAGGGCGCCGGCTGCAGACAATCCGATGATTGTCAGAACGATGATTTTCGAAAATTTCTCCATTTCCCGTCAAAAATACGATACGGGGCAGAATTATCCAAAAAACTCCGTAGATTTGCGTCGGCGTTGATGGGCGCATTCCGAAAATAGATTGTTATGAATAATTTGCGAGGTGTGCTGTATGCCGTCGTTTCGTCGGCTACGTTCGGGTTGATCCCGCTGTTTTCGATTCCGCTGCTGCAAGGAGGTATGTCCTCCCCGGCGATCCTGTTCTACCGCTTCGGACTGGCCGCCGCGATGATGGGGCTGATCGCCCTTGCGACCCGGCGGCCGCTTCGTATTACGTGGCCGCAAACCGGCACGCTGTTGCTTCTGGGTGCGATGTATTCCGTGACGGCCCTCGGGCTGTTGCGTTCTTACACCTACATTCCCAGCAGTGTGGCCACGACGATCAACTTTCTATACCCGCTGGGCGTGGCGATCGTGATGACGCTGTTTTTCCGCGAAAAAAATTCCGTCTGGCTGCTGGTTGCGATCCTCATCTCACTGGTGGGTGTGGCGCTGCTTTCGTGGGGCGATATCGGCGGTCCGCAGAGCGACCGTGCCATCGTCGGCGTCGGGTTCGCGGGAGCGACCGTGCTGACCTACACGATCTATATCGTCGGTGTGAAAAAAAGCCGTATTTCCCGGCTCGATCCGATGATCCAGGCTTTTTATGTCCTGCTTTTCAGCGCCTGCTTCTTCCTCGTGTACGCTCTGTCCACGACCGGTGCTCCGCTGCCCGGCAAGTGGCATCTCTGGCAAACCCTCCTGTTACTGGCCCTGGTGCCGACCGTCGTATCCAACCTGACGCTCGTTCTAGCAATCAAGGAGATCGGTTCTACGATGACATCGATCCTCGGTTCGATGGAGCCGCTGACGGCAGTACTCGTCGGGGTGCTGCATTTCGGGGAGAAGTTCGGCCTCGACAGTGCCTCGGGCCTGATACTGATTATCACGGCGGTCATCATCGTCATTCTTCAGGCCAAGAAAAAGGAACATCCGCAAACCCTCCCGCACGAAAGCATCCATTAGCTTCGGCAGTAACGGCTGCGGAGGAAACCTTCCGACAAGGAGCGACGGACTACCGCTCCTTTTTTTCAGGCCGCTTGGGAAACCACCCTTTTTCGACCCGCTTGCGCTGTTCGAACAATTCGCCGATACTCCAGAACGAAGAGGCGCCCCAGACTGCCAACAAGGTGGACCAGACGATGTTTTCGACCAGTACGGAACCGATGACCGCCGCGATTCCCATCAGGAGGAAAATCCACCAGATCCGCACTCCGAAATAGTATTCGCCTTTAGTCACCAGCGGATGAAAAATACCGATGATGAGAAACGTGGCGACACCGATCATGATGCCGGCCAGATGATATTCCATCAAAAATTCCATAGTTCAACTCTTCTTTGTTTTTCCGAACAAAATACGTGCCCCGTCGGAAAGACAGACACGGAACACGCTGCAGGAAATGTCCCGTCGATGAGCAGTTCGTTCGCTGCAAAGATACGATTAAGCCGAGGGCAAAAACAAATTTATTTGTACTTTGCCGAGGCGGAGTATCTAAGACGAAGTCAAAGATTGGGATTAAGCTTCGGCAAAAGCAAATTTTATTTGCATTTTGCCGAAGCGGGACGGAGTCAAAGATACGGAAAGCCGAGAGAAAACGGGAATTTGTTCACAGTTTTCCGGGGCGCATCCTATCTTCTACAAAGATAGATGCGGGATTGCACGTAAAGATTTCCGGGCCAAAATCCTATCCGTCGCCCTCAAAATATAATCCCCGGCAAAACAAAATTGGTTTGTTCGACCGGGGTGTTATATCGAGATGCGCTGCCTAACGCCGGTATTTGAGCCGCAGGCTGTTGGCTACCACGCTGACGCTACTCAACGCCATGGCTGCCCCGGCGATCATCGGGTTCAGCAAAAAGCCGCTGACAGGGTAGAGCGCCCCGGCAGCGACCGGTATGCCTACGAGGTTGTAGATAAAGGCCCAGAAGAGGTTCTGGCGGATCGTTCGAACCGTCTGCTTGGAAAGCTGAATCGCCTCCGGAATCTTCCGGAGGTCGGACGAGATGATGGTCATCTGCGCCACGTCCATCGCAATGTCGCTGCCCCCGCCCATAGCGATACTCAAGTCGGCCTGAGCCAGCGCTGCACTGTCGTTGATACCATCGCCCGCCATCGCCACCTTATGACCGAGGGTTTGCAGACGCTTGACGAACGCGGCCTTGTCCTGCGGAAGTATTTCGGCCTCGAAATGCCGGATACCTGCCTTTTCCGCGATATGACCGGCCACAGCTCGGCTGTCGCCCGTCAGCATATAAACGTCGATCCCGGCGGCTTGCAGTTCGCGCACGGCCTCTACGGAGCTATCCTTGATGCGGTCGGCGATCGCCGCGACAGCCAGGGCTTGCTCCGAATCGGCGAACCAGACGATGCTCTTGGCTTCTGCCGACAACCGCTGCGCTTCGATATTCAACTCTTTGCCGACGACGATTCCCTGCTCGTCGAGCAGCCGGCGGCTGCCGGCGAAGTAACGCACGCCATCGACCGTACCTTCTATGCCTTTTCCGGTAAGGCTTCCGAATCGTTCGACGTTCAGCGTCGGCACACCTGCAAAATAGTGCACGACGGCATCGGCAAGCGGATGTTCCGAGAGTTTTTCCAGGCTGAAAAAGACGGCTTTCGCCCGGTCGTCCCCGTTCGCCCAGACAATGTCGGTAACGACGGGTTTCCCTTCGGTCAGTGTACCCGTTTTGTCCATTACTACCGTGTCGATTTTTCCGGCCGTCTCCAGACTTACGGCGTCCCTGATCAGAATTCCTTTCTCGGCCCCTTTGCCGATGCCGACCATGACGGCCGTCGGAGTAGCCAGTCCCAATGCACACGGACAGGCGATAACCAGTACGGTCACAGCTGCCAGGATTCCGTGCGTCAGGCCTCCCGACGGATCGAAAACCAACCACAGGACGAAAGAGAGCAGGGCGATGCCGATGATCGCGGGGACGAATATGCCGGCGATTTTGTCCGCCAGCTTTTGCACGGGAGCCTTGCTGCCCTGCGCCTCCTGGACCATGCGGATAATCTGAGCCAGCATCGTCGCGGCTCCGACCTTCTCCGCCCGAAAGTGGAAGCTGCCCTTCTGGTTGATCGTTCCGGCGAAAACTTTCGTTCCGGGCTCCTTATGCACGGGAAGCGGTTCGCCGCTCAACATGCTTTCATCGACATAGGAGTCGCCTTCGCAAACCGCACCGTCCACGGCGATCTTCTCCCCGGGTCGAACGGCCAGGAGATCGCCGACCCGGATGCGGCTGATCGGAATCTCCGTCTGCGTACCGTCCGCAGCGACGACGATCGCATTTTTTGGTTGCAGACCGATCAGCTTTTTCAGCGAAGCGGTGGTATCGCCTTTAGCCTTCTCTTCGAGCGTGCGCCCCAGCAGGATGAAGGCGATGATCACCGCCGCAGCTTCGAAATAGACGTGAGGTTCCACTCCCCGCGAGAGCCAGAACTCCGGAAAAACGAGGTTGAACAGACTGAACAGGTAGGCGATGCCCGTACTCAATGCGACCAGCGTATCCATCGTGGCCGAACGGTGGCGCAACTGCTGCCAGGCATTCACGAAAAATCCGCGTCCCAGCCAGAAGACGACCGGAGCGGACAACAGCGCCATAATCGCACCGCCGTAGGGCATATCCATAAAGAACATACCGATCACGACCACCGGAATCGCCAGCACGACAGCCCAGAAAGCCCGCCGTTTCAGGTCCCGGTACCGCTCCCGGTTCATCCGCTCCAACTCGTCGGGCGTGTCATCATCCGAATCGGCGAGCATGTCGTAACCG
>OKSE01000703.1_pt1 | contig 18598 bp, 20 predicted proteins | sample 1633631 | NCBI WGS metagenome assembly OKSE01 (sample SAMEA3541555, study PRJEB24748) | human gut metagenome | biome: human gut; feature: human-associated habitat; material: faeces | place: China | collected 2012 | reverse complement strand
GTTTTCTGGTAGATAGGATCTTTAATGCCATAAGCAAACTTCTCTACCAGAATAACCCTGTCGGAGCCATTCGCGGAAACGTCCGCCGAAGCCTCCCAGCGGACAGGGGTAACGGGTGGCATAACGGAAATAATAGGTGGCACAGTCTCCGCCGTGCAGCAGCCAGTCGGCCGTGGCAAGGGTCAGGATGCTGTCGTCGGTATATCCTTTCTGCGGAGTGAGGAAAGGAAACTCTTTTGTCTTGATGTTGCGGAACTCGTAGACACTGCCTGCGATGTCGCCTAGAATGCTTCCAATCATATTTTTTTCGTTTAGATAGATACAAAGGTACGGAGAATGAATGGATAAATGTTATATATTTGCAAATGTCATGAGAACAAAATGAATAAGTACAGGTCTTATATAGATAAAAGGAAATACATGTCCAGAATAATAATGGGCTGTTTTCTCCTTTCATGCCCCTTCTGCATGATTGCGCAGACGTTGTCAAATGATTCCGTCAGCCGGACCATCGCGTTGGATGAGGTGACTATCGTGGCATCGAACGTGTCGCGGGTAGACAATCATTTGGTAATTTATCCTAACTCTCAGCAGAAGAAATCGACTAACAGCGGCTATGGAGTGTTGAAACGCTTGATGATTCCGGGTATGATTATCGATACACGGTCCAACAGAGCTGAGGCAATGGGGATGCCCGTGTCGTTCTATATCAATGGGCAGCAGGCCGATTCCAAAGACATCCAGATGCTTCGCCCGAAGGACATAGAAAAGATTGAGTATCATGACAATCCAACCGGAAAATATGCAAAAGATAAGATAGCCGTCAACTTTGTACTGAAGCAATATAAGACGGGTGGTTACTTGCAGATGGATGGCTTGCAGACAATTGGATATACGCATGGCGACTACAATATTGCTACCACCGTCAACCGTAATAATACGACCTATTCCTTGTTTGCTGGAAGTGATTACTTTAATGTGAAGGATAATCATAACCACATGGCTGAATCCTATGCATTACCCGGGCAGTCCGTCGAGCGTTTTAGTACATCCGATGAAGATTATTCCCGGCACAGTGAGTATGTACAGTTTCGTCTCCAGCATCAGAAGGCAGGTCGGTACGTCGTCGGGAAACTGTCGTTTATACACAAAAATACTCCTCGTGAGAATATGGCCGGCACGGTAGAGACGGTGGGTCATGCTTCTAATTTTGCGATGTATACTGACCAGAAGAGCTTTTCTCCTAAATTAGATCTTACGGGTACTATCCCTCTATCGAAGACACAGGATTTTACTTTTGGATTGCATGGCACTTATTCTCGTAATTTGTACAACCGTACTTACTCTGAACAGGACTATGAGACGGGTTCCTATGAATCGGAAAATGCCGGAGGATTTCAGTTGTCGGCCATCTATAACCTGTCCAAAGGAAAGCATTCATTTTCGGCCGAGCTGTTCGATTTTCATCATGTGTGGAATGCGCAATGCGAGGGCAGCCATCCGCTGAGGCAGTCACTATGGAAAAATGAGTCGCTGGCTTTCCTTTCCTATAATTACGCATTTAGCCCGAAACTGTCACTACGGTCAAGGGTGGGAGTGGACTGGCTTCAGTACCGGCTTCACGGCTGCGAAAAATTCAGCAAGCTGTCGCCGCGTGTCAATCTGAACCTTCAATATCAGCTGAAAGGAGGGATGCTGTTATGGTCTTCCTCCTATAACAATTATAATTACGGCATGGACCTCATCAATCAGGCACGCATCGGGCTTAATCCTTATCTGGTACAGACCGGCAATCCGAACCTGAAGAGCGGATGTTCATTCAATTCGTTCCTGTATTATTCCGGTAAGATAAAGAAAACCGGACTTTCGGCCATTCTCCAGTACAAACTGGAGCATAATCCGGTGGTTCACGATTATTATGTTCAGGATACTTACCTCATCAGGTCGTTCATTAACCGTGGAAACATTCATTACTATGCTGCCATACTGGCGGCTTCGCACTCGTTCAACCGGATGTTCAGCCTGTCGGGCGATATAAGATACAATTATACGTCTGTTCACTCCGTGTGTAGTTTCGGCAACAGAAATCTGACCGGCAACCTCAATGCCAATGTTTACCTGGGTGATTTCAGTCTTTCGCCCTACGTCAATTTCAGAAACAAGATTGTCAACACCACTTCCCTGGGAATAGAAGAAACTCCTGTCAACTACGGTCTGGAGTGTACTTACGGCAAGGGAAACTTTTTTGCGGAAGTCAATGTCGTGTCTCCGTTTACCGACCGGAAGTTTCGAAAAACGTTCCAGCATGCCTTCTATGCATATGGTTCGGACGAAGATTTCAGGACAAGCGGTCAGTACTGCCACATCAAATTAGCTTATACCTTTGACTTCGGTTACAAAACGAAAAAAGTCAGACGAGAGGTCGATAGGTCAGTGAACAGTTCGCTGCTGAAGTCTTTTTAAAGTTTGCTGAATAACGAAGCGGATATAGTATATTACTTTAAACTCGGTGGAGCTTACTGCAAAAAGTCATTTATGGTGAAACCTTTTATTACAGTCTTTACATATATAATTGGCATTAGAAATTTTTCCCAAGAATGCAACTACAAGAAACGAAATAAACATAGACAATGCTATATAATCGGCAATAGTTGATCTGATACCCAAATCATTTGCCCAAACAAGATAAAGCCCCGGAATAAGAAAAAGAAAGATGCACCATAATGCTATAGCAGTTCCGTATTTATTACTTACGGCTATGGCTGACACATTGTAACTTCCGCATTTAGGGCACCAGACATGAGATTTATTTCTACTGTCAGCAATAGGATTTATTATCTCAACAGCTTTTTCATAATCTTTCTCGAAAACATATATCGCAATACCTGTGATAGCACCATAAGCACCTGGATTTTGGTCTTGCCCCTCATCATGCTGGCGAGAAACAATGTTATTTTCAATGAGCAGATTTGTAATCTCATCTGCATAAATAGTCGTATCACATTTTATAAGAAGTCTTTCCTTCATATTAGAATTTACTTTTATGCCAATATACTGATATTTATGTGAAAAAACAAGATTTATCTCTAAATCTTTATTATAAGCATTATATTTGCGATACTGACTCGGACCTGAAACATAAAGTGATACTAATATCAATATGTCAATATAATAATTATCATCTGACACTTCTATGTGATATTGTTTCTTTTATGAGTTGAAATAAACTGACACGATGCTCAAGACTCCACTTCCACCTTCACTTCCTGAATGTTCCGAAGCTCATCACTGAAGTTGACACCAATCTTGTAGACCGTACGGCTGTCCTTGGCAAAAGGTGCGGCATAGCCTTTCTCCCTAATCTGGGCCAAAGCTTCGTCTGCGTTGCCGTTCAACTTGAATTCCATGATGTACACGTAGTCCTGCGTCTGGAGCACCAGGTCAATCCGACCGAGACTGGTGTGGTATTCCACCTGCACGTAGAAGCCCATCAGCTTGAAGATGATGTAGAGGATGTTCTGGTAATGTACCTCACGGTCGCGTGCCAGCTCGTAAGGGATGTCGGCAAACATGGTCTTCAACCGTTCGAAAAAATCGTTCACCTTTCCGGCCATCACTTCCTCCACAAAGCACTGAATCTGATAGGGTGACTTGCTTACGCTCACCGACGCGTAGTTGGGCAGCAGGAACTTGAAGAACCCCTGTTCCACCTCGCGGTTGGGGAACCCCAGCGTATAGTTCTCGAACATCTTGTTATAGCCCTTGATGGTGAGGTAGCCGCTCTGGTAGATGACCGGAATCGGGTCGGTAGAGGCCGTATCAATACTGTCCAGCACAGGCTGGCTGGTGACGATATGTTCCAGTTCTTCTATCGGATAGTGATGGAGCTTGAGCAGTTCGACAAGGTAAGTCGGTGTGCCTGTTTCAAACCAGTAGCTGCCGAACTTTTTCTTCGCAAACGTATTGAGCAGACTGAACGGATTGTACATGCCTACGGCATTTTCCGTGAAGTGATAGCCATCGTAATTGGATTTCAGCTCCGCACAAGTCTCTTCATAAGTCAGGCCCGCAGCTGTAGCCAGCGCATGAATGTCTTCCTCAAAATACGTATGGATTTCCTTTTCGCTGATGCCGCAGATTTCCACGTAACGATCGTCCATGGAGATGTCCATCAGGTTATTCAAATCACTGAACACGCTGACCTTACCGAACTTGGTCACTCCCGTAAGCAGGGCAAAGCGGATGCACCCGTCCATGGACTTCAATGCTCCGTAGAAGGCTTTCAGGGTGCTGCGGTATTCATCCTGCAAGGCTTCATTGCCGATGGCTTGGAGCATGGGTTTGTCGTATTCATCAATGAGAATTACCACCCGGCGGCCTGTCTGCTCGCAGGCACGGCGGATGATGCCTTGGAAACGCCGGGCCACACCGATTTCATTGGAAGATGCTCCATAAAGTGCTTCCCAGTTCTGCACGTTTTCCTCCAACACGTTGGTCAGCGATTCCGGCGTATCGTATTTCTGTGTATTCAAATCCAGGTGCAGCACCGGATATACTGTCCAGTCCTTCTCCAGTGCCAGTCCTTTGAAAAGCTCTTTCTTTCCTTGTGCGTAGGCTTCAAGGGTCGACAATAGCAGGCTTTTTCCGAAGCGTCGCGGACGGCTCAGAAAATAGTAACTTCCTGTATCTAAAAATCAATGTGCGATGAAAACCGCCTTGTGCGGATTTTCGGAACAACTATAAGCATAACTCTTTAATAAACGAAGAATTAGGGAGGAAAATCATACTTGTGACAAAAATAATTCTCCTCGCGACCGTTGGCTCATTAAGGGATTATCCTTACATTTGAGTAAAGATAAAAAACGAAGGAATATGTCGCACACGAATTTTAATCTGCAACGGTTTCTGGATGCGCAGGAAGGCGTGTATCCTGTGGCATTGAAGGAAATCAGGAATGGAGGTAAGCGCAGCCATTGGATTTGGTATATCTTCCCTCAGCAGAAGGGGTTAGGCTATAGTTATAACTCGGAGTTCTACGGACTGGACGGGGAAGAAGAGGCCCGGGCTTATCTGGCGCATCCCATATTGGGTGCCCGCCTGCGGGAAATCTCCCATGCCTTGTTAGGTCATCGTGGCCATCGTACGGTGCGGGAACTGATGGGGTCGGAGGTGGATGTACTGAAACTGCATACCTCGATGAAGCTGTTCGATAAAATTGCACCGGGAGAGGTGTTCGGAGAAGTGTTGAAGGCGTATTTTCATTAAAATTTAAGAGTATGTTAGCTTATACGTATATGGAGCACGGTCGTTTCTCACTGATAGAGAAGCCTGTGCCCGAATTGAAAGACCCGAAGGACGCCCTGGTGCGCGTTACGTTGGGAAGTATCTGCACCAGTGATTTGCACATCAAGCACGGCAGTGTGCCGCGTGCTGTACCGGGTATTACGGTGGGGCATGAGATGGTGGGCATCGTGGAAAAGGTCGGTTCAGAAGTCACTACCGTGAAGCCGGGTGACCGGGTAACGGTCAACGTGGAGACCTTCTGCGGAGAATGTTTCTTCTGCCAGCACGGATATGTAAACAATTGTGAGGACCCCGACGGAGGATGGGCATTGGGTTGCCGCATCGACGGCGGACAGGCGGAATACGTGCGGGTGCCGCATGCCGATCAGGGATTGAACCGCATTCCCGATGGAGTGACGGATGAGCAGGCACTTTTCGTGGGTGACATTTTGGCCACTGGTTTCTGGGCTGCCCGTATCTCGGAAATCACACCCGAAGATACGGTGCTGCTGATTGGAGCCGGACCTACGGGAATCTGTACGTTGCTCTGTGCCAGGCTGAAACATCCGCGCCGTCTCATTGTATGTGAGAAATCGGAAGAGCGTATCCGTTTTGTACAGACCCATTATCCCGAAGTTCTGGTCACTACACCGGAACAGTGTCAGGAGTTTGTGAAAGCCCACAGTGCGCATGGAGGAGCCGACGTAGTCATTGAAGTGGCCGGAGCTGATGATACTTTCCAGCTGGCTTGGGAGTGCGCTCGTCCGAATGCCATTGTGACCGTTGTGGCTTTGTATGACCGTCCGCAGGTGCTTCCCTTGCCCGACATGTACGGTAAGAACCTCACTTTCAAGACAGGCGGAGTAGATGGTTGTGACTGTGCCGAAATCCTCCGGTTGATAGCGGAAGGAAAGATTGACACTACGCCGCTCATTACACACCGCTTCCCGCTTAATGAAATAGAAGAAGCCTACCGCATCTTCGAGAACCGTCTGGATGGGGTGATTAAGGTGGCGATAACTGAAAAAGTCGAGCTTTATGCAGGAGACACGGACTGGCAGCGTATTGCTCGGACCAAACAATCTGATTTCCGTCGGAATTGTTTGCAGGTGGGATGTGAGGCCAATTCATTGAACAGGCAGGATGGTACGAAGAACTATTATGGCAATGTGCTTCAGGAAAAGGATGCCCGGAAAGGATTGAATTTCTACGAAGGTTTCCGGAAAGAAATCTTGTCTGCCATAGGGGCGTACAGACAGCCGTTATGGGCTAACTTACTCCGTAGTGAACATATTCCGTGGAACTTGTTTTTCCCGATGGGACTTACTTCTCGTGCGAAAGAAGCGTGTGGTGAACTCTTGAGGGAACTGACATGGCTGGAAGTGAAGGAGGTGACCTGTATCCGGGTTGAATATGCTCCTTCTTCTGCAGACACTACAGATGGATGGCGCTATTTGAATGACGGTACCTCGTTTGACTGTTATATTGCGTACAAGGATAATTCGGATGCTTTCTGTGGAATCGGTATAGAAGTAAAATACACGGAAATGGCTTATAAGTTGCAGCCGGGTTCGTCTGAATATAGGCATACCCGGGAGAAACTGAGTGAAGAGTATCTGTGTGTCACCCTTCAGAGTGGATGCTATCACACGCTTTCTGCTGCCACTGACGAGGAAGCCTTTCCAAAAGTTCTGATAGAAGATGATTACCGTCAGTTGTGGCGTAATCACATGCTTGGCATGTCGATGGTACAGCATTCAGATATCCGGCATTTCTTGTCGGTGCATTTGTATCCTTCCGGGAACAAACACTATGAGAAGGTGCTTCCTGAATACGAGCGTTTGTTGACAGAGAAAGGCCAGAGCACCTTTCTTCCTCTTACTTATGAGCGATTGTTTGAAGCAATGGGACATTATGTGTTTTTTTCTTGTGAGGAAGATAGTAAATGGAAAGAATATTTGCGGGACAGGTATTTGTATTGAGAATCTGAAAAGGAATTATGAAGAAATCTTTAATAGGAGCCATTGGAGAACAGATGGTTTCAGTGAAATTGATGCAACAGGGATGGAATGTGTTGAATGCTAATGCTTCTATTACGAATTTTGAATCCATAGATTTGGTGTGCATAAATCCCGAAACAGATGAAATATCCCTTGTTCAGGTCAAGACTCAACTGGGGCAGAATCCTAATTTTAATGTAGGATGTACGATTCAGAAGGTGGATACCTTGTTGGAAAAGATTAAAGGACCATGGGTATTCGTTCAGGTTATCGGCGAAGGGCTTGATATGGAATTTTATTACTTTATCCTTTCGCGACAGGAAGTAGCTGACTTGATTTTTACTAGTAATGAATGGTACCTCAACGATTGGAAAAGGACAAAAGAATTATCGGATAATTGTACTGTAAACTTGAAATTGAAGTGGTTGAAAGGGGAAGGAGAGTCAGAAACGCCATTACATTCTGCCTACGTTTGCAGTTTGGATCATGATTCAGAAAATTGCTGGCAGAAATTATGGGAATAATGAGAATCTGAATAAATGTTGTTTTAAAATATACAGACTATGCGAAAGAATTTTGGAGTAAAAACATGGTTGTACCCGATGCCCGTATTTATTGTGGCAGCGTACGACGAGAATGGAAACCCCAACGCCATGAATGCGGCGTGGGGAGGAATCTATACGGATGACATGGTGGGCATCTGCCTGGCCGAAGGACACAAGACGACCCAGAATATTCTGGCCACGAAAGCCTTTACCGTGAGCATGGCTACAGCCGACCATGTGGCAGCCTGCGATTATGTGGGGCTTGTCTCGGGAAAGAAAGAGCCGGATAAATTTGCCAAAGCCGGTTTCCATGCCGTAAAATCGGAGTTTGTGAATGCGCCGGTCATTGAGGAACTGCCCATGACACTGGAATGTGAGCTGGTTTCATACGATCAGGAGAGCAATCATCTGGTAGGCCGTATTGTCAACGTGTCGGCAGCAGAAGAGATTTTGGATGAAAACGGACAGATTGACCCTGCCCGTTTGAAACCGATTACGTACGACCCGATTCATCATCATTATCTGGTGATAGGAGAGAAGGCGGGTAATGCCTTCTCCGACGGGAAAGCATTGAAGTAAAACATAGCCGCCACGCATCTTGGAAGGGATACGTGGCGGCTTTTCTATGCATAATAGGGATTATGCTTCTGCCTGCGCTGCCTCTTTTAATTGAGATTTTAGTTTTTCCATATCTTCCGGAGAAGCAGCCGATTTGAACTTGATTTCTCCATCCTTCCCGATAATCACGCAATGAGGAATGGAAAGTGCTTTTTGTGCGTTGCCGAAGGTTGTGTATATTTCATCCTTAAACGCTTCCTGCACGCGTACATGCTCGCCCATCAGGTCATAATGTGCTGCCTCCATGTTCTTTTCATTCTTGCCTTCCAGAATGGAGATGGGATGCGTGGCTGCGGCATCAATTTGCAGGCGATAGTTTCCGCCGTCGGCAATGAAAGAACCTAAGTAACGCTTTCCCCACAGGAACAGGCGTATCTGTTCGTACCCGTTGCTGGGGAGTGTGAGACTGAACGTACTGTCCGTATTCAGCTTCAATGTATCCTGAGATTGCGAATTAAACATTCCGTCGATGGATTTCTGATAGATAATTGTGCCTCCGTCTAAATTTTTTACCGAGCCTGTAATCTTTATTTCGTGTGAGCCGGTGCATGAAGCAAATGTTCCTGCAAGCACACTGAGTGAAAGGAATGCGATGTGTTTGGCTTTCATATACTATAGAGTTTAAGTTTTATGAGATATTATGTTGTTTAGTCCAAAGGTAAGGAATTTTTTGTTTGGGACTATAAATCTCATCCGGAATCTATTGCCGCCTTGATTTCAGCCTGCCAGATTAGGAATTGCGGGAGATAAATCTTACCTTTGTGTGTACGAAAGGATTAAAACGACACGGCCATGAACAGACTTTATCCGGTAGGCATACAGAATTTCGAAGATCTCCGTAGCAGGGGATATATTTATGTAGACAAGACTTCGCTTTTATATACCCTGGTACAGACAGGCAAGTACTATTTCCTGAACCGTCCCCGACGGTTCGGTAAGAGCCTGATGATTTCTACATTGGAAGCTTATTTTCTGGGAAAGCGTGAGCTGTTCAAAGGGCTTGCCATGGAAAGTCTGGAAAAGGATTGGACGGTGCATCCGGTGCTTTACATGGACTTGAATACCCGGAATTACTATGATTATGAGTCTTTGCTTGGTATTCTGAATCAGAACTTGGAAGTATGGGAAAAACTCTATGGCGACGAAAAGAAAGACCGTGTGCCGGAGGAACGTTTCATGTATGTCATCAAGCGGGCGTATGAACAGACGGGACGTCGTGTAGTGATTCTGATTGATGAGTACGACAAGCCCATGCTTCAGGCCATTACAAATCCGGAATTGCAGACAAAATTCCGTAACACACTCAAAGCTTTTTACGGTGCCCTCAAGTCGTGCGACGGTTCTATTCATTTTGCCATGCTGACGGGCGTGACGAAGTTCAGCAAGGTGAGCGTGTTCAGTGATTTGAATAACCTGCGTGATATATCCATGGTGAATCAGTATGCAGAAATTTGTGGTATCAGTGATGCGGAGCTTCACCAGTACTTTGACGGGGACATTCATTCGCTTGCCGATAAACTGAGTATAGATTATACCAAAGCTTGTGAACTGCTGAAGGAAAACTACGACGGTTATCATTTCTGTTATAATTCAGTCGGCATGTACAATCCTTTCAGCCTGCTGAGTACTTTTGCCAATATGCAGATAGGCAGCTATTGGTTTGAAACGGGTACCCCGACTTACCTGGTAGAGTTGATGAAACTTCATCATTATCCGGTGGAAGAGATTGAGCACATCGTAACCAGCGGTCCGGTGCTGGATTCTATCGATGCGGCTTCTACCGATCCGGTACCGGTCATCTATCAAAGCGGTTATCTGACCATCAAGGACTATAACGCGGAGTTTGAGAACTATACCCTCGGTTTCCCGAACCGTGAGGTGGAGCAGGGTTTTCTCCGTTTCCTGCTTCCTCACTATGCGTCGGTGAGCGTGAGTAAGTCCCCTTATGAAATCCAGTGCTTTGTGGGCGAGGTGCGTAAGGGTGATGTGGATGGTTTCCTGAGTCGTTTGCAGACCTTCTTCGATGATACTCCCTACGAATTGGCCTGTGACCGCGAGGTGCATTACCAGAACATTCTTTACATTGTGTTCAAGCTGATGGGTTTCCACACCGAGGTGGAATACCGCACATCGCGTGGTCGGGTAGATTTAGTGCTCAAGACATCCGATTACATCTACGTGATGGAGTTTAAGTTGAACGGTACCGCTGAAGAAGCCATGCAGCAGATAGAGGAGAAGGGCTATGCCTCTGCCTTTGCTTCCGATAGCCGGAAGGTGATAAAGGTCGGGATAAACTTCAGTGACGAGACACGAAGCATTGAGCGGTGGATTGTAGCATGATTGAAATAGAATATTATAAAAAGGGGAAGCGGCGTATCGATGTGCTGCTTCCCTTTTTTATATACTATTAGTCAGAGTCTTTTATTTCCCTCCAAAAAACTTCTTCCGGTAATAAGAATCTGCCGTATACAGCGCTGCCGTCGGGTTATTGCCTGTCACACGGTCCTTGGTTACGAGGGTAGTGACGTAAGCATCCGAGTATTTGTAGAACAGGCTGTCGTGTCCCACGCAGAGACCGATTACCACGTTCAGGTCGGTATGTGCTTCGTTCAGCAGACGGGCTTGCAGAATCGGGTTGCACATGGCGGCGCCGATACTTTCACATTGTGCGGGGATGCCCATCGATGTTTTGGGCTGACCGGCTACCTTGCAGATGACCGAGTAAGCTTCGAAGCCGTTGGCACGGAGGATGCGGGCAAAGATACGGGCTTCGCGGATGAGGCCGATGCAGTTGGCAATGCCGATGCGGTGTGCACCTATTTTCCAGGCAAACTCCATGATTTCCTGCACGCGGGTCCACTGGCAGTAGCCTTCGTATTCCACTTCCGCACTGGCAATCATAATCTCGCGGTTGCGCCCCTCGTCGTAACGCTCCAGTGCCCATTGGCGGTCTTCCTCTTTCAGGTTATCTGTAGGACAGAAATCAGGGTAGGTGCGGTCTTTGTATTTGCAGTTCTGTGTGCCGCAGTCCACACAGGTAGGTATTGTTTCTTTTTCCATAAAGGCGTGTGTAATTGGTTAAACTGAGGGCAAAGATACGAGATTTCTTTCCAGTTGGTAGACAGAAAACCGCATTTGGTGGATTCTATTTTTAAAAATTGCAGGCGACTTCTACATTTGTTTCCGATTAGTTTTCATTTAAAATTGTAAGTAAGATGAAGAAAATTGTGTGGATGGCCTGCGGAATGGCCTTGATGTGTGCACCTTTGAGTGCAAGTGCGAATATCCGCTACGATGACCCGCAGGAGGAAGAGGAAGCTCCGTTGCTCGATACGGCAGCCGAGTGAATGGGATACCTGATTTTCCCGTGGGGTGATTCTTGGAATGTGCGGCAGATGTCGTAACTTTGCGGTTCATTCAAAAAGTCTATGTTATGCCCGTTATCGAAATCACCTCGCTGGAGCATCCCGGAGTGGAAGTGTTCAGCACCCTGACCGAAGCCCAGTTGCGCAACCGCATTGACCCGCAGCGGGGCATCTTTATTGCCGAAAGCCCGAAAGTGATTCGGGTGGCGCTGGAGGCCGGCTATGAACCTGTGTCCTTGCTCTGTGAGCGGAAGCACCTTACGGGTGATGCGGCAGACATTGTTCAGCGCATGGCGCATCTGCCGGTCTATACGGGCGACCGGGAACTGCTGGCCCGGCTCACCGGCTATACGCTGACGCGGGGTGTGCTGTGTGCCATGCGGCGTCCGGCTCCGCGTCCGGTGGAGGAAGTATGCCGTGGGGCAAGCAGGGTAGTGGTCATTCATGGGGTGGTGGATACCACCAATATCGGGGCCATCTTCCGTTCGGCAGCCGCACTGGGTATCGATGCCGTATTGCTTACCACGGATTCGTGCGACCCGCTGAACCGTCGGGCAGTGCGGGTGTCGATGGGTTCGGTGTTCCTGGTGCCCTGGACGTGGGTAGACCGTCCACTGGAGCGGTTGAAGGAACTGGGTTTCCGCACGGCAGCCATGGCGCTGACCGACCGTTCCGTGCCGCTGGATTATCCGCCGCTGAAGGAGGAACCGCGACTGGCCCTGATGATGGGTACCGAAGGTGACGGACTGCCGGAAGCTGCCATCGAGGGAGCGGACTATGTGGTACGTATTCCCATGGCACACGGAGTGGATTCGCTCAATGTGGCAGCCGCTTCGGCTGTGGCTTTCTGGGAGTTACGATGCAGTGAGAACCATTGAAAATACGGGGTTTATACTCCGAAAAAAAACTCCTTTACGCTTGAAAAAAACGTAAAGGAGTTTTCAGTAAAACGTCCTTGCGTTTCAATTCAGACGCAAGGACATTCTTTCTATTCTGAAGGCTGCGTTGTAAGATAAAGATAATTCGGAATAGCCTGCACTCAGGCTATTCCAAACAATTCAATCTCAAAAATCAGGGTAGAGCCGCCGGGGATGCCGGGCTGCGAGAACTTGCCGTATCCCATTTCCGACGGGATGTACACCTCCCATTTGTCGCCCACGCACATCTGCTGCATGGCGATAATCCATCCCTCAATCAGGTCGCTCAGGCGGAAGGCTACGGGTGCACTGCTGCGGCTGCTGTCAAACTTCTTGCCGTTGATGGTCCATCCCGTGTAGTGCGCGGTGACGATACTCCGCGGTGTGGGATGCTTGCCGTCGTTCTTGCCCGATGCCAGCACCTTGTAATAAATACCCTTCGGGAGCGGCATTACTCCCTCTTCCTTTGCCTTTTCGGCCAGCCAGTCCTTGTTGGCCTGCATGTATTCTTTCTTTCCCATGATGAATGATTTTGGCGTAAAGGTACGTATTTTCCGGGATACTTAAAACAGTCCGCTTATCCATCCCCACAGTTCGGAAGTCAGGTAGACTGCCAGTCTGGCCACCCAGTAGATAATTACGCACAGCACCAGGATGCCTGCGGCTGTCAGTACGGCCTTGCGGTTCACTTCCTGAATCACCTCCTTGTCACCTTCCACGAAACCCACAATCAACCGGTAGTTTTTCGCGTACGAACGGCTGAAAATATCCAGCAGGTCGCCAATCCAGAGCGGAATGATACCCAGCATCATGTCCACCAGCATGTTGTAGAGGATGGCCAGGGTGAGGGGAATGGACTTGATTTTGAACAGCGACACCGTGAGAAAGGGCAGTGTCATGGCCGAAGAGAAAATGTCGCCCGCCGTTGGAAAAAACAGTCCGACGAGAGGATCGAGGTAGTATCGGTCCATCACATTCTTGATGGTTCTTATCAGCCGGTAAAGCGGGTCGTTTTCCCACTGCATGCGTTTTATGTCTTGTTTCGTACTTTTCATGTAGCAGCTAGTTTGGCGCAAAGATACAAAAAGGTGAATGCAGTGTCAAACCCGAAGTCCGCTTTTGAGAAAAGACGATGCTGAACCGCATCCCGTCTTATGAAAAGATAACGATATTTGGTGGAGATTTCCGGATAATCCCTATCTTTGCTAAAAACGCCTTTGCTTTAATGACATTATATTTGATACGATGAATACATTCCGTTCTATAGATGAACTTGTGAAAATGTTTGAGCGTGAAAAAGTGTTGCTCAAGGAAATGTTTTACAAACGTAAACAGCTCTCATTCCGTTATGATTATGCCCTTGAATTAACTGAATACAAGGAAGAGCGTATTCGTTTTCTTATTGAATACGGTGTGCTGCGAGAAAGCGGTGATTTCCTGGAAATGGAAGACTTGTACTTGAAGTTTTTCGAAGAGGTTCTGCAAATAAACGAGGAAATCAATGTGTCGTTCGTGCAAGATTATCTGAATCATTTGAATGATAACATCGATTATTTCCTGAAGGAGAACAATGAACAGCGGAAGTATGCGTATCAGCGAGAGGTGAGACGTTGTTTGAAAAACATTGCACTGGCTACCGTACGTAATGTGATGGACTTGAAACGTAATTTGGATGTAACTTATAAAACGGAACCAAATTATCAGGTGAAACTGGCCAAATTGAAAAAACTGGATGAAAAACGGCGTAACATAGCTTTGCTTATAACTCGGAGTGAAGAAGTGATAGACTCACAGCAGCCTACCTTTTTCCGTGTGGCTATGGATGTACAGATGCGGGCTGTGGTGAGTGATGTAAAGCTTCAGCTGAACGATTCGTATCATAATCTGATTGAAATAGAAAAACAGATTATTCATTACTTGAACTTGATAGCCTACCAGAATCGTATTTTTGAAAAGGTAAGGCGATTGAAGTACCTGCGCGATCAGTTCCTGCTTGAAGAGAATACAGATATTCGTCGGGTCATTGGCGAAAAGAATCCGGTGTGGATGGAACCGCAGCCCAACTATCGCATCAAGTTGTCTCTGTCAAATCTGCATACTTCTGAAGTGGCATTGGAGTTGATTCGTAAGGTGATGTCGCGGCGGAAGAAGGACGTGCGTGGTCCGCGGAATGTGGCTGGAGCTATTCCGGAAAGTTATCTGTCACAGGCAGGTGAGGTAATGGACAGGGTCAATTTGCAGGAAGTATTCAATGCTTTTGCTGCCTCTGGCACACATTTGTTCCGGTTCGTAATGAACTATTCCTATGGCAAGCCGGTGGCGGAAGAAGACAAGCTGCTGTTTTTTTGCCAGCTGGCTTCACAGTATGCGGATGAGCTGGATTTTACCGACCGTTATGAGTCAACCTCTGAGGTGGAGTACCCTTTGATTTATTTACGACAAAACCCTTAATCATACTTGATAAAACGATGAAATATACGGAAGAAATATTCAATATTCTGAGCAGGGGAGGATTTATTTCCGCCAATAGTGTCTCGTCAACCGTCAAGCGGTACTATGATGCGCTTGAAGAAGATTTTACGGAGCAATCTTACAATTTGCAATTTCATAGCCTAAAATTTCGCATATTGCACGAAGACATACCTTACAAAACGCCATTTTCATGGAGTCAAGTTTACAAAATGTAACTGAATTGATATACATCAAGAAGATGGAAGCACAAGTTTTTTGGCATTTTGAGAAACTTTTTCAGGATATTTCTCGCCTATCTTCTTTTATTTTTGTATTTTTGCACGAAAATATATAATATAAGGTACGCGCATGAGAAAAATTCTTTATTTCATGATCGCCCTCACCGTCCTCAGCTTTGCATCATGCAAGGATACCGAAGGCTCTATCGGCGACCCTATCAGATCCCACGGGCAAGACCGTGACACAGATATCATTACAGGCGATGATTATGTTTATCATCTGCCTGTCATCTTCCATGTCTTCTACAGTAACACCAAGCAATACATCGAATATACCCGCCTCAAGGAGATTCTCTCCAACGTGAACGAACTTTATCAGGGTGATGTATACAACTATCAGATGGATACCGTCCCGAGCGAGAACCTGCATATCCTGTTCGAACTGGCTGAGAAGAATGAGAGCGGCAAGAGACTCAGTACACCAGGTGTGGAATATATCGAGGTATCTGAATCTGATTCGGTGTTCGACTGCGAGAGTTTCATGAAGGACAAAAATTATGTAAAGTACTGCTGGGACCAGAACAACTACATCAATGTGATGGTATATGCCTTCAAGAAGACCGATAAAAACAGCACCACGCTGGGCATCAGTCATCTGCCTTATCAGGTTGGCGGCTATCCACAGATAGATGGTTTGAGCAATGGAAAGAACTATCCGCTGAGCAAACCGGGCAAATTTCCATATTGCGTTTCGCTCAATTCAATCTATGTGGGAAGGGAAAATGAAGGAACCCGGTATACCACAGATAAGAATCATAAGGGATATACCTACAATACAGCCGACCCGAATGCTACGCTGGCTCACGAATTGGGACATTATCTGGGTCTCTTCCACTGCTTCTCGGAAAAGACCACAAAAGACAGTTCAGAGGCTGCCGATAATGATGACGACTCAGACCATTGCGATGACACACCGAGCTACAACCGAATAGCATACGGCAAATGGCTGACAGAATATGTCAGCAAGGCACAAGCCATCAAGAAGGATACCACGCTCAGCATGCGAGAGCTTGCCAAACGCACCAACAGCAAGAATGAGGAATGGCAGTCAGACAATCTGATGGACTACAGCATCTGTTACAGCATGCGATTCACCCCAGAACAGGCAAACCGCATCCGTCAGGTTCTGTATTACTCGCCCCTGATACCGGGTCCGAAGAAGACTCGGCCGAGAACCCGTGCATGGGATGAGATGCCGGAAACGGAAGATGACCTCCCAATCCGATATGCCAAGGAGAAGGCTGTCAGCATCAAGGACATCCGGATACTGAAGGCTGAGAAATAGCAAAATCAGAAAAAAGAGTATTAAAAGAAACAAGAAGAAAATGAAATATACAATCAAGGCTCCACGCCAACTCAATGCAAGTATCAACTTGCCAGCTTCCAAGAGTATCAGCAACCGTGCATTGGTAATCAATGCCATGGCGGGATGTAAGTTGCAGCCCCACAACCTGAGCGATTGCGATGATACAGAAGTCATCATTGCGGCACTGCGCGATATGCCTGATGTCATCAACATCAAGGCTGCCGGTACTGCCATGCGCTTTATGACCGCTTATCTTTCTGCTACACCGGGCGAGCATACCATTACAGGTACCGAGCGCATGCAGAACCGCCCTATTGCTATCCTGGTAGATGCCCTGCGCTACCTCGGAGCTGATATACAGTATGAAAAGAAAGAGGGCTATCCTCCACTCCACATCGTAGGTAAGCCACTGGAAGGTGGACATCTCGAAGTGGTGGGAAACATCAGTTCGCAGTATATCTCGGCACTGCTGATGATTGGTCCAATTCTGAAAAACGGTCTGGAACTGAAACTGACGGGCGAGATAGCATCACGTCCTTACATCGACCTCACGCTGTGGACGATGCAGAACTTCGGAGCCAGTGCCGAATGGACCGATATGGATACCATCACCGTAAAGCCACAACCTTACAGCTGCGTAGCCGACTACACCATCGAGAATGACTGGAGCGCTTCTTCTTACTGGTATGAAATGATGGCGCTGAACGGAAACCCTGATTCTGAGGTAAGACTCGAAGGTCTGTTCGACAGTTCCAAGCAGGGCGATTCTGTCGTGAAATACATCTTCAGTCTGCTGGGCGTGAAATCAGAATTTGAGAACCGTGATGTTCTTTCTCCTGTCAAGTTGAAAGTCCAGCGCTGTCTCTTGCCTCGTTTCGACTACGATTTCAGCGGTTCTCCAGACCTTGCACAGACCATCGTTGTAGCCTGCTGTGCCCTGGGCGTAAAGTTTAAGTTCACTGGTCTTGCCAGTCTCAAGATCAAGGAGACCGACCGCATCGAGGCTTTGAAGAAGGAGCTGAAGAAGGTGGGTTACGTGATTTATGATGAGAACGATAACACGCTGATTTGGGATGGCGAGACCTGCGAGCCTAGTTTTGAGCCTATCGACACTTACGAGGACCATCGCATGGCACTTGCCTTCGCCCCTCTTGCCTTCAAGTTCCCTCAGATAGAAATCAACAATCCTGAGGTAGTGAGCAAATCCTATCCTCATTATTGGGAAGACCTCAAAAAGGTGGGATTTGAGATAGTTGAAAGTTAATAGTTGATAGTTAATAGTTGATAGTTGATAGTTAATAGTTGATAGTTGACAGTTAACAGTTAATAGTTGACAGTTAATAGTTGATAGTTGACAGTTGACAGTTGATAGTTAATTGTTCTACAGCTTTGCTAATCATAAAGTTCAAAGTTCAATATTCAAAGTTCAAAGTAAATGTTGTACCTGATTTTGGCCCTGGTGGCACTAGGATTGATTTCCGCAATCTTCGGCATCATCTCTCATCGCAAGGGAGAGGATGAAGAGCCTTTGCAGGAAGGAGTTTCGTGCAATACCTGCAACGGAGAGAACTCCAAATGCGAACAGGAATGCATGATGGAAGCCGCCACCAAGGAAATAGAATACTACGATGACGAGGAACTAGACCGGTTTGCAGGAAGAGCTGCCGACGACTATACCGATGAGGAAGTAGAGGAATTCTCGGAAGTGCTCTATACGATGCAGCCGGAAGAAGTGGCGGGATGGAACCGAAGTCTGATACTGAGAGCTCGGTACAATGAAAGGCCAGATTGAAGGGGCCGTTTCCAGTTCAGAT
>OKSE01000669.1_pt1 | contig 19167 bp, 27 predicted proteins | sample 1633631 | NCBI WGS metagenome assembly OKSE01 (sample SAMEA3541555, study PRJEB24748) | human gut metagenome | biome: human gut; feature: human-associated habitat; material: faeces | place: China | collected 2012 | reverse complement strand
AAATATCAGTTGAAATGCAGAGCGGGAGCATAGTGTCATAATCTGACACCGGAGGGATGCGATGAAAATTGAAATGGAATTTCAAGGATTGCAGGAACTTGTAAAAGCGTTTGAGGATGCAGCAAGCGACGAGGACATCCGAGCGGTCAGCAAAAAGATTGTTGAGCAGGGTGAACCCGTCGTGAAACGCATTATGTCGGGGAAGATTCCAAAATCGGCAGATATAAAGTTGAGCGGTCGAGGATTCGGCTCAAAATCATCGGTCACATCACACGCAGCGGACAGCGTTCCACTGGGGGCGGTCAAGGTGAAAGACACCGGAGCGTCAGCGGATGTCGGATGGGAAAAGTCGGATAATAGCGAACACTTTTATGTGAAATTCATTAACTGGGGAACTATTTACAGACCGCCTCAAGAATTTATCTATGCAACAGGGCGTGAGGCAGATGCGGAACTGCAAAAAATTGCAGAACAGGAATATCAATCCTATTTAGACAACACATTGAAATGAGGTGAGAGCATGAGCAGCAGTCCGGACATCATCAAAGATGCATCCGACGCATTAAAACCAATATCAGACAGGAAAATCATTGTGATGCAAGGATGGTATGACAAAAACATACATGACAAACATGTGACCTTGTGGGATTTGGGCGAGAACGACGAGAATTATTCGGACGACGATGCAGAGGGAGTGACGCTGTCAGTGCAGGTCACTATATTTTCAGAGAGTGACGAGGTTGAACTTGCGAGGGAAATCAAGTCACTCATGAAAGCAAATGATTTTTCGTTTGACGGCAGGAACGGAGACGATTCAAAGCCGGAGGACGGAATCTATATGAAAGCACAAAGATTTTCAAAATTTTATGAAATGGAGGAATAGACATGAGCGAAACAATAACAAAGTTAAGCGAAACAGTGCAGCAGATTACCAGAAGTAGAACATGCGGTTGTAGGGATTTCTACATCGCAAAAATCACACAGAACGATGCAACAGGATATGTTGCGGGAACTCCGGTGAAACTGGCAAGAGCAATCAAAGCGAAAGTTGATGAAAAATGGACTTCTGAAAAGATTTACTCCGATGACGGAACAGAGGAGGTCATCAATTCCTATGAGGGAACAGAAATCGAACTTGAGGTCAATGCACTTGCACCGCAGGACAGACAGATTCTTTTCGGACAGTTATACGAGAACGGTTTTCTTATTAAGACAGCCGACGACAAAGCACCGGAGGTCGCTGTCGGATGGAGAGAAAGAAAACTCAACGGAACGTATGATTTCAAATGGTTATACGCCGGAAAGTTTGCAGAGGGCATCAGTGAGGAGGCAAGCACAAAAGAGGGCAAATTATCTCCAACAACAAAGAGCATCAAGGGTTCATTCTATGAGAGAAGTCTTGACAATGCGTATGAGATTTCAGTCGACGAATCAAACCTTGTGACAGAAAACACAAAGGCAGCAGAGGCAATCAAGGCATGGTTCAGTAAAGTGCAGGAGAAAAACGGCGGTTTAGGCTAACAAGAGGATATATAACAGGAGGATAAATCATGAAAAGAAAAATTATAGTCAACAATAAAGAGTTTACAATGCCGAAAATGTCAATCGACACATACACGGAATATCTCGAACTTGCAGAGGTTGTCGACGCAAAACAGAGGTATTCAAAGCAGGACATTGAGGCGATGGGTCTTTTTATCTGCAAAGCATACGGAGACCAGTTCACCGTTGAGGAATTAAAGAATCCGGAGACCGGACTTGATGCAGCAGGTTTAATTCTTGAGTTCCAGTTCATCGACATGGGAATTGCAGACGAACTCACCAAGAGAATGGAGAACATCGAGAAAAATTTTCAGAGTGGCAAGTGATACCGGAAATCGAGGTCACTTGCAGAGGTGAGAGACTTTTCATCAATTCCGTAACGGTAGAACAGTATAAAAAATATATCAGTCTCATGGAAAAGAATGACACGGAGAAATTCTCCGGCGTGATGTTTTTCAACAAAAAGATAATGCAGGAGATGTTCGGGAATGAATTGTCGCTTGCAGCAGTCGGGGAGATTGATGCAGTTGAATTTCTGACGGCAATCAAGACGGTTCATTTCATCATGCAGAATATTGTTGCAGAGAAGATGTTGAACATCGTCGAGGTTGAGCAGGTGGAAAAAGAGGCATCCGCATTCGATGACTATGACCGTGAAAATGGATATGAGGACGAGGATGAACAACCGGAGGAAAATCAATGGAAAGTCTGCGGGGAAATTGTTGACCGTGTTGTAAAAATTGCGATTCGGCTATTGAAAAACTCATACAGTCAATGCATGAAAGAGAACATTGTCACGTTGTTGGACTACTTAAAATTTGAATTAGATACAATCAACGAAAATCAGTAAGAGAGGAGGCGACCGAATGGCTTATACAAGCGTCAAAATATCGGCAGATTCGAGCAGTTATCAATCGCAAATGAAATCAGCAGCATCGCAGATGAAAGTCTTGTCTGCGGAATATACGACGGCAGCGACGAAAGCAAAGTTGTTCGGGTCGGAAACAGACAGCCTCAAGGCAAAAGCCGAATCGCTCACTCAAAAAATTACGGTGCAGAAAAACATCGTGAAATTGAACAGTGAGCAGCAGGAGAAGTTGACAAAGAAACTGTCAGACCAAAAGACAAAGCAAGAGGAACTCAAAACAAAGATTGATGCTGCGAAAGAGGCTTATGAGAAATCGACAGCAGAGACCGGAAAGAACTCCGAACAGTCAAAGGAACTCAAAGAGGAACTTGACAAGTTAGAGAAAGAGTTTACTGCAAATGAGACAGCAATCGGAAAGACAGAGACCGCACTTGCAAATCAGACAGTAAAGACGGAAAAGTCAAAAACTGCTCTCATGAACATGGAGGCAGAACTAAAAAATGTTAATGACCAGTTGAAAGATAATAAACTTGAAAAATTTGCGACTGCTTGCGATACGGCGGGAACAAAGATGGAAAGTTTCGGAAAGAAAATGTCGGTTGTCTCTGCCGGAATTGCGGGCATTGGTGCAGCATCTATTGCAGCGTTCAAAGAACTCGACGAGGGATATGACACCATAGTGACAAAGACCGGAGCAACCGGAGAGGCACTTGAGGGGTTGACACAGTCTGCGGATAATGTTTTCGGCACAATGCCGGAGGATATGTCGACGGTAGGCGAGGCAATCGGAGAAGTCAACACAAGATTCCACACAACGGGAACGGAACTTGAAAAGACATCGAAACAGTTCATACAGTTCGCATCAATCAACGGAACAAATGTCACACAGTCAGTCGACCAAGTCGACAAAATCATGAAAGCGTGGAACGTGGATGCATCACAGACGGGAAACCTGTTAGGATTGCTCACGGCAAAGGCACAGGAAACCGGAATATCCGTTGACACGCTTGAATCAAATGTACTTGATAACAACGCAGCGTTCAAAGAAATGGGTCTGTCATTGCCTCAAGCAATCAATTTGATGGCTCAATTCGATGCAAACGGTGTTGATTCAACTCAAGCAATGGCGGGTCTTAAAAAGGCATTACAGAACGCCACATCAGAGGGAAAATCAATGGACGAGGCGTTGTCAGAGACCATCGGCAGCATCAAGAACGCAAAAACAGAGACCGAGGCGATGCAGATTGCAACGGAACTGTTTGGAAAGAAAGGTGCAGCAGAAATGACAAAGGCGATTCGTGAGAATCGAATCGACCTCACCAGTCTGTCGTCATCAATGGAGGAATACGGAACGACGGTCGAGGACACCTACAACGGAACTCTCGACCCGATTGATAATGCAAAAGTTGCGATGAACAACGCAAAACTGGCATTGTCGACACTGGCATCCACAGCACAGACATCCGCAGCACCTATGATTGAGAAACTGACCGGAAAGATTCAAGAGTTGACAAAGTGGTTCACGTCGCTCTCTCCGGCACAGCAAGAAACAATCCTCAAGGTCGGTCTTGTGGTCGCTGCTATCGGTCCGTTGTCAATCGGATTCGGTAAGGTGGCAAAGGGTATCTCCGACACAATAACGACCGGACAGAAATTTGTTTCCGGTGCTGCGAAAATCATTGCAAAGATTACGGCTAAAACAGCAGCCACGGCAGCAGGAACGGCAGCAGATACGGCAGGAACAGCAGCCACGGCAGCACACACGGCAGCTACAACAGCAGCCACAGCGACGACCGGAGGAATGACGGTAGCACAGACGGCATTGAATGCGGTCATGAATCTATGTCCTATCATTCTGATTGTGACATTGATTGCCGGACTGATTGCAGCAGGTGTCGCCCTATATAAAAACTGGGATAAGGTCAAAGAGAAATTATCCGAATTGTGGGGCAATATCAAAGAGAAATTCGACAAAATCAAAGAGACCATCACGGGAGCATTCACGAAAGCGAAAGAGGCGGTCACGAATAAGGTCAAGGAAATCGGTGACAACATAAAAAACAGCACAATAGGACAAGCTGCATCGAAAGTATTCAACGGCGTAAAGGACACGGTTCACAATGTCATGTCGGCAGCGACCGAAACAGCAAAGGAAAAACTGGGGAACATGAAAACCGCCTATGAAGAAAACGGAGGCGGTATCAAGGGTGTTGTTGCTGCCGGATGGGAGGGAATCAAAGGATATTATTCAGCAGGATTCACATTCGTTGATAATTTATCCGGAGGAAAACTCTCTGAAATCAAATCGAAATTCTCTGAAAAGACATCGGAAATCAAGACAAAGGTTTCCGAGGGTTGGGAGAATATGAAAACAACCGTCACAACAAAAATGACGGAATGGAAAACCAATGCATCGAACAAACTGAACGAAATCAAGTCAAATTTCTCGACAAAGGTTTCGGACATCAAGTCAAATGTTTCGGCGGGTTGGGAAAATATGAAAACCACGGTCACGAACAAAATGACCGAGTGGAAAAACAATGCATCGAATAAATTGACGGAAATCAAATCCGGATTCTCGTCAAAAGTTTCGGAAATCAAGACAAAATGGTCAACAGATTTCACAAACATAAAGGACAAGGCAACCTCACTCATGGAGACAGCAAAGTCCAATGTGTCAACGAAACTAAACAACATGAAATCCGCATACAGTGAAAAGGGCGGGGGAATCAAGGGAATCGTGTCTGCTACATTCACGGGCGTAAAGGACACAATGAACTCTCTAATGAGTACGGCGAACACTCTGACGGGCGGGAAACTTGACAGCATCAAATCGGCATTCTCAAGCAAATTAGCGAGTGCGAAATCGACCGCATCATCTGCGATGGAGAATATCAAGTCGTCATTTTCCTCAAAAATGGAATCCGCACACGGAGTGGTGACAGGTGCATTGTCGAGAATCAAATCGGCATTCAATTTCAAGTGGTCATTGCCACACTTAAACCTGCCCCATATTAGCGTGAGCGGAGGAAAAGCACCGTTCGGAATTGGAGGAAAAGGTTCGCTCCCGTCATTCTCGATTCAGTGGTATAAATCCGGCGGTATTATGACAAATCCGACCGTGTTCGGAATCAACGGAAACAGCCTCATGGTAGGAGGAGAGGCAGGAGACGAGGCGATATTGCCTCTTGCGGAATTTTACAACAAATTGAACAGCATCCTTGACAAGAAACTTGATGCAGTTCAGAAATCACAAGTTGTGTATGTGACAAATCACACATACATTGACGGCGACGAAATCGCAAGCAGAACCGTGTCAAAGGTAGATGCGGAAATGGTAACAAATAAACGAAAAGGGAGGTAAAACAGGGCGATGAAAATAAACGGAATAGACATCAAAAAATACGATGCAAAGCAGTTGACCGCCGATGTGCAGCCTCCCTCTTTTTCTAATTCATACGAATGGTTGACGGGTGCAGCACTGCCGACGGAATTTGAGACAGAGGTTCAGATGGGTCATTTGAAACTGTCAATATATTTCAAAGGCAAGGACAGGAACAACATCATCCGTGCTGCATCGGAGTTCATGAGCAATTTCACAAAGGCTTGCAAGATGGAACTCGACGGCTACAAAGGAACATACATCGGATTCATCACAACGAATGACTATGAAAAAAAGAATGTAAAACAGAGGTACATTGTAAACCTCGAATTTGACGGTTTTTTTGTCGATGACGACCTCTCAATCACATTTGACGGGAAAACCTCTGCATCGTTCTATAAAGTGGGTACAAGAGACGCTCCGTGCGTTGTGGAGGTATATGCAAAGAGTGCCTTGACGAATTACACAATCGCCGGACTGGGAGAGGACGACATCATCATTGAGAGTTTGGCAGCAGGAAAGACGGTTGTGATAGATACAAAGAACGGACTTGTGACAATCGACGGGGCAAATGCATTCGACAAGGTGAACATGTGGACGTTTCCGGTATTAAAGACCGGAGAAACAGCACTCACATTCTCCAACACAAAGGCGAGAGTGACTATCAGATACACGCCTATGTGGATTTAGGAGGTGAGAACATTGCAGATTTTTAATGACAAAAAGAAAAGAATCGGAACATTGTCCGGATTCAAGGACAGGGAAATCACCACGACACTGGATTCCGGAGACAAAGAGTTGTCGTTCAGTTATCCGGCAGCGGGAGCGTTGGTCGACTTGCTAAAAGAAGAATACTATATACGCACCAAAACGGACGAATTTGTTATCAAAGCAGTCGAAAAGGGTGAACAGTTCAACAAATACACAGCCGTCCTCAATGTAGAGGAATTGGAGGGAACGCCGTTCCCGTATGGCTTTGAATCGAATGAACAAACAATCAAAGCGTGTCTTGAGTTTGCGTTCGAGGGTACGGGATGGCATGTCGGAACATGCACGGTAAAAAAGAAAAGAACTATTGACGAGCAGGAGAGCGTCACGGCATGGGATGTCCTGCAAAAGTGCCTCACAACATACCGCTGCGAGTGCATCATCCATTCACTGACAAAGACAATCGACATATATGACCGGATAGGCAGCGACAAAGGATGCTATTTCATGGAGGGGTTGAACCTCCGGAAAATATCATTGAAATCGGACACATACGATTTTTACACAAGAATCTATCCGATAGGCAAGGACGGCATCACACCGGAGTGGCTGACCGGAAAAGATTACATCGACAATTTTCAGTATAGTTCCAAAATCAAGGCGTATGTTTGGAAAGACGAAAGATATACCAATACCACAAGTCTGATTGAGGATGCGACAGCAAAGATTGAGGAAATGTCAAGACCATACAAGGCATACACCGCAGAGGTGGTTGACCTTGCGAAAGCATCAGAGGAATACAAAGACATTCTCTCATACGGAATCGGAGATACAGTCACGCTTGTGTCAAAGAAAACGAGGACGAGGGAAAAGCAGAGGATTGTCAAAATCACAGAATATCCGGAATCACCGGAAAAGAACACGGTTGAGATTTCCAATGCGAGAAAGACATTCGCAGAGATTCAGAAAGAGGAGACGGCAGCAGCCACAGAGGAGGCGGTCTCAATCTCCAACAGGACGACGAAAAAAGTCCTTGAGAATTATTCGACCACAGAGGACATTGAAACCAAAATCACAGCCTCAAAAGAGGCGGTTGAGTTGGGCGTTATGCACACGCTTGAAAGCTATTACGACAAGACGGAAACGGATGCATTGATTGATGTTTCAAAAGGTGAAATTGAACTCAATGTGTCACAGACGTATCAAACAAAGGCAGCAATGGGAGATTATTCCACAACAAAGGAAACACAATCACTCATTGATATTGCTGTCGATGCAATCGAATTGAGCGTATCTGAAACGCTTGAGAGTTATGCAACAACAAAAGAAATGAATGCTGCAATAAAACTCAAGACAGATGCTATCACCTCCGAGGTCAACAAAAAGGTGAATGAGGATGATTTCGGAACACTAATCACACAGAACGCATACAATGTCCGAATTGCATTCAACAAAGGCAGTTCGTACATGCAGTTTGATTCGACAGGAATCACGATGTACACAGGAACTATCACAGACAACACAAAAAGAACACGATTCGATTACAACGGTGAACATTTCTATCGTGACGGAAAATATGTCGGAAAAATCGGAACAAACACCATGATAGGGAATGACAGTCAGAGAGGACTTGTGTTTGATATAGAATATGACACAGCATATATGTCATGGGCGAACAAGGAAAGTGCAAACGGCAGTTCATACATGATGAAATGGGCGTACTGCACACAACAGTGCAACAATTATGAGGCAAATATGCTACATGCAGGGGCAGACATTAACATGCACTATTATAAATTGAGAAAAGTGAGTTTTGAAGATGGGGCAATCAATGGAACATTGACATTTAAGCAACCTTTAGCAGTGAACAGCGATGGAACATTGTCAAAATGGTCAACAGCAACATTGACATTCAAGAATGGGATTTTGATTTCGGGTGCGTGGAGTAACGGATAAAACAGGAGGAAAAACAATGCAGATGAATGACGAAAATATTCAAACAGAGGAAATCAAACAGGCAGCAGAGCCGGAGTTCAAGTTTCCGGATGATGCGGAAAGCACATCAAGACCGAACGAGACAGCAGAGGTTGTGACGAGGGAATCAGCAGAGGAGACAAACACGGAACTCTTGCAGAGCATTGACAAGAAACTTGACATGCTGCTTGCAGCACAGACAGCGACACAGGCAGCAAAGGAGGAATAATCATGAATACACCGATTGCAGTGAGAATCGAATGTGCAAAGGGAGAAATCCTCAACGCTATGGAGACGATACAGAAAAGACATGCATTGCCTCCGTGCATCATGGACGGAGTTTTGTCCTCCGTACTGGCAGAGGTAAGGAGTGAGGCAAAGATTGAACTCATAAACTCCACAAATACAATGATGGCAGAAAAAAATGAGGAACTTGAAAAGGCAAAGAAAGCAGCAAAGAGAGTTCTGAAAACAGAACCGGACGAGGAACAGTCGGAGCAGGATGAACAGGAGAATCCGGAAGAATAAGAAGTAAACACCGAGAGGAGGTGAGAGCATGGCAGCATTGACGAAACTGACAACGAACATCAATCTTGAAATGTCCGGAGACACTAAAAGATATTTAGTATCTGCAAAGCAGGGAGACAAGGCAACACGATTCATTGTCGCAAGACTGCTCAACAACGGTGAACCGTACACAATCCCGACGGGTGCGAGAGCGGTCATCAACATCACAAAGCCGGACGGAAAGCATGTGTATAACACATGTTCATATTCCGCTTCGGATGTGACAGTCGAATTGACAAATCAAGCACTTGCAGCCTCCGGAACGGCGTATTGCGACATTGAAATCCGGACAAGCGATGATTCACAGGTTATCACATCCGCATCATTCACAATGGAGATTGAACCGTCACAGAGGAATGAAAATGCTATCTTGTCAGCGAATGAGTTCACAGACCTTGAGAACCGGATTGCAGGACACATCAAGAATATTGATGACACGGATGCAGCAGTCAAGAAAGCGGAATCCAAAAGAGTGGTCGCAGAGAATGTGAGAGTGAAAGCGGAACAGGCAAGGGCGACGGCAGAAAATAAGCGACAGGAAAATGAGAACACCCGCATCCGACAGGAGCAGCAGAGGCAGCAGGACGCCTCGCAGGCGGTCGAGAATACGAATGAGGCAACAGATGCATCCGAAAAGGCGACAAAAGCCTGCAAAGAGGTCACAGAGCGTGCAGAGGGTGCATTGCAGAACCAAGAGCAACTTGAGGCGACATTGAACACGGCGACGCAGATTCGACAGGAAGTCTCACAGATGCAGACGGCAGTCACAGAGGCAAAGAAACAGGTCGAGCAGGATAAAAAGGATATTGATGACACGATTCAAAATTCACTGCTTGCATCAGCAGAGAAAATCCTTGAGAGTGTGCAGGACTATTTCAACCGTGCCGAGGCTTTATATTCGAGTATGTATCTTGATTGTGACGGCGAAACACCGTATCTGCGAACAGTGACACCGATTTTCATTGATGGAGCAACACCACAGGTCAGAAATGCGAATGAGGGTGTTGATTTTGACGGAGGAACGCCGACCTCCCGACAATTAGCAGTATAATTCCACGATACTGGAAACAGACGGCGAAACGAACACAAAGGAGTGATTGTGTGATATATTCCATAATCACGGAGCAAAGGAGGTTGAACAATGGCAGCAATCAGACCATGCACCGGAACAACGGCAGACTGGAAAGCGGTTGAGGACACTCTGATTCTCAAGGAAAGAGAAATCGGAGTTGAACTTGATGCATCCGGTCATTATCAAATCAGACAGGGAGATGGTAAAAAGAAATTCTTTGACCTGCCGATTATCGTCAACAATGCCCGTTATGAGGAAATACTGACATTGACACAGGGATATATGAACACCGTGAACAATTTCAGCAAGAACATGACAGAGGCGACGAACAGTGCAAACGGTGCAGCAGCAACGGCAAACAATGCAGCGTCGACAGCGAGTGCAGCAGCAAAAGCGTGTCAAGGCATTGTGAACGGTCTCAACACTATGGTTGACACCGTCACAAAGAAATCATGTGTCCTCACGGTTGAGGATGGAATTTTGACGATAAGGGAGGCGTAAAAAATGGCAAGTGGAGACTTGATTGTAAAAGTAGCAGACAAAGACACACTCGACCGCACATATGCAAATACAAACGCTATACTGGCAGCAGTCGGGGAAGATGTAAGAATAAAGGGTGTAAAGCGTTACGGAATGAAAATCAACAAAAATGACAGCAATCCGGCGACACGATGCACATATCTTTTCGATGCGGTGGGAATGACACCCGCTGCGATGAATTATTCTGCCGGACGGTTCGATTTTGGAGACTGGGGAAACGTCTTTTTTGTAAAGAACAATTATCCGGCAATGGTCAAATATGACGGTACAGAAGATTATAAACTCGACCCGAACGACCACACAAAGAAAGCAGACGGAAAAACGGCATCCGATGTCTCAAACACGGCATACGGAGGAAATGCAATGAGCGTATTCGATGGCAGCGGTGACAAGGGCAAGATTTGGCTCTCACAGTTTGAGGTCGGAAACTATGAGTACATGATTATTTCAAACGTCCAGTACGATGAATCATACAACGATGACGCATATGTCAGAGAGGACGGTTCACATGCGGACAAACTCTATTTCCCGATGTTTGGCGGTTCGTATGATGGAACACGCATCCGCTCACTTGCAGGACAGGCACTCATGTATAACACAAACGCATCAACAGAGATTGCAAGAGCAAAGGCAAACGGTGCGGGATGGAATATCGGCTCATGGAGCAAACGAAACCTGTTGAATTGTATGCTCAAGATTATGTCAAAGACAGACAATTCACAGACTGCATTCGGACAGGGTCAGACATCCGGATATGTGAACGACGCATCACAGAATTACGGGCATCTTGCAACCGGAACACTCAAGGACAAAGGACAGTTTTTCGGATATAACGACACAACACATGAGGTCAAAGTGTTCTACATGGAAAAACCGTGGGGCAACCGTTGGGATAGAATCAACGGTCTGTTGATGGTAGGCGGTGAAATCCTTGCAAAGATGACACCACCGTACAATCTGACAGGAAAGGACTTTGAAAAGGTCGGAATCACATTCACATCATCCGGCAACGGTTATCAGAAAGGAACAAAGTCAAGCAGATTCGGACGCATTGTCAATTCAATAGGTGGCAGCAGTAGCACATACACATGTGACTATTTTTGGTGGAATGCCGGAATTACTGCGGTCGCCCTTGTCGGCGGTAACTGTAACAATGGCGAGAACTGCGGTGCGGATTACTTGAATTTGAACAATTCTGCGGGCAATGCGAACTGGAACATCGGTGCGTCCAATTTCTTCTCATATCGGAGCGTTTAATCAAATGCAGCCTATATCCCACGCCACAAGGCGAAAATCATTCCGGATATAGGGTCGGTTGAGTAAGCATCCGCACAAAAACCGATAGGAGATAAGAAAATACTATATGAGAAGTTACAACAACCTATATGAACCAATGTTGCAAGACGACTACATAAAACAGCGTTTTATAAATGCATCCAAAAAGAAAAAGAACAGGAATGATGTGCGGGAGGTATTAGAGAATCTCGATGAACACACAGAACTCTTGAAAAAGATGTTGACAGAGGAGTTGTTCATTCCGGACTATCACAAACCGAGCATCATCAACGAGAGCAGCAGCAAGAAAACACGCCGTATATTGAAACCGCATTACAAATATGAGCAGGTTATTCATCATTGTGCAATAGGTCAGTTCAAACCGATTGTGATGAATGGATTGTATGAATTTTCCTGCGGGAGCATACCGGGCAGGGGTGTTCATTACGGGAAAAAGTACATGCGGAAATGGCTTGATTCATACGACGGGAAAAAGTTCTTTGTTCTCAAGATGGATGTACACCATTTCTTTGAATCCATAAACCGGAGAATCCTCAAGAGAAAACTCAAAGCAGTAATTCGGGATAAACGGTTTTATAGATTACTCTGCATACTGATTGAACATGACAAAATAGCACTCGTTGCAAAGATTTTGACGGATGCAGGTGTTGAGATTGATGCAGAACAGACGAAAACGCTTGTCGGGTGCATAGCATTTGACGACATCTCCGGAGCGTTGGAGGTCTTGAGGGAAATCGGCATCGCCGGAGCGATGTTCGAGGAACTGAAAATAATTATTGAGGAGATGCGAAAAGGCGTTCCGTTGGGATATTTTACATCACAATGGTTCGGCAATTTTTACTTGAAAGCACTTGACCACTACATCAAGGAGGAACTCCATGCAGAACATTACATGCGATACATGGATGACATGGTGATACTGGGTAAGAGCAAAAAGAAACTGCATAAAATGCACAGGGCAATCGAGACATATCTGAACGACAACCTTGACCTTGAGATAAAAGGCGACTGGCAGGTGTTTAGATTTGAATATCCGGTGATGAAAGACGGGAAACCAGTGCTTGACGAGAACAGAAAGCAGGTCACAAAGGGGCGTATGCTTGATTTTATGGGATTTCAATTTCACCATGACCGGACAACTATCCGGAAATCAAACATCGAGAGTGCGAGACGCAAGGCGAACCACATCTCAAAACAGGATAAAATCTCATGGTATAACGCATCGGTGATGTTGTCATATATGGGATTGTTCAAACACACGGACACATACAACTATTACATTGAATACATCAAACCGAAAATCAATGTCAAGAAACTCAAGAGGATTGTTTCAAAGCATAGCAGAAAGGAGAATGAGCAACATGACAGACTGGAAAAAGGTGACAGGAACACAGCCGGAACGTCCGGAGGAAATCGACAGGACATCGTCTCCGTCAACGGTCTATCTGCGTAAGAATATCGAGCAGGTGGAGAAAGAGGTTGAGGGAGCAGACGGAAAGATACAGACCGTGACCGAATGGCAGTACGACGAGAAAGAAATGACAGTTGAGGAATATGAGAACATGGCTCTCATGAAATCAGTCGTCGAGGAGAACACATCCGGAATTGTCGAATCAGTGACACAGTTTCAGAAAGATGCAGTCATCGACGAATACACACAGCAGTTGATTGAGGAGGGGTTGATTTAGTATGAAAATGCTTGTTGAAAGTCTCAAAAGAATGTATAAAAAAGGCACTCTCACAAAGGAACAGATTTCCGAGCGTGTCGCAAAGGGTAGTATTTCAGCAGACGAATATGAATACATCACAGGGGAGACATTCTCCGGCGGTGATACAGAATGAGTCCGCTTGAAATAATCTCACGATTGTGTGATGTGACGGAAACTCTATCCACAATCGTGAAAAAGCAGCAAACAATCATTGAACAGTCGAAAATCGAGGAGGCGGTCAGAGCGGAACTCCGGCAGGAGGTAGAGGAAACAGACAGGGAGATGGATGTTCTCGAATACCACATGCGGAAATACTGCGACACCGACGACATCGAGGCGACAGAGTTCGGAAAGGAGAACGCCGTTGACGATTGAAATTTCCCTGTTGCTCTCCGGAGTATCTGTTGCGTTTGCGATTTTTTTCGGTATCTGCTCAAAGCAGAGAAATGAGAAAAAGGACACACAGGAAGATGCGGAACAGAGAGCAACAACCGACACAATGGTGATGATGAAACTTGAGAACATCGCAGACGACCTCAAAGACATCAAACGGGAATCGAGAGAGAACCGTGAGGAGATGAAATCATTGAGAGACCGTGTTGTCATTGTGGAACAGTCACTCAAGAGTTATCACAAGAGACTGGACGGAGAACAGCATTCCGACCGATAACAGGAGGGCGGGAAACGGGCAAGAATCAACCTCACAGAAAAGAGGCAATACATGAGAATGACAGAACAGGAACGACGCATCAGAATCCGGCATCTGAAAAGAATGTACCGGATAAGGGAGCGAAAAGAGAGACATGACAAAAAGGTGTCCGGTCTGTTCATGAAACGTGTTGTATTCACTTTGATTCTTGCAGCATTTATCTTTACAGTCGTGATGATATTTGTGTTTTTGCGGATGGGTTCAGAACCGTCGACACTGATTGAGAATGTATTCCGTTTTCTATCAGTCGAGGGCGGTGCAATGGCACTCATTAAGTCCGTGAAAACGGTCAAGGGAACAAAGTCAAACGGAGAAATACAACACAATGACGAACCGGAACAGGATGACGAGGAGGTACAAGGATGAAATACATCGTCGAGAATTGGTTTGTGATTGTGGGTCTGATTGCGGTATTAGCAGCGGGAGGATATGCAATATATGTTTTTGTGAAAATGCCGTCAGACAAGCAGTTGAACAAAGTGAGAGAGTGGTTGCTTTATGCAGTCACAAAGGCAGAAAAGGAACTGGGAGGCGGTACAGGTCAAATCAAGCTGCGTTATGTATATGACATGTTTGTCACAAGGTTTGCGTGGCTTGCAAGAGTGATTTCTTTTGAGGCTTTTTCAATGATGGTCGACGAGGCACTTGAGAGAATGAAAAAGATGCTTGAGAGCAACAAAGCGATGCAGACGCTTGTGAGCGGTGAGGCAGGTGAGGTCAATGAGTAAAATCATAGACTTTTTCATGCAGAACGCAAGGACAATCGGGATTGTGTACGTTGTGGGTGCGGTCGTCGTATTTTTAGCGATGACAGCGTTTTACATTTGGGTCGACAGGGCAAGCAAAAAGGAACAGGAGCTTTACTATGACGAATATTATTATCCGGATGACGAATTTGCGGAAAGAATGTCTGTGGTAGTATGGTTCATTCTTTCATTGGGATGTGCGATTTTATGGGTCGGTATTCCGTTACTGATTTGCGGGTTGATTGTGTACACAGAACTTGAGGAATATTGTCCGGCACTCATGGGAGACATGACGGACAGGAACACAGAAGAATTTGACAAGGAGGAAAACAAATGATTTCAAATTGCGGACATGATGAAAATAACAGATACAGAGGAGGAAAAGCAGGAGACCAGACAGGTACAGAGTGGAGGGTTATAAATTGGTATAACAGACCGTGGAAATGTGTCCTCCGTCATCCGGATGCAAAGGTCAGAAAAATGATTGCGAGCATGGCAAAGGCAGCAGCAGTCAACAATAAAATCGGATATGACCAGTCAGAGAGATACACATTTTGGGAGCATCTCAAGGCATCGAATTACGACCCTGCACAAATCACGATTGCGTGTGAGGCAGATTGTTCATCCGGTGTCGCTGCAATCGTAAAGGGTGCAGGTTACAGACTGGGAAATGAGAAAATGAAGAATGTGAGCATTTATCTCTATACCGGAAACATGAGAGCAGGTCTCAAGGCAGCAGGATTCGAGGTGTTGACAGATAGCAAATATCTGACATCGGATGCGTATTTGCTTGAGGGAGACATCACCCTCAATGACAATGCTCACGTTGCAATAAACCTCACGGACGGGGCAAAGTCATCCGGAACAGGTGCATCCAACACAACAACAGTCAAGAGCAATGCAAAGGTCGACGTTGCACACGGGTTCAACAAGAGCCTTGCAGGAACTTACAAGGTGACTGCATCCGGATTGAATCTCCGTGCGGGAGCAGGAACAGGAAAGTCAATCCTTGCGGTGATGAAAAACGGTGAGAAAGTCCAGTGCTATGGATATTATAACGATTGCAACGGTGTGAAATGGTTGTATGTGGTTTACAAGAACATCGTCGGATATGCGTCAAGCAAGTATTTGAGCAAATAGGAGGGAAAATCATGTTATACTATTTAGGCAAAGGAACAGAGTTCAAGAAAGAGGACTGCAAAGAGTACAAGACCATTGAGGGAGCAATGAAAGCAGCAGCAAAGGACGAGAGTTTTGTTGTGTGGGATGAAAACGGAAACGTCATCGGCTCACTCACGGACAATGTTCCGGATGGAGCATTGCAGACGAATCCGGACGGCAGCGTCAACACATACGATGCGGACGGAAACAAGGTCGGAACAGTCGATGCGGAAACCGTCGAGAAAATGACAACATTTGAGAGCGACGAGGATGCAGCAGGGCAGCAGGAGGACGCAGAGGACGGGGGAACAGCCTCAAACGATGCAGAGACGACAAATCCTCCGTCTGAACCGGAAACGGGCGAGAATGGGGCAAATACAGAGCCACAGGAGGCAGAGGACGAACCGGAGGACAAAGTCATCATCCCGCAGGGAAAAATGAAAGTGACGGTCATTTGCGACGGCTCACTCAATATCAGACGTTCCACAGCGTGGGGCAATGAGAACATCTGCGGTCGTGCTATCAGAGGACAGTCATATTATGTGAAAGAGATTCATGTTGTGGACGGAAAGAAGATGGTCAGAACAATCGGCGACCTTTACCTCTCCGGAGAATCGGAGCATGTACAGTTTGAGCAGTTATAAGAGCATACAGACAAAAAAAGAGGACGGCATCCGGAAACGGGTGTCGCCCTTGTGCTATAATGGATTTATGAACGTGCTTGAATTTTGGCAATCAACGCATCCTGCAAAACTTTTGAATAGTTGATACCGTAATTTTCACATGCAGTATTGAGCCATGCAGGAATACTCAAAGTTTTCTTGACCGCTTTGTCATTGTACGCACGGGCGTATTCGTCGAGGTTGACACAAATCAAATTGACAAGTGCTGCATCCTCGTCCTTTTCAACTGCATCAAGAGGGGTCGGAGCGGGAAGAACATCACCATCACGCAAGGATGTGAATAAATACTGACCGCAAGCCTCTTGAGCCATTGCGAAAGCGTCCGCAAGGTTATCTCCGTAAGTTGCTAAATCATTGAGGTCGGGGAAAATAACTGAATATTTCCCGTCGCCCTCCGGATAAAAAACAGCAGGATAAATATAATTCATGATAACGCTCCTTTCTTTAATGGGTGGCAGGTCTCATTTGAGACCCGCCTGTTTGAGTATGGAGTTGACAACCCTTTGAGGAATGTCGCCTCGATGATTTGGGATTGTAACTTTTCCCGTTTTGGTTGGGTGTTTGTATTGGTGATGTGAACCTCTCACATCTACTAACTCCCATCCGTCATTGAGGACTATTTTTTCAATTTCTCGAAATCTCATTTGTATTGTTTCCTCCTTACAAGTATATAATAACACGTATTTTACGTAATGTCAATAAAAATATACGTAAAATACGTGAAAAATAACAGAGATTTTCATACTACTAAATTGAACCTACCGACAGGAGCTTTGGACTCCAAGGCAACCGACAGCCTGCTGACGCTGTTTTCGCAGATCAATAAGGAGGGGCAGACGGTTCTTATGGTAACGCACAGTACCAAGGCGGCGAGCCATGCAAACCGGGTGCTTTTTATCAAGGACGGGGAAGTTTTCCACCAATTGTACCGCGGAAGCATGAGTAATGAACAATTGTATGCAAAGATTTCGGAAACATTGACCGTTCTGACGACAGGTGGTGAAAACTATGAATAATCTGTATGTACGGCTGGCAAAAAACAACCTGAAAAATAACAAATCACTGTATGTTCCTTATATGGTTGCGGGAATGATCACGGTGCTTATGTTTTACATTATGATGTTTATCAACAACAGTGCCGGGCTTGAAAAAATGCGCGGAGCCTATTATATTACAACAATCATGTCGTTTGGTGTGATTGTGGTAGGCGTTTTCTCGTATATCTATATTTTTTATACAAACAGCTTTATCAGTAAAAGGCGTAAAAAAGAGATGGGAATTTACAATATTCTCGGGATGGAAAAGAGGCATATTGCGAAAGTGCTTGCCATTGAGACGGTGTTTACCGCGTTTGTCTCGATCGTCGGAGGCATTGTTGCTGGAATTGCCCGAATCCTCGTCAATGCCTGCATGGACAAAGATAGTGTTGCCCTCAACATGATATCTCGGCAGACGTTCAAACCAATATCTATACGAGTCATCAGAGTCATCATATTCGCCGCTGCCTAGCATTTCATTGACCGAAGAAAAACCGCTCATCACCATTTCCTCGTGATTGCCAAGAAGCGCCACCACCTTCCTATGACCATATATATTCTGCAAGCCCATAATCTTTTTAAGCACAGCTATATTGTCCTCGCCGCCGTGGATATAATCTCCCAGAAAGATAAGCTTTGTGTCAGGCTCGTCAAGGTGGTCAATGACAAGCTCCAAAGCGTCGCAAAGTGCTGAATAACAGCCGTGGATATCACTCATGCAGTATATTTTCATGCTTTTCTCCTTTTGTATCATTAGTTTGCTTGTATTCGTTTATCAGGTCTTCCATTTTCTTTGTTCTCTTTTCAACCATATCCCTAACTCGTTCGAGCATTTCTTTTAGCTGTTTTTCGTCTTCGATTTCTTTGAGAACGTTTGTTTGACGACGTGGATAATCTGTTTCAAAAGCTTTTCCCGTAAGAATATTTATCGGTATATACTCTTTTTTACTGGTTTTACTTATATTCTCTACAAAATCATTAAACTCAAAGAAGTCTACATAATCTTCAAAGCTTTTAAAAAAGCCAAACCATGTTTGAGCGTCATTGTTCTTACAGCTTTGAAAAAGAATATCTCCGCCATATGGCAACAATTTTTCCCATTTTCTAATTTCATATATGTGTTTTATTTCTAACAAAGTAAGGTCAACTCTATCCTCAATATCGTTTCTAATG
>OKSE01000665.1_pt1 | contig 19259 bp, 14 predicted proteins | sample 1633631 | NCBI WGS metagenome assembly OKSE01 (sample SAMEA3541555, study PRJEB24748) | human gut metagenome | biome: human gut; feature: human-associated habitat; material: faeces | place: China | collected 2012 | reverse complement strand
CTGCTGCTGTCCTCCCGACATCCCCAATGCAGATGTTTTTAACCGATCTTTCACTTCATCCCAGAGAGCCGCATCTCTTAAAGAGCGTTCCACAATTTCATCCAGTTTCACTTTAGAACGAATACCATGCGTTCTTGGTCCAAAAGCCACATTGTCATAGATGCTCATCGGAAATGGATTCGGTTTCTGAAATACCATTCCGATCTCTTTGCGCAGTTCATTTACATTCGCATTAGAAGAAAATATATCCTTTCCATCGTATTTTACTTCTCCTGTAATGCGCACATTCTCTACAAGGTCATTCATTCGGTTTAGTGTTTTCAAAAACGTGGATTTACCGCAGCCACTCGGTCCAATCAATGCAGTAATCTGATGTTCCGGGATATCCATTGTAATTCCCTTTAACACCTGATGATCTCCATACCATAATTTCAGATCTTTAGTTTCTATAATTGAGTTCATTTCTGTCTCCTTTTTGTCAATTCTATATTACAACGTGATACCCAAACTCTTCCATATTCCGTGTATCATGTACTTATATTCATAGCAAAATCTACGCTATACACGCTATGCACATGCCCTAAGTGTACTATAATTTTCGTCCATTAGAAGAACTTCCGGTTCAACCGCAAGCGCTCGCGCTATGCAAAGTCTTTGCTGCTGTCCTCCGGAAAGCTCTGCCGGATAACGGTTCATAAACATTCCGATTTTAACAATCCGGGACACGCGGCGCACTGCCTTGTCAATCTCTTCCTTTGTCAGCTTGCGCTCTTCCATCAGTGTCTTTCCGTCTGCCGTTACTGCATACTGTTCACTGAGGCTCTGTCCCTTTGCCTCATAAGACGCCCGGATTTCCTCCAGCTTTTTTGAATACTCTTCCGCCTTTTCAGATGCCGCTGCATCCGGATCCGCCGCCTCATGAATCTTCAGTCCGTACAGCTCCTTTGCCGTATAAATGGAAAGCGTAAAGGAATCCATGAATTTCAGATAAATCTTATCCTCGTCCAGCTTTCCCCGTTTGTCCCGACACTCCTCCACCAGATCCCGGATCCGCTTTCCGCTTTGCAGCGCCTTCTTCAGCTCTCCTGCCTTCATGGCTTCAAAATCGTATCTGGGCAGCTCCTCCTTTATATTGCTCAGTCCGAATGAAATATTCTGATAAACCGTCATATTGGGCCAAAGCGCATAGTTCTGGAACAGAAAGCCGACCTTTCTTTTATTGGCCGGCACGTTAATGCCTGCTGCACTGTCAAATACGACCCGGTCACCAATGGTTATCTGTCCTTCTGTCGGCGTTTCCAGACCTGCAATCATTCGCAGGATTGTGGTCTTTCCGCAGCCGGAGGGGCCCAGAAGGGTGATAAAGGAATTGTCATCAATATGAAGATTCAGGTGATCCACTGCATAAAACTTTCCCCACCGTTTTGTTACATTTTTTAAAACAATTTCCGGCATAAGATTTCCCTTCCTTTCTGTCTAGATCAGCCGCCGATTCCTTCATCCAGGCTGGCTCCGGTCAGCTTGTTGACCAGGGTGTTGAAAATCAGAATCGTTACAATCAAAATCAGGTTGATGGCACTGGAAAATGCATACAGTCCCATTTCATCAAAGTAATCCAGGGTTGTGGAAAGAATAAAGCCCTGAGTACAAAGCAGCAAAAACAGTGACAGCTCACGCAGGCATGTCATAAACGGAAGCATGTATCCGCTGATAATTGCTGATTTCTGAATCGGAATAATAATCCGGAACATCCGCTTGTGCCAGGGTATATTCTGAATCATGGCCGCTTCCTCGATCTCATTGCTCAGCTGCAGCATGGAGTTCAGGGCGCTTCTGCTGGCAAACGGAATATATTTTATGGTTCCTGTAATAATCAACAGAGTATATGTATTAAAAAGATTGATCTTTTCATTGGAAAACAGGATAAAAAATGCTGCGCCCACTGCAATGGACGGCATCAGATACGGAAGAAACGCCATTGCATTCACATAGCTTGCCCACTTGCTTCTCCTGTTTTTCGCAACTGCGTATCCAATCAGAGTTCCTATGGTTCCTGCAATCAGCGCACAGCTGACTGCTACTAAAAGGGTTCCGGCAAAGGCGTGCCAGATCGTGCTGTTGTAAAGGATACCATGCTGACCGTACAGGCCGTTTTCTGTCACATTCTCACTGGTCAGCCACCACTTGGTAGTCAGATTGGAAAAATCTCCTGTATACAGGAAGCTGTAATCTCCGGGGTTCGGCAGGAAAGTTTCCAGTGCAAAGGAGAAAATCGGGAAAATACTGGTAAAGAAGGTCAGGATAATCATAACAATGGCAATCCCGTATTTTCCGATTCTGCCCAGATTAATCTTGGAGAGCTGTCCTGATTTTCCTGTGACAGTGGTATAATTTTTCCGGCTCTTTAAGCTGACCTGATTCATCGTCAGAATCAGAACGCCGAAAATCATCATAATAATAGCCAGAATGCTGGCCTCACCTGTATATTTGGAGTTCAGGGAAATATACTTGGTGGAAAGCGTTGTCAGCCCCAGATAATGGGGAACCGGATAACTTCCCATTGCGCTTCCGAATACAAGAAGAACGGTGGAGAGAATCGCCGGCTTAATCATCGGGAGGGTAATCCGGCACATAATCTTCCACCTGGGCGTATCGAGAATAGTCGCCGCCTCCTCCAGGTTGGCATCCATATTCCGGAAAATTCCTCCAATCAGAATATAGGCAAAGGGCGCGTAATGGAGTCCCAGAACAATGGAGCTGGGAACCAGTCCCTGACACCACCACTTCGCTGCCTCAAATCCCGTCAGGGAAGCTAAAAGCCCATTGGCAGTTCCCATAACCGCATTGCTGTTAAACACATTCTGCCACACCACAGCCAGCGTCCACTGAGGCATGATATAGGGAAAAATAAAAATCGAGCTTAAATATTTTCTGAATTTTAAATTCGTTCTTGTAACCAGAAATGCGAACGTACCGCCGTAAACAATGGAAATCACACAGGTAAAGACTGCCAGAAGAAGCGTATTCCATAACGGCTTCCACAGATTAGTCTTTGCCAGCCTGCTTGTAAAAAGATCCACATAGTTTATCAGCGTATAGCCGGAGGCCTTCCCTGTCAGATGGGCGTCGATGGTGCCCGGGTGAATGGTCAGCGTATCCTTTACAATAGCAACAATCGGCGCAACGGTTGTAAAGGTCAGAATAATACCGAACAACAGCAGGATAATATTCTGCGGCTTGGAAAAGTACGTCCGGACCCGGTTTTTGTAAATTGCTGTATTCTGATGCTCTTTCAACTGTGTCCGCTCCTTTCCTGTAATCGGAAAAGGTGCCGCAGATGGTCCGCAAACAGATCTGCGAATCACTTACAGCACCTTCGATTTAGTCAATCAGTGATGAAACCTCTCTGCCTGCTGCAAGAGACGGATGGTTTCACACCCTACTGGGCGCTGTCCGCATACTTGCTCAGCATCTCGATCCAGCTTCCTACGGTAAAGGAAACAGAAGCACAGTATTCCGGATCCTCAAGAACCAGTTCTCCGTCTGTTGTCCACCAGTCATAGCCGCGATCGTTCTTACATTCATACACATTTTCACCAGTCTCATTGTAGCCGCCCTTGCTGTGCTGATAGGTTGTCTCAATAGCCGCTGCAACCTGCGGGTTGGCAGAATAACCGCCCATATCCTTGCCCCATGCGGAGAATCCGTCTTCGGTACAGGTCATATACTGGATAAATGCACATGCTGTCCAGGGCAGAGGACTGTTGTTGGTCAGGAACAGATAATGGCAGTATCCATATCCGCCGATTCCCTGATAGCCGTCCTCATAAGCTGCAACCTTGATGTTATTTAAAGATACACCTGCAGACTCCTCAACAGAACGCAGCTTGGAATAAACCAGCAGACCGCTCTGATCCGTAGCAGAATCTGTTACCAGGGTATTACAGATAGGACCATCATCCGTCTGTGCATTGTAATTTTCTACCCAAAGCTTGATCCATGCCAGAGCATACGCGCCGTTTTCGCCCAGCCCCAGATCCTCTGCATCTGCAGAAACCTCGTCAATTACCGGCTGGAAATAAGCCTTGTCATTGTCATCAAGGGCATCAAACGCATCCTTTAACCAGCCTGCGTACTGATCCTCGGTCAGCATATACAGGAAGTTCTTTCCTACAATCTCAGAATCAATATCCATAAACAGCGGATGACTTCCCTCTGCAACAAAGTCCCAGCAGTTGTCATAGACAGCATCGCCTGTGGAGTTGTACATAAATACCTTGTTCAGTGTCTGAAGAGGAAGGAATCCTTCATAGGCATCCGGTGTTGTGTTGTTGGCCTCTGCCCACTCCTTGGGAATATAGGTTTTCAGAATACCGGTCTGCACCATTTTTGACTCAATCTGGTTGCCGTCCTGAATCAGAGTCATGGCAAAGGTTCCTGTGGACTTCAGAGAATCTGCTGACAGCTGCTCAAAAATCTTATTATTCTTGGGCTGCTGCCACTCATACTCCATCGTATAAGAAGGATCGATGGTCTGAAGGTACTCAATAAATAAGGGCAGGGCGCTCTTTCCGCGGCTGGAATTTCCTACGCCGTAGAAGGTTTTTCCATTGGACTCTTCAATGGCTTTCTTAGCCAGCTCTTCCATGGACATGCCCTCTGCCTCCTGGATAATCTTCTCTACCTCAGAAAGATCTCCGGATGCCTCCGGCTTTGCTTCCGGCGCTGCTGTTTCCTTTTCTCCGGCCTCTGCTGCCGTTGTGGGAGCTGCTGCCGGCTGTGTTTCCTTACTGCCGCCTCCGCCGCAGCCTGCCAGTGACACTGCCGTCAGAGAACATGCAAGGACTACTGATAAGAAACGTTTTTTCATATGAATCTCCTCCTTTTTTTGAATTACCGTCCTTAACTATAGTTCTATTATACTGTGGAAAGACGGCTTCAGCCAGATGACAGGACTGCGATTCTTTTCGTTTTTCTGTTATCTTTTTTGTTTCCTGACGGCGTAACCGAAGACTGTGATTCGTCACCTGTTCTGATATTCGGACGGAGTGATTCCCGTCACCTTTTTAAAGGTACTGGAGAAATAGGCAATATCACGATATCCAACCTGCTCCGCTGCCTCATACACCTTGTTCCGGCAATCAGAAAGCAGCTTCATTGCCGACTGAATCCGGTATCTTGTCAGCCAGGCCATAACCGTGTATCCTGTTTCCTTTTTAAAGCAATGACTTAAATGACCCTCGCTGATTCCGACAGCCTCTGCTATCTGAGCCACTGTAATCTCATTTTCCCCGTAATGAACTGCCATATACCGGACAGCCTCTCTTACATAACCGGACAGACCGGGAGAGTTTTCATCAAAGGGAAGCAGGGAATTCTCATTTTCCTCTTTTTTTTCGCGCGACCGGAGAATTTTTTCCCTGGCCCGCAAAACGGCCGCCTCCAGCTCCCCGTCCTCAAACGGCTTTAAAATATAGTCAAAGGCATACAGCTTCAGTGCTTCCCTGGCATACTCAAATTCGCTGTAGGCAGTAAGAAAAATAACAGGCGTATCGTTTTTCTCCTCCCGCATGACCTTCAGCATCTCGATTCCGCTCATTTTCGGCATCCGGATATCGCTGATAACCAGATCCGGCTTCTCTGACCGGATCAGCTCCAGTGCCTCCCTGCCATTTGAGGCCTCCAGAATATCCCCGAAGCCCAGGGACTTCCAGTCTGTTTCACAGACAATCCCCTTTCGTACAAACATCTCATCATCTGCCACTAAAAGCTTATACATTCCCGCTCACTCCCTCTGTTCTTTCTTAAGTCCTTCTCCCTGACGGCTGCCCCTTCTCCTCTGTCCGGCAAAAGGATCCGCACACAGGAGCCGCCCTCCTCTCTCCGCTCTGCCTGAAGACCGTACCCGTCTCCGTAATGAAGACGTATCACCATATCTACGTTATAAAAACCTATATGGCCGGACAGCTTTTCCCGGTCCCGGCTGTTAAGGCGTTTCAGCACCTCATCACTGATGCCGCAGCCGTTATCTGTTACCTCAATGCACAAAAGTCCCTTTTCCTCCATCCTGTAAACCTTCACATGGATGGTTCCCTCGTCACAGTCTGCCAGTCCGTGAATCATGGCATTTTCCACAATGGGCTGAATCATCAGTTTAGGAACGAAAATTCCGGAAAGCTCCCGGGGAAGTTCCGAGGTAAAGGTAAATCTTCCTCCAAAACGAATTTTCTGGATCTCTGCGTAGCTGTCTGCCAGCTCCATTTCCTCCTTCAGGGGAATCATCTGGGGGCTGGAAATACTGGTCCTTAGAATTTTTGCCAGCTTTGCTGACAATGTGGCTATCTCCGGAATGTGATTTGCCTTTGCCACCCACTTCATGGTATCCAGGGTATTATAAAGAAAATGGGGATTCAGCTGGGCCTGCATCATGGCAATCTGCACCTCATTCAGCTTTTTCTGCTGTGCCACCTGCTCCTTCATATACTGATCCAGCTGGGCAGTCATGGCATCAAAGCTGGCTGCCAGCTGTCCGAATTCATCTGCCCGTTCCATCTCCACACGGGTATCCAGATTTCCTTTTTTTACCTTATCCATCGCCCTGTTCAGCAAAAGAATCGGCTGGGACAGATGACGGCTGAGACGGGAAGCCACAAACAGACAAAGAAGGAAGCTGAATGCCGTCATAAGAAACAGTACAGAATACATGGAGGCTGTCAGCCCGCCTGTAAAGATTTCCGGCCTCAGAAGAACGCCGGTCAGCCCGGTGTCTCCCAGAGGAGCCACAAAAACCTCACTGTCCTTCCAGGAGGAAGGCTCTTCTTTTCCCGTCATTTTTCCAGTCCTCATCGCCTGTGCGATTTCTCCCCCGGCCGCTGTGCCGGCGCTGTATAAGGGCTCGTAAAACTCATTCAGAATACAAAGCCCGTCCTGGCTTCCCAAAAGCCCCTGAAACACCTGATTCAGATTCTCCTCTGACAGACTTGCCACCACAAAGCCAACCGGCACTCCGTCCTCCCCCGGGATTCCCCTGGCCGCCATCAGGCACATATCCTCATTGTCCTTCCGGATAATCACATCTTCCCCGTGGGCGCCGGAAACCTTCAGAATGCCCCAGTACACCGGAAGCTTTTTCTGATACATGCCGGTCCCGGTAGAATACAGGCAGACTCCATCCCCGGAATACAGATCAAAACGGGCCAGCTCTCTTAATTCAGAGGTTTTCTCATACAGGATGTGATAAACCTCACTTTTTCTGCCCTCTGCCTTTCCCGCCATAGCCATCTGCACCATCCAGGAGGAGGCAAGGCTGTTTTCCGCATCCTCGATCTTCTGCCAAAACTCCAGAAATGCAGAATTCACAATGTGAACCTGCTCCATATTTACCTTCCTGTAGTCTCTGTTCGCCTTGACCTGAAACATCTGAATCAGAAACAGACAGGAAACCACCAACGGCAGAACGGCAACCATAAGAAATCCTGCAAGAAGCTCCCTGTTAAATGATGTTTTATTTTTTTCCTTCATCTGTCAGCACCGCCCATTTCTCCAGAATCCGCTTCTGACGGCCAACCGCCAGCTCCAGATCAAACCTTATCAGCTTTCCTCCCGGCTCTCTGGTTTCCAGCTCCAGATCCTCCCGAATCGTTCTCCGGCAGAGGTATTCCCCGGCAAACCGCTGGGTATCATCGCTGACAATAAATTCCAGAAAAAGCTCTGCATTTTTCCGGTGACGGGCTCCCTTCACCACTGCACATCCGTCAGGCAGAGCGCTGGTTCCCTCCTCCGGATAAACAATCGTCAGATCCGCGCCCCGGTCAATCCATTTTCTGGCTGTCTCCTCCAGGGTGATCCCCACCATCTTTCTTCCGGCCGCCACATCCTCCAGTACCGCGCCGGAGCTTTCCAGGAGACTGCCGTCCAGAGCCCCGGCAAAATCCTTCAGAACCTGATCCTCATCTCCGTCCAGAACCTGAAGCATGGTTTCCAGCATGGTACAGCTGCTTCCTGATCTGGCCGGATCCGCAAATGCAATCCGTCCCCTCCAGTCATCTGTAAAAAGCTCTTTCCAGCTGTGAGGCGCATCTTCCTTTCCGACCAGCTTATTGTTGTAAATAAAAACAATGGGAAGTCTTGTAAATAGAGTCCACAAATCCTCCCTTGACTGATAACGGCTGATAATCTCCTCCTTTTTCTGAGTCCGATAGCATTCAAAATTCTCCTTTGCCGCCTCATAGCTCTCAATTCCGCCGCCAAACATCAGATCACAGGAAAAATCTCCTTTTTTTCTGCTTTCCTCAATATTCTCCAAAAGCTCTGTCGTTCCTCCTGTCCTTACATCCACCCAGATTCCCGTTCTTGATTCAAACTCACGGACAATGGGACCATAGACATCCGGTTTGTGTGAGGTGAAAAGAACCAGCTTTTTTTCCTCCGGAATTTCCTCCAAATCTCCGGCGTTTCTTCCCGTCCCCTGCCCAAAAACAGCAAACGCAGCAATTACTACTGCCACTGCCGCCAAAATACAGACCGCGCGAAACGGTGTCAGACTCTGTCTGAAAAAATGCCCCTGCTTTTTTTCCAACGTATTTTCCTCCGTACTTTTCCGGTTCATCATTCCTTTTTCTTACTCCGATTCTACCATTTCAGAGAATGAATAGCAAGACAGCGCTCCCCGCGGAGCTTTTTTATTTCATAGGACGCAATTTCCTATGAAAAAAAAGCCGGCTTTTTCCAGCCTGCGTCAATCGCAGATTAGAAAAAACCGGCTCATCATTTGTACCTGGTTCCGTCCTGCAGCTTCAGTCTGTTTCACTCATCCACTGCACAAGATTCAATTGTAAAATCCCCTCATAATCCGCTTCCTGCTCATCCATGGTCAAAAGATATTTCGGATAATTGTCGCGAATCTGCTGAAGGGGAGTCAGCTTTTCTGAAAGCTCCGCCGGATCCTTTGTGCTTTCCGCCACCTGAAAATAGACAGGCCGGCCTTCCCGGATCGCCACAAAATCAATTTCCGTGCTGGTTCCCAGCTGACCATTGTAAACCTCCGGATATCTTCGTTTCAGTTCAAGAAATACCAGATTTTCCAGCACCCGTCCCCTGTTTTTTTCCTCCTGTTTTACCATCATCCTGCCCAAAGCCGGGTCACACAGATAGAACTTGTTCATCGTAGTCAGAAGCTTCCGTGTTTTAATATGATACCGGCGCACTTCATAAAACAGCCGGCCTTCCGTCAATCCCTGAAGATACCTGTCTACGGTCTTCTGATCCACCTTTCTTCCTGACGCAGCCATAATATTGGCAATTGCAGCAGGAGAAGTCCGTGTTCCAATCTCGTACATGAGGAACCGGGAAATTGCTTCCAGAACAACAGCATCTGCTATTTTCTGGCGTTTTACCACATCATTTAACAGAATCGTGTGGTAAAGTCCCCGCAGATACTCCCGCGTTTCTTCCCTGTCAAGGCTGCGTCCTGACAGATAAGGAAACGCTCCGGACTCTGCATACTGCTGCAAAGCCTCTTTCCCGTCTTCTTCTGCCTCTCTTCCCCGGGCCGCCTGATACTCACGAAAAGAAAGAGGCTGCATTTCCAGAACGGCCCATCTTCCCTCCAGAAGGCCAGCGGCTTTTTTCCCCGGCTCCCAGAGGCAGGAAGTGCTGACATAAAGATCACAGGTTCCCAGAGACAGAATCCGGGCCGCCGTTTCCTCCCAGTTTTCTGTATGCTGAATCTCATCCAGAAATACAAAGAAACTCTGTCCCTCCTCCAACTGCGTTTCCAGATACCGGTTCAGGGCTTCACAGTCTGTTAAATCCTCAAACTCCGGGCTTTCCAGATCAACTGCAATCACTCTGGCTTCCCCGGTCAGTTCTTCCTGAAACCGGCGAAGCAGCGCCGTCTTTCCGCATCCGCGAACGCCGGTTACAACCTTAACCAACGGCTGATTCTTCTGCTTTCTCAGCCAGCCCAGATAATTTTTCCGTTCTAAATCCCTCATATAAAGTCACTTCCTCCGACTGTGTTTTCCGTCCCCTCAGCATGTATAAAAGCAGTTTTTATTTACTCTGTCTCCGCATCCGGCTCCACCACATCTGCTACATGGCTGTTTCCAAACTGGACAATCTCGCCGTTTGCCGCAGTCTTCCACTCATCATCATTGCCATCCTTTACGGTCTTGTTCTTCACAATCTTTCCGCTGGAATTTAACAGACGAACGCCTACTCCCGGCAAATCAAAGGCCTCGTATTTAGACTGGGCATCTGCCTTCTGAAGCTTGCCCTGACAGTAATACTTTCCTCCCCGGACGCCGTTGACTCCGGCTCCTGTATTCTCAAAGCAATACTCTGAGGTCTGGGAAGCATCAGCATTGGAGCCGTCGTTGATTCTTACAGTTCCTGTCAAAGCCGCAAAATCTCCCTCGCCCTTTCCAAAACAGTAAACACGTCCGTTTACCTCCTGAAGGCCGCTCCGGGCATTTCCATAGGAATCAAAAAGATACCGCTTTCCGTCAATGGTCTCAATCTTTCTGGTTCCCTGAGAAGCGCAGACCGGATATCCGGAATCCTGGATATAAAACCACTCCTCATTTCCGGTACAGTCTTCATCCGGTCCCACCGTCTTAATCCAGGCGGTATCCACCCGCTGACCCATCTTGTACTGATCCGTGTCTTTTTCAGCATAATACTTATATCCCGTGATCACCGGAGAACCGCCCCTCTGCCGGATCCAGCCCAGCTGAATGATCCCCCGCTCGTCCACGCAGTAAGTCGCTCCATCAACCTCAAATTCCTGGAAGGTGCCGGAGGTGGAATATTTCACACGGCCTGTCTCCGGAGTAAAATAAAACCAGGCATGCTTGCCGTAATTACCCGTGTAATTATCAAGAACTGTGCCGTCATCATCCTTCCAGCTATCCAAAAGCTCCAGATACTGCCACCCGTAAAGGCGGGCTCCGTCCTCGCCGCAGTAAAACTTATTGCCATCAACCCAACCTGTGAGCCGTCTTCCGCCTCCGTCCAGATAATACTGCTTTCCGTCAATGGTATGCCAGCCATCCCTGAGAACGCGGCCTGTCTCATCCGCATAATACCAGTAGGTATACTCAGAATTGTTGGAATCCAGCCCGCTGATGGAAAACCATTCTCCAGCCTTCATGGCACCGTCATCCCCCAGATATTTGCGGCCCTTACCTGCATCCACCATCCAGCGTTTTTTCAGCACATTTCCACCAGCGCCAAAGTTATAAGTCTTTCCGTCTACCTCATGATAGCCGTCCACAAGCACCTGTCCATTGTCCTGTGCGTAGTAAGTAGTTACCGAGACAGCACCTGTCGTGGCATTCACATAAGTAATATCAAACCAGCCTGTCTGAAGCCAGCCGTTTTCATCAAAATAATACCGCTCCTTCTGCTCTCCAATCAACCAGCGCTTCCGGTAATTCAAACCATTTTTATCAAAATAATAGGAGTGGCCGTCCATTTCCCGCCAGCCGTCACGAACGATATCCCCGTCCCCGGCTGCAAAATACCAGTTGGAGTACTCCTGCCCGGCACTGTTGACTCCCGTAATGGCAAACCAGCCATTTTTCTCCATAGAGCCGTCTTCCCCCACATAGTAGCGTTTTCCCTCCAGATTCAGCCAGGCCTTTCTGGGTGAATTGGCTCCTGCATAAAAATAATAAAGCTTTCCGTCCAGCTCCTTCCAGCCATCATAAAGAAGACTTCCGTCTTCGTTTGCATAATACCAGATCAGATAAGGCTCATTTTTTGCATTCAGACGCTCAATGCTGAACCAGCCGCCAGACTGCTTGCCGGTTTCTGCATCAATGTAATATTTATTTCCATCAATCGTAACTACACCGTCCCGAACCGCATTGCCGCCGGAATAAAAATAATATTCATGCCCGTCAATAGTAAACCAGCCGTTGCGGTAAATATTTCCGCCCTCCCCGGCATAGTACCAGGCTGTAGACGGCTTTACATGAGGTTCCTTGGGCGTAGAGGTCACGGAAAACCACTGATTTTCCATCTGAACCCCGTTTTCGTCTATATAGCAGCGTTCTCCTGAAGTACCGTTTTTCCAGGTTCCGGCGGCAAGAGCCGTTCCCGAAACCCCAACGGTCAGAAACAGAGAAAACGCTGCTATGGTAAGTATCTGTTTTTTCTTCAATATTTTATCTCCTAACTGTATTTCTCTTGCTATGACATTTTCCTCTAAATTTCTTAGAAGCCTTTCATCCTTACGATAAATATAAAATTTCGTTTAAAACTATTACCTATCTCAATCGCTTCGCCTTTTCCCGGTTTTTTATTATAAAATTTGATATGATGCAGCCTGTCACTGCGCCTATCGTATTATCTATAATATCATCCCACTCGAAAAGCCCTCTGCACAAAATCAACTGACTGCATTCAATAACAAAAGAAAACGAAACACCTGCCATGAAAGCATAACGAAGCAGTATCTTTTTCCCCCACACAAAAGGGAACAAGATCCCTGCCGGAAGAAAAAGGATTATATTCAGCACGATTTCCTTCAGATTCCCTCTATTACCTGAAGCTGCTTCCAACCATGACCAAAAAGGGACCAATTTACAGCTCCGCATACCTTTTGGAGTTCTTGTAAACACGGTTGATGCCAACACAATCATTATATATATGAATAACAATTCACCTGCAAATACCTGCGACAACACAATTCTTTTTTTCTTAAATAATCTCACAAGTACAGATGTTACAAGAACAAATAAAACAATAAAAAGCAGTAACTCTCTTTTTGTCCAGGGACGATTATGCGTCATAATAATTTTATACATCGAAAGCCCTTTTTCTTCTCTTAAACCAATCAAATAATTATTTTCTCCAAACCATCTTATTAACAACGCCAGTATAGGACTGAATAATCTTTACCACCTTAGTGCTGACATTCTCTTCCACATAATCCGGCACTGGAATTCCATAATCGCCGTTTCGGTTCATCTCCACTGCCGTCTCCACAGCCTGAAGAAGGCCGTTGCCCTCGATTCCCGCTAAGATAAAGCAGGCCTTGTCCAGCGCCTCCGGTCTTTCTGTGGAGGTACGGATGCAAACTGCCGGGAACGGATGGCCTACACTGGTAAAGAAGCTGGATTCCTCCGGAAGAGTGCCGGAATCAGAAATTACTGCAAAGGCATTCATCTGCAGACAGTTATAATCGTGGAAGCCTAAAGGCTCGTGCTGAATCACCCGGGGATCCAGCTTAAATCCGCTCTGCTCCAGTCTCTTTCTGCTTCTGGGATGGCAGGAATAAAGAATGGGCATATCATACTTCTCTGCAATGGCATTGATTGCATGAAATAAAGATAAAAAGTTCTTTTCTGTATCAATATTCTCTTCTCTGTGAGCAGACAGCAGAATATACTTGCCCTTTTCCAGACCCAATTTCTGATGAACATCAGAGGCTTCAATCTTTTCCAGATTATCGTGAAGCACCTCCGCCATAGGAGATCCGGTTACATAGGTGCGCTCTTTTGGAAGGCCGCAGTCTGCCAGATAACGGCGGGCATGTTCGGAATACGCCATATTCACATCAGAAATAATATCCACAATACGGCGGTTGGTCTCTTCCGGCAAACACTCATCCTTACAGCGGTTTCCGGCTTCCATATGGAAAATAGGAATGTGAAGGCGCTTTGCCCCAATCACAGAAAGGCAGGAATTGGTATCCCCAAGAACCAGCACAGCATCCGGCTTGATTTCCGCCATTAACTGATAGCTCTTTGCAATAATATTGCCCATGGTTTCTCCCAGATCATTTCCTACGGCTTCCATATAAATATCCGGATCCTCCAGCTCTAAATCATGGAAAAAGACACCATTTAAATTATAATCATAATTCTGCCCGGTGTGAGCCAGAAGGCAGTCAAAATATTTTCTGCACTTTTTAATAACGGCGGCAAGACGGATAATTTCCGGTCTGGTACCGACAATAATCAACAGCTTTAATTTTCCATTGTCTTTAAAATGCTTCATTCTCTCCATTCTCTCCCTGCTATTTATAGTATTGGAGGGGTACTACCTGCCCGGAATCCACTTTTGTTCCTTCCGGCAGGTGATTTTCTCCCTTTACAACAGCTCCAGGCGCCAAATGACACCCTTCCTCCAAAATACAGTCATGATCCACAAGCGCTCCGATATTTACAATACAGGCTTTCTTCAGAATCGTTCCTGTATTGACCACTGCATAGGGCATAATCACACATCCTGCTGCAATCTCTGCCCTTGGGCTTACATAGGCAAGAGGATGTATGATTGTAGCCAGGGTAATTCCTGCATCCAGGATTTTGTTCTCCCACTGGATACGCCCTGCGTTATTTCCAAAAGCCGGATACATTTCAATGTCCTGGTTTTGAAAACGGACATAATTTACGCAGGTTCCCACTACATCCGAACCCTCTGCCTTATCATCCAGAAACAATACTTCTTCATAACGTCCTGTCTGTCTTGCCAGATCTGCCACAACCTGTCCGTGACCGCCAGCGCCTAAAATGATTAACTTCATACCCTCATCCCCTCAAATCTGATTATACCGGCTCAAAAAAGGTATCTGGTCTCTCCGGATTAAAAATCTCATTGCAGGTCATAACCGTTACCAGGTTCTCTGTTTCACTTAAATTAATAATATTGTGTGTCCAGCCCGGAATCATATGAATGGCTTCGATTTTATCTCCGCTCACTTCAAACTCCACCATTTCCCCTGTGTGAATATTCCGCTCCTGAATCAGTCCATGACCGGCAACCACAATAAATAATTCCCACTTGGAATTGTGCCAATGCTGACCCTTGGTAATGCCCGGACGGCTGATATTAATGCTGACCTGACCACAATCTGCAGTATGAACCAGCTCCGTAAAGCTGCCTCGATCATCACAGTTCATCTTTAGCTCATATTTGAATTTTGTAACCGGCAGATAGGTCAGATATAAGCTGTAAAGCTTCTTTGCAAAAGAACCTTCCGGCATTTTGGGCATCATCAGAGTGGTCGGCTGTGCCTGAAACTGCTCTAATAAATCAACAATTTCGCCTAAAGTAACCTTGTGTGTCACGGGAACACAGCAGTACCGTCCCTGCGCATCCAGAACCGTCTCTACCCCATCAAACTCACAATGCTGCTCTTTTCCCTCTAACAGATCATACATGCCTTCCACTAAATCATCAATGTAGAGAAGCTCCAGTTCTGTGCTTCTGTCATTTACCGTAAACGCTTCCCCATTTGCAACAGCCCAGCAAAAGGTAGATACGGCGGAATTGTATTTCGGGCGGCTGTGCCCCATTAAGTTGGGGAAACGGTAAACCGCAACCTTTGCCCCGGTTTCCCTGGCATAATCAAAAAACAATTCTTCTCCCGCCTTCTTGCTTCTGCCATATTCGCTGTCTCCAAAACGTCCTGCAAGAGTAGCCTGGATAGAGGAAGACAACATAATCGTTGCTTTGTTGTTATATTTTTTTAAATTGTCAAGCAGCTCGGAAGCAAATCCGAAATTCCCCTTCATAAAATCCTCCGGATTTTCCGGACGGTTGACTCCTGCAAGGTTAAACACAAAATCTGCCTTCTGACAATAAGAATCCAGATCCTCGGATGTGGAATCCAGATCGTACTCATAAATGTCTTCGATATGAAGATTGGGACGAGTACGATTCTTATTCTCTTTGATATTTTTCAAATTTGCAACAAGGGCCGTTCCTACCATTCCCTTTGCGCCGGTTACTAATATGTTCATAATCTTTTCCTCTTATCTGGTTTCCTTCCAGGCAGCAATCTCATCTCTGATATACTGAAGCGTCAGCAGCTTCTCCTTTACCTGCTCCACATTCAGAAGCTCTGTATTATTAGAATTAAACTCTGTCAGCTTATTTCGCTCAACATTTCCTTCCTTAAAATACTTATCGTAATTCAGGCCGCGCTTATCGCAGGGAACGCGGTAGAAATTTCCCATATCAATGGCATTGGAACACTCTTCATTGGTCAGGAGAGTTTCATACATCTTCTCGCCGTGACGGATACCGATTACCTTAATCTCATCCTCGGACTCAAACAGCTCCTTTACAGCCTGTGCCAGAACACCAATGGTGCAGGCAGGGGCCTTCTGAACCATAATATCACCGCTCTCCCCATTTTCAAACGCAAAAATGACCAGATCCACGGCCTCTTCCAGGCTCATGATAAATCTGGTCATTTCCGGCTCTGTAATGGTAATGGGCTTTCCGGATTTGATCTGCTCAATCCAAAGCGGAACAACAGAACCTCTTGAACATAAAACATTGCCATAACGTGTGCAGCAGATTTTGGTCTTTTCCGGGGAAACGGTTCTGGACTTTGCCACAATCACCTTTTCCATCATAGCCTTGGAGGTTCCCATGGCATTGACCGGATATGCCGCCTTATCGGTAGACAGACAGATAACTGCTTTCACGCCCTCATCAATGGCTGCCGTCAGCACGTTATCCGTTCCCATGACGTTTGTCTTTACCGCCTCTAAGGGGAAGAACTCACAGGACGGAACCTGCTTTAAGGCTGCTGCGTGAAAAATGTAATCCACACCGTGCATGGCATTCTTTACCGATGCCAGGTCACGGACATCTCCGATGTAAAACTTGATTTTGTCTGCTACTTCCGGCATTCTGGCCTGGAAGTCATGACGCATATCGTCCTGCTTCTTCTCATCTCTGGAAAAGATGCGGATTTCTCCAATATCCGTATTTAAAAAACCGTTCAAAACGGCATTTCCGAAAGAACCGGTACCTCCGGTGATTAATAAAGTTTTGTTTGTAAATGTGCTCATTGTTTTTCCTCTTTTCTTTCATTTATATTGAATATCTTAATCTCTACCATATAAATCTCGTGTATAAACCTTTTCCCTTACATCATCCAGACAGATATCGTAGCGATTTGCAATGATTGCCTGACTCTTTTCTTTAAACTTCTCTAAGTTATTTACTACCCTGCTTCCAAAAAATGTACTTCCATTTTCCAAAGTCGGCTCATAAATAATCACAGTTGCGCCTTTTGCCTTAATCCGCTTCATCACTCCCTGGATCGAAGACTGACGGAAATTATCAGAATTGGATTTCATAGTCAGACGATATACGCCTACCACTACCTCTTTTTCTTTACTGGAATCGTAAACATCATTCGCCTCATAGGCTCCTGTCAATTCCAATACACGATCTGCAATATAATCCTTACGGGTTCTGTTTGATTCCACAATCGCCGACATCATATTCTGAGGTACATCTTCATAGTTGGCTAAAAGCTGCTTTGTATCCTTTGGCAGACAATAACCGCCATATCCAAAGGATGGATTATTGTAATGGGAACCGATTCGCGGATCCAGGCACACACCATTGATAATCTGCTGTGTATTCAGTCCTTTCATCTCCGCATAAGTATCCAACTCATTAAAATAGGATACACGCAAAGCAAGATATGTATTGGCAAATAGTTTCACTGCCTCTGCTTCGGTGTATCCCATAATTAAGGTATCAATATTCTCTTTGATTGCGCCTTCCTGTAAAAGTGATGCAAATGTATTTGCTGCTTTTACCAGTCTGGCATTTTCCACATCCGTTCCTACGATAATTCTGGAAGGATAAAGGTTATCGTACAATGCCTTCGATTCTCTCAAAAACTCCGGACTAAAAATAATATTGTCACAATGGTATTTTTCTCTGACACTGGCTGTAAATCCAACAGGAATCGTCGATTTGATTACCATAATTGCATCTGGATTATACTGAATCACCAGTTTAATTACTGCCTCCACCGCACTGGTATCAAAGAAATTTTTCTTGCTGTCATAATTCGTCGGTGCCGCAATCACTACAAAATCAGCATCTTTATAAGCATCCTCTGCATTTAAGGTCGCAGTTAGATTTAATTCTTTTTCTGCCAGATATTTTTCAATATATTCGTCCTGAATGGGTGACTTCTTCTGATTAATTAAATCCACCTTTTCTTGAATAATATCTACGGCCATAACCTCATGATGCTGAGCCAACAGCGTTGCGATGGATAGTCCAACATATCCGGTTCCTGCTACTGCGATTTTATATTGCCTATTTTCCATTTTTACTCCCTCTTTTCCATTTTATTTCTGCTGTTTTTATAAATAAAATTCCTTATACCACTCGGCAAACTTCCTCAGTCCCTCTCGTAAGCTGGTGCTGGGCTTAAATCCAAAATCACGTTCTAATGCACTGGTATCAGCATACGTTACCGGAACGTCTCCTGGCTGCATAGGCACCAGTTCTTTATGTTCCTCAAAATTATAATCAGCAGGAAGCACTCCGGCACGGAGCAGTTCCTGCTGCAAAATATCTACGAAATCCAGAAGATTTTCCGGATTCTGATTTCCAATATTATATACCGCATATGGCGGAATTGGCAGCCCATCTTCTCCATTCTTTCTTTCCGGAGGGGCCTGCATTACACGTTTTACTCCTTCCACAATATCATCTACATAAGTAAAATCACGCTTACAGTTTCCATAGTTAAAAATCTGGATCTTCTCACCTTTTATCAGTTTATTTGTAAATCCAAAATACGCCATATCAGGACGTCCCGCCGGACCATATACTGTAAAGAAACGCAGTCCTGTTGATGGAATATTGTAAAGCTTGGAATATGCATGAGCCATAAGTTCATTGCTTTTCTTTGTTGCTGCATATAAGGAGACAGGATTATCTACTTTATCATCAGTGCTGTACGGAACTTTTTTATTAGACCCATAAACAGAACTGGAGGAAGCATATACCAGATGCTCTACTCCTTTTTGCCCTCCATCATAGGAATGGCGGCAAGCTTCCAGAATGTTGTAAAAACCAATAATATTCGAATTGATATAAGCATCTGGGTTTGTGATAGAGTAACGTACACCTGCTTGTGCCGCCAGATTGACCACAATATCAGGATGATAGGTTGCAAAAATATCTTCAATCAAAGAACGATCTGCAATATCTCCCTTAATAAAAGTCCACGACGCTCCATTATGTTCAGCTACTTTTTTTTCAATCTGATTGAGTCTCCATTCCTTAATAGAAACATCGTAGTAATCATTCATATTGTCAATACCAATAATGGAAATCGATGACTGGGTATTAAAAAGTTCCAACACAAGATTGGAACCGATGAAACCGGCAGCGCCGGTAATCAAAATTATTTTATTTTTCATTTTTTCTTGTATGATGTTGTTAGAAGCAAAAACAACATACTTCCTTTCTTTTTT
>OKSE01000662.1_pt1 | contig 19277 bp, 18 predicted proteins | sample 1633631 | NCBI WGS metagenome assembly OKSE01 (sample SAMEA3541555, study PRJEB24748) | human gut metagenome | biome: human gut; feature: human-associated habitat; material: faeces | place: China | collected 2012 | reverse complement strand
TATTGAAATAATAAATCCGTAATCCTTACATTTAAAGCGATTGCTGATAAACTTTAACATGGGATGTATTGAAATCATACACATAACGCAGCTTTGCAAGTCCCTTCTTGATAAACTTTAACATGGGATGTATTGAAATTCAGAGGAAACTTCGCGAGATTTTATGAACGAATCAGATAAACTTTAACATGGGATGTATTGAAATCCACTATTGTGGCTAAATTGATTTAAAACAAATACGATAAACTTTAACATGAGATGTATTGAAATATTTTCTGCGTATCGAATGTTTCGACATTACGGAAGGATAAACTTTAACATAAGATGTATCAAAATCCAAGAACGTCCCAAACACAAGGAATAAACCGCTATTTGATGAAATGTAGAAATAAAAAAACAGCTTATTCACATATTTCCCCAAAAACCATTCGACATCACCAGCTATTTATGTTATTGTAATAAAAACATTAAGAAGCAGGTAAAGACAGGCTGTACAAATACATAAAATACATCAATAGCCTGGCAGCCGCCGGAATTGGAGGAAAAGACAATGTACGAGATGAAACCGGAATATTATATAGGAATTGCCCAGATTGACGAGGAGCATAAGAAGCTTTTTGAAATCGCAGATGAAGCGTATGAGTTATATAAAAATGAATTTATACCGGACAAGTATGACCACATCGTATGTGACGATATGTTCAAGCTGCTTGTGTGGGACTGCTACGCATGGTGCGCATGGCAGTTCTTCCAAGTCAAAGACCGCAAGGGCAACTACCGCGACATTCCCGGTAACTGGAATCAGTACGCAGGATATTTCCCCTTGTGGCGGCTGTCATACAGCATTATCCCCCACATCCGCATGAAGTTCGAGCAGAACGGGCTTGGCTTCCAAAACCTTTACAACATCCCGCAGGGCGTGGAAGTGCCGTGGCTGACCTATCAGCAGTTCAGCAATCTGGTCGGCAATGTCACCGGCATGGTGATTGCGGAGCAGAACTGGCAGCCGATGATCGACGCGATCTGGGAAAACCGCACCGTGGAGGACTACGAAACCGCCAGCAGCACCGTCAAGACGGATTTTATGCGGAAGTGGCATCACAACCGTTCCGGTAAGCCGATTTCTCTGGATGAAATGATGGAGAACGAGGACGGCGATATTTTTGAGGTCGCTGACCCTCGCGGCGAGTTTGAGCAAAAGGTGATTTCCGAAATGCAGATCGCCGCCTTTGCCGAGCAGAGCATTACCGAGAAAGACAGGGAAATATTAAAGCTGCGCATAGACGGCTTGACCGAACAGGAGATTGCGGACAAGGTTGGCTACAAGACCGCCAGCGCAGTCCATAAGCGGATCGCCAAAATCGCGGGAGCCTATGAGGACTATGTGACAGCGGAGTATCAGAAGTATTTGGACAAGTAAACAGACGCAGAAGCGGCAGCAGCTACCGAAATGGTGGCTGCTGTTTTTTGTGCGGGAAAGGAGATTTTATGAGCAGAGAACCGTTTGAAGCCATGCCCGATGTGATGGACGCAAAGCAGCTTGCCGAAGCGTTACAGATTTCCAAAGCGGGGGCATATAACCTTTTGAGCAGCCCGGACTTTCCAACCTTGCGGATTGGCGGGCGTAAATTGGTGATGAAAAATGAGCTGGTGGAGTGGCTGAAAAGCCACACGAACAGAACACCATGAAAATGCAGTCAAGAGCTGGAAAAGTGGCAAATCAGTCGGTAGGACAAAGTGAAATGTACCCCGCATCGTTTTGGGCGTTTCCATCAAAAAATCGCAGCACTTTTCCAATTCAAGAGCTGAGAAAAAATCGTGAAGATCAGGAGGTTTTATGAGAACAGGGCTTACCAAAAAGCAAAAGACAACGGTGATCTATTTTGACGAGTATGGCGGTATGATCGAGGTGCAGACCCACAACACCGATCTGAAAAAACGTCTGACAGCATTTGCAGCGAAGTACCCAGAGTGCTGCCGCCAGACCGACGATGATGAGCAAGGCGGGCTGACCTTTGAAATTGAGAAAGGGAGGTTGAGCTTTCGGCTGACCGTGCCGTATAGTGAGGAACGACGGAAGGCGGCGAGTAAGCGAGCGGAAATAGACGGGATAAATGGAAAAGTAAAGAAGTCGAAGTAATCATCACATTGATTTATTCACGTTTTCGTGATATACTATAAATGATATTTTATATGGTGGAGGTAAGTTGATGGCGGTATGCTATGACAAATTATTTCATAGAATGATAGACAAACGCATTACAAATGCTCAACTTATGTCGATGGCGGGGTTCAGTCCCAATATAATTACTCGTTTGAAGAGAAATGAGTACATTTCTTTGGAAAGTATTGAAAAAATTTGTAAGGCTATAAATTGCAGCGTTGATGACATTTTAGAATTTGACCCAGCAGTATCAAAATCTATGGAGGCGCATAAATGATGAGAAGTTTTAGAGAGTACCAACCCAATGAACGCCGAAATTATATTACATTATCAACAGGTGAATACTATCCAGATATATTAGTTGATGCGTGCAAACTGTATTCTCCCGTTTTAACAATTTTTTCAGATATTCTCCATCATTCAGGCAGCTCAGTTTCTTTATTCCTGAGCATTTCAGAAGTATCAAACCAATGGATGAGAACCCAACTGTGTAGAGTATTCAGAAAATATGTTTCGCCTGAAACACCTGTAGAGATGTTGAAAAAGAATACAAAAGCTCGGCAAATATGCGACGAATTTGGTGAGGGATTCCGAGCGATTCATACTGTCCAAGAAATGTTTGATTCTAGACCATTTCCCGATGAAGCTCTGTGTGCTATCTTGTGGGAATACAAAGATCGAGGGAAAAAGGGCTATGATCTTACTGAAAAATTCTTCGACTTAATGCAGACGAAATTTCCGGACATGTGCATTTGGGGTCCCAAAAGATCTGGAGCTGATGTACAAGCCATAGAGGTTTGGGCTGATTATCCCAACAATAGCAGACCACTCGATTTTATAATTTCTTCTCCGGATAAGAAAACGATATATGCTGTAGGGCTGGCGAGATATGATGGCGATCGTGGTGGCGCTCAAGAAGATGACCGAACGGGCGGGTATAAAAACTGTTCTGATGAAATCTTGGACTATGTACATAGCCATGAATTAAAGACTAAAATTATCTTTCTTAACGACGGTCCAGGTTTGTTATTGGGGTCTATGTGGGAAGATTATTCAAAAATCGAAGAACGACATCCAAACGAGGTAAAAGTTCTCACTTTACGGATGATTGATGAACGACTTGATCGAACTTGGCTTATGGGAGAATAATAATGTCAACAGGAATACCGCCTCGCAAAGGCATAAAACAATTATCATCATCTATTTCGCTGGAATACAACGGAAAGCACCCCGAGAATTGGTTCTTTGAACAGCCGTGCAAAGAATTTTTTCACGTTTTGGATCAAAACGGTGGCGGAAAAAACAAATTCTTTTTTGGTGATAATGCTGATGTTTTACGTTATCTTCTCAAATCGGGTTTTTCCAACAAAGTGCGCCTGGTGTATATAGACCCCCCGTTTGCAACGGCATCTGATTTTGTAAGTAGAAACCAAATTCACGCATATAGCGATTCAATTTGTGGAAGTGAGTTTGTTGAATTTTTGCGTGAACGTTTGGTATTGTTGCGCGAACTATTGGCAAGTGATGGTTCGATTTATCTTCATTTAGACGGGAAAATGGCTTTCCAAATGAAGATAATTATGGATGAAATTTTTGGAGAAAATAACTGCCGGGCATTTATTACAAGAAAGAAATGTAGTACTAAGAATTATACCAAAAATACATTTGGCAATGTAGCGGACTATATCATGTTTTACTCGAAAACAAATGCATTTGTATGGAATAGGCCCTACGAGCCATGGGAAATGGATCGCATAATAGAGCAATATCCATGCATAGATCCCAAAACGGGAAAGAGATATAAAAAAGTGCCTATTCATGCCCCCGGAACTCGAAATGGTGAGACAGGAAAAGCATGGCGTGGGAAAATGCCGCCGCCCGGGAAGCATTGGCAGTATACTCCTCAAAAACTCGATGAGTTGGATGCTGCTGGCGAGATTTATTGGAGTCCAACGGGAAATCCGAGGCGAATGGTTTTTTTTGATTCTGATAAAGGTATTCCAATTCAAGATATTTGGCTAAATTACAGGGACTCAGTGAATCAATCGCAGAAAACTACAGGGTATCCTACAGAAAAGAATTTGGATATGCTCAAAATGATCGTTGCTGCCTCGTCAAATCCTGGAGACATCGTTCTGGACTGTTTCGCAGGTAGCGGAACAACTCTCGACGCAGCATTTGAGTTAGGTCGCCTATGGATTGGAGCAGACAATAGCATTGAGAGTTACAAGGCAATCAAAAAAAGGTTTACAGATGGGCTTGAACGGTATGGTGATTATGTGTCAGATCAAACCTGCAAGCAAGTAACGTTGAGTCTATCTCCACGATGCCCGTTTGATGTATTGTCTTGTGATGAATATGCTACTTTGCTCATGAAGTCAAAGATGAAGACAGGGACAGATAAATAATGCACAATGAAAAAAACACGCAGTAGCCCCCAAGTGTAGCGATCTATTAATCATACAGGAGGTGATAACATTGGCAGAAACGCTATCAGGAGTTAATGGTGAAATATTGCGTTGGGCCCGCGAGTTCTACAACATGAATGCAGAAGATGCGGCAAAAGCGATTGGCGTTGACGTTGAACGCTATTGTAACTGGGAAGCGGGGACAGACCATCCAACCTATGCTAAACTGCGAAAAATCAGTGAGGTCTTTCGCAAGCCTAGTGCGGTGTTTTTCTTCCCTACCCCACCGCAATTACCGCCGATAAAGGGTGATTTGCGGACATTGCCAGATGATGTTGTCAACCGCTTTAGCAAAAATGTTATTATTCAATTCGAAAAGGCTAACGTCTATCAGATGAGCCTCAAAGAATTATACAGTGACAGGGAAAGCATCTTCATGCATAAAGACGCATTTCCTTCGGATGCCGCTGCACTATGTGATTATTTCAGAGCCGCGTTAGCTTTTCCCATTACTGCACAAAAGGCACGAAAAAGCACGAAGGTCGTATTTGAGATTTACCGAGAAAAATTCTATGATCTTGGAATATATGTGTTTAAGGGATCATTTAAGGATAACAGTATTTCGGGATTATGCATTGCTGATTCCCAGTTCCCGGTTATCATGATTAATAACTCCATGTCTTTTGCGCGGCAAATTTTTACGCTTTTTCATGAACTTTATCATCTAATCAAAGATACCAGTGGAGCAGAGATTATTCGTGATGATTATTATGTAATGTTGAATCAAGCGCAAAGTGACATTGAGCATTCTTGTGACACCTTTGCCAATATGTTCTTAGTGCCGCCTGATGATTTTCAAGTTGAGCTACAGAAAATACGACTTGACGAGCATGGAATCGAGGAATTAGCCAAGCTATACTCTGTTAGCAGAGAAGCCATCATGTATAAACTCTGGAAACTCGGAAAGATTACATCAGATGACTATACAGCGTTAAAAGAAGAGTTCTATGGGGAAGCAATCAGAGGGAAAAAGCCCCGAAAGAATGGTGCGTCAAACGGGGGGAATTACTATTCGACAAAGCTATCTTATTTGGGGCAGCGATATACCGGTGAAGTTTTCAAACAGTATTTTTCTGGAAAGATTGATAGTATTCGTGCGAGTGAAATGCTGCAAAGCAAAGTAGATCACCTTCCAAGATTAGAATCAGCTTATTTTAGGGGGGTGGGCTGATGGTATATATTTTAGACACAAATATCATCCGCAAGATATTCTTCCACCTCCCCAAAAAAGGAAAATACTTTGAAAGTGTCTGGAAAGCATTAGAGACAGGCGTTGACTCCGGAGCATATGTTTCTGTGGATGAATGCTTTAACGAACTGGAACGGCAGTTCTCCAAAGATGCAGAGGCGTTCAAGTGGATTAATGAACGAAAGAAAATGTTTTTGAATCCAGGAAACGAAGAATCAACTATAATGTGTCAGATATTTTCGAACCCTAAATTTAGAGAAAGCATACACACAAAGAATATCCTTGAAAATCGTCCATCCGCTGATGCATACATTGTTGCAAAAGGAAAATTTTTGGGTGCGACGGTTGTAACGGCGGAGGAATATAAGCCAAACTCTGCCCAACTCCCTAATCTATGTCAGGCCATGGGTGTACACTACATAGGATATGACGACTTTATGGAGGCCGTCTCGAATACTATTGACCAGGAGTAAGAATCCCTTTGGAACAAAGGGCGCACTTCTATACAGGGGGCAAGCCCTGTATGTGCGCTCTGCGAGGCAGACAGCCCGGACGATTAATGTTCGGGCTGTTTTGCGTCACTCCGTTCCGAACAAGGGGCTGCACCCCTTGCGGCTTCGCCTATCCCTGCGTACTTGTCATATGGAAACGGTTTTGACAAACCATTCCCAAACGACAAGTCTGAAAATCGAACACATTACATAGACCGTTTACCGATTATCGGTAGGCGGTCTTTTTATATCTTCACACTTAAAATCAAGGAGGTCATGCACTATGGAAAAACAGAAAACCATTCCCCAACTGGAAGCCGAGAAAGAGGAAAACGAACGCAAGCTCTCGCAGCTCCAACACAAAAAGCAGCAGCTTGAAAACCGTATCACCTACTACGAAAAAGGTGATCGGCGCAAGCGGGCGCACCACCTTATCACCCGTGGCGCAGCCATTGAAAGCGTCGCACCGCTGACAAAGGTTTTGACCGAAACCGAGTTTTACTCCTTTGCTGAAAAAGCTCTTGCCGTCCCGGAGGTCAAGGGCTTGCTTATGGAAGCGGTCAACGAACACAACCGGGCTGAACAGAAAGAGAGGTGTTGAGTATCGCTCTATATCATTTCCATGTGACGCAAATCAAGCGCAGCGCAGGACAATCCGCTATTGCGTCTGCCGCCTATCGCTCCGGCGAAAAGCTGCACAGTGAATACTACGGCGAGGACAGCGACTACACCAAAAAGGGCGGCGTAATCTGTTCGGAAATCCTGCTGCCGCCTAATGCCCCACCCTCTTTCTCTAATCGGGAAACGCTATGGAATGAGGTGGAGAAAGCAGAACGAGGAAAGAAAGCGCAGCTTGCATACAGCTTTGACATTGCTTTGCAGAACGAGTTTTCCATGCAGGAGAACATCGAGCTTGCAAGGCAATTTTTATTGGAGCAATTTGTGAGCCGTGGCATGGTGGTGGACTTCGCCGTTCACGCTCCCGACAAGGAGGACGGTGGGATTTCCAATCCCCACTTCCATGTCATGTGTCCCATCCGTCCTCTGGATGAACACGGCAGATGGGGCAACAAGCAGCGGAGGGAATATCTGTTGGACGAGCATGGTGAGCGCATCCGGGATGAAGCAGGAACCTATGTTTTCAATGCTGTGCCGACCACCGACTGGGGCAGTCCCGACACCTTGGAGCATTGGAGGCAGGCGTGGGCTGATCTGTGCAATCAGAAGTTTGCAGAAAAGGAATTGGACTGCCGGATTGACCACCGCAGCTATGAGCGACAGGGCATCGACCAACTCCCCACCGTCCATGAGGGTGTGACCGTCCGGACAATGGAAGCAAAAGGCATCCGTACCAACAAGGGCGACCTCAACCGATGGATCAAGGCGACCAACGATTTGATCCGTAATCTGAAAAAGAAAATCTCTGCGCTGCTTGACTGGCTGAAAGAAGCCCATGAGGAATTAAGCAAGCCACAAGCCCCCAATCTGGCGCATCTACTCAGCGATTATTATTCTGGACGCAATGCCGGAGCTTGGAGCCAGAAAGCGAAGATCGGCAATCTTAAAGAGTTCAATGAAATCGTCAATTATCTCATGCAGAACAAGCTGACAACGCCGGAGGAATTACAGGAGCGTGTGTCTGCGCTGAGTGAGCGCATCGACACTCTGAAAAGCTCTATGCGTGGCAAATCCGAGCGTATGAAAGAGTTGGACGAGCTTCTCCGCATGGTGCAGTTTTACACCAAAGGCAAGCCCGTTGCCGACAAGTTAGCAACGATCAAATGGAAAGGCAAGCGGGAGCAGTTCATGTCCGAAAATGAAAACGCACTCCGCCTGTATCACATGGCAGAGCGCAAGTTGAAGCTGTATTTCAAGGACGGCAAACTGCCCATCACTGTCTGGCGCAAAGAGCGTGACCGTCTGGAACAGGAGTACAAGACCGAACAAGTAGAGCTTTCTCCCATCCATGCAGAAGTGAAAAAGCTATGGCAGATCAAATACAAGGTGGAGCAGGTCATTCATGCACAGGAAAAAACGGCGCAGAGCCGCACAAAGAAACATCAAATCGAGCATTAAGGAGGATTTCAAAAATGGAACTCAACTGGAAAGAGGACAATAACCTCGTAAGAAAAATTGCAAAAATACTTCTCGGAGATACACTGCCGAATGGTGAGCCTGTAAGTTCGTTGGTTTTGATTGACGCTGCTTCACGGGCTGAATTACAGCGATGGGCAGATATGAGTGATGCAGAATTTGAAGCTGCACGGCAAAGCGGCGATACCATCCACATTGATGTGGATGATGAAATCAAGCGCATCACGGAGGAATATGGGCTTGATCTGAATTTCTTGGATGATCTGCTTGCCGAATTTGATGAAGACGCAGACGATGACATGGAAATATTTTCAGATGCAGAAAGTGAAATCGACCAAGACCTTTTGGCAGAGATCGAGGAATGGAAGCAGCAGGAGCATGACGAGCCGGAGGGATATTACTTCTCCAATCCTGACCCGTATCTGAAACCCGCGCCGCTGCCGCCCGACCACCCCAGACACAATTTCTGGTTTGATGAGGACGGACACATCCGTGTGAAAAATCCATCTGCTTTCTGGCTGCCGGAGTTCACCTTGCAAAAGGAAATCGGCGGCACAGTTTACACCGTCACAGGCAGCTATGATGGCGTGGAAACGCTGGATAAAAAGATGGAGCGCATCATGGGCGAAAAGTTTACAGAAAAGATGGAGGTTTCTGAATGACAAATACGCAGTCTCTTGGTACAATAGAAGCAACCAATCCTGTACTGGCAGTTGCCCCTTTGAAGGAGGAAACAGAAATGTTACGGGCAACTGATAAAATCACCGCGCTTTACTGCCGCTTATCCGTGGAAGATTTGAAAGAGGATAAGAAAGGCGGCAAAGAGGACGAATCCAACAGCATCCAGAATCAGAAAATGATCCTGCTCCAATACGCAAAGGAGCACCGTTTTCCAAACCCGACCTTTTTCGTGGACGATGGGTATAGCGGGACGAACTATGACCGCCCCGGCTTCCAAGCCATGCTTGCGGAAATCGAAGCGGGCAGAGTGGCGGTTTGCTGTACGAAAGACCTATCACGACTGGGGCGTAATTCCTCGCTGACAGGGCTGTATATCAACTTCACATTCCCAAAGTACAATGTGCGCTATATTGCCATCAACGACCATTTTGACACCATCGACCCCAACAGTACAGACAGCGATATTGCGGGCATCAAGAACTGGTTCAACGAGTTTTTCGCCAAAGACACCAGCCGCAAGATCCGTGCTGTCAATAAGGCAAAGGGCGAACGCGGCGTTCCTCTGACCGTCAATGTTCCATTCGGCTACCGTAAAGACCCGGAAGACAAGACAAAGTGGGTCGTGGATGAAGCGGCGGCATTGGTAGTCAAGCGCATTTTCAAGCTGTGCATGGAAGGGCGAGGCCCGATGCAGATTGCAAAGCTCTTGCAGGAGGAAAAGGTACTTAACCCCACCGCCTACAAGAAGCGCGAGGGCATCAAGACACCCAGCCCGGAAACCGCTGATCCGTACCATTGGAATACCAACACGGTCGTTCACATTCTGGAACGGCGGGAATACACGGGCTGCACCGTCAATTTCAAGACCTACACCAATTCCATCTGGGACAAAAAGCAGCGGGAAACGCCCATTGAAAAGCAGGCTGTTTTCTACAACACCCACCCGGCGATCATTGAGCAGGAGGTCTTTGACAAGGTGCAGGAGATCCGTCAGCAGCGTCACCGCAGGACAAAGACGGGCAAGAGCAGTCTGTTTTCCGGTATGGTCTACTGCGCTGATTGTGGAGCAAAAATGCGCTACTGCACCACCAACTACTTTGAAAAGCGGCAGGATCATTTTGTATGCGCCAACTACCGCAGCAATACGGGAAGTTGTTCGGCACACTTTATCCGTGCTGTTGTTCTGGAAGAATTGGTCTGGATGCACATGAGAACTGTGATTTCCTATGTCAGTCGGTATGAGGATCATTTCCGTGCCGTCATGGAGCAGAAGCTCCGGCTGTCCAGCGAAGCCGCGATCCGTGGACACAAGAAGCGGCTGGCACAGGCTGAAAAGCGGCTTGGAGAGCTTGACCGTTTGTTTATCCGCATTTACGAGGACAATGTGGCGGGGCGCATCACAGATGAAAAGTTCTCTATGATGAGCAAGACCTATGAGGACGAACAAGCACAGCTTAAAGAGGAAATTCAGACTTTGCAGAAGGAAATTGAAGTACAGGAACGACAGATTGAAAATTTGAAGCAGTTTATCCAGCGGGTACGCAAATATGAGGATTTGGACGAGCTTACCCCCTATGCGCTGCGGGAGCTTGTCAAGGCAATCTACATTGAAGCTCCGGACAAGTCCAGCGGCAAGCGGCATCAGGGCATCCGCATTTCCTATGACCTTGTGGGCTTTATCCCCGTGGAAGAACTGCTGAAACAGGAAACGGCGTGACCGAAGCCACGCCGTTCCTGAGAAAATACGATATTACTTTCTTATGACCCCCGACCATTTGCTGAGAGTCTTTTTGGCAGCGGGAGAAGGATTCGAACCCCCGGCGCAAGCGCCGGGAGCTGCGCCCGGATTGAATTTGTGTGAGGGTCCGAATCCCTATGAGAGAACCATGGCAAAAGAAAAAACTCCCAGCATAAGCTGAGAGTCTTTTGGCAGCGGGAGAAGGATTCGAACCCTCACATACGGAGTCAGAGTCCGCTGTGCTACCTTTACACAATCCCGCTATGTTCCTGACGAACAAGATTCATTATACTCGTTTTCCGGCGTTTGTCAACACTTTTTTTCCGGTTTCTGAAAAAATTTTCCGGGGGCGGTTTGGCCCGCCCCCGGAGAGGGTAAGAGACGTTACGCCGCCAGCAGGTCCGCCGACGTGAAGTACTTCCGCAGCGGCTTATACAGCAGGGCAAACACCACCAGGCACAGAACGATGCTGGGCAGCATGTAGCTTCCGTTATAGATCAGGGAGTAGATCCAGGGGTTGGTCATGGGCTTGCCGAGGAACGTGTCGGGCATCCACTTGCCCCACACAAAGACGCCGATGAGGAAATGCGCCAAAAAGCGCAGCACGCCGCCGATGACCGTGCCATAGTAAACGCTCCACTTGCGGCGGGACAGCAGGCCCGCGCCAAAGCCCAGTGCCACAAAGGCGATGAAGTAGTCGCAGATGATGGTGGTCCAGTCAATGGAGAACTTGTTGCCGATGAGGTAGGTGATGGTGCCGTACACCAGGCCCGCCAGAGAGCCCCAGCCGCAGCCGTACCGGGCGGCGAACAGGATGATGGGCAGCATCTCCAGGGTGATGGAGCCGCCGTTGGGGAACTCATAGAGCTTGATGAGGCTCAGGATCTCCGCCATGGCGATGAAGATGGCGGCCTCGCAGATCATGCGGGTCTTGTTGATTTTCATGTGTGATTTCTCCTCTTTGAAAAAAATAACCGCATCGCGGGCCCTAGAGGCGTCGCAATGCGGAAATAAAAGCCATATAGTCGCATTCCTACGCCGGCATTACCCGGATCAGGTTCGAGGGACCGGACGGCAATACGTCACATCTCAGCCGGCTTGCGCCAGCACCCCTTGGATTGTGAGGATATTCTATCACGGCTGTCGTTTTTTGTCAAGCCCTCAGCATACCGGCGCGGTATATGCGTCTATTCTACGCCGGTATGCCCTTCGGGGATAGGCGGGTTTTCTATCCGGATGTGTCCGTTTTATAGGTCCGGGTTTCCGGCTGTCTCCCGCAGGCGCACACCGGCTGGCAAAATCCCCGAAAATCCAACGTCCGCCCCTTGTCAAGTCATTCGGCGTTTGCTATAATAAAATATTATTTGCAGTACCGGGAAAGGGGTGTCCTGTCATGAAATATCAGCAGTGGAGCATACCGGAGCTGCCCGCCGGGGCAGTGGACCGGCTCACCGGGGCCGGGTACCCCTATCTGGTGTCCTCGGTGCTGGCCTCCCGGGGGATCACCACCCCGGAGGAGGCCGCCGCTTTCCTGGAGCGGGACCGGGACCTGCCCTATTCCCCCTTTTTGATGAAGGACATGGACAAGGCCGCCCAGCGGGTGAGCCGCGCCCTGGCCGACGGGGAAAAGATCGCCGTTTTCGGCGACTATGACGTGGACGGCATCACCGCCACGGTGATCCTGGTGGACTATCTCCTGTCCCGGGGCGGCGATGTGGTGCATTATATCCCCCGCCGCATCGAGGATGGCTACGGCCTGGGAAGGGACGCCATCCTGTCCCTGCACGGGCAGGGGGTCCGCCTGCTGGTAACGGTGGACTGCGGCATCACCGGCGTGGAGGAGGTGGCCTACGCCAACTCCCTGGGCATGGACGTGGTGGTGACGGACCACCATGAGTGCAAGGAGGAGCTGCCCCCGGCCTGCGCCGTGGTGGACCCCCACCGGCCCGACTGCGGCTATCCCTTCAAGCACCTGGCCGGCTGCGGCGTGGCGCTGAAGCTGGTGCTGGCCCTGGGGGGCGAGAGCCGGGAGGAGGCCCTGCTGTCCCGCTACTGCACCCTGGCCGCCATCGGCACCGTGGCCGACGTGATGCAGATGTCCGGCGAAAACCGCACCATCGTGTCCCGGGGCCTGGCGTCCATCAGCCGGTCGGACTTCATCGGCCTCCACGCCCTGCTGCATGAGGCGGGCCTGTCCGACAAAACCGTCACCTCCGTGCAGATCGGCTTCGTCCTGGCCCCCCGCATCAACGCCGCCGGGCGCATGGGCGCGGCGGACATGGCGGCGGATCTGTTGCTGTGCACCGATCCCCACCGGGCGGAGCACCTGGCCCGGGAGCTGTGCGCCCTGAACCGGGAGCGCCAGGCCGTGGAGCAGGAGATCTACTCCCAGGCCGTGGAACAGATCGAGGAGACCCCGCCCCAGGAGCGCAGCGCCCTGGTACTGGCCTCCGACACCTGGCACCAGGGGGTGGTGGGCATCGTGGCCTCCCGCCTTTCGGAAAAATACGCCTGTCCCAGCTTTATGATCCACCTGTCCGGCGGCACCGGCAAGGGCTCCTGCCGCAGCTGGGGCGGGTTCAATCTGTTCGCCGCGCTGGAGGCCTGCTCCGACCTGCTGCTGGGCTTCGGCGGCCATGAGCTGGCGGCGGGCTTTACCATTGAAGAAAAGAACATCCCCGCCTTCCGGCAGCGGATGAACCAATACGCCAGCCGGTTCCGGGGCGGCAAGGCCCCGGTGTCCTGCCTGCAGGTGGACGTGCCCATCGGCCAGGCGGGCCGGGTGAACCTGGCGGAGGTGGAGGCCCTGGACGCCCTGGAGCCCTACGGGGCGGGCAATGCCCGGCCGGTGTTCTGCCTGCGGGGCGCCACGTTGGACCGGCTTCAGAACGTGGGCCAGAACCGGCACCTGAAGCTGCGCCTGACCAAGGGCAGCGCCCAGTTTGACGGCATCTTCTTCTCCGCCGTGGCCCAGACCTGCGGCGTGGCCCCCGGCGACCGGGTGGACGCCGCCTTCTATCTTCAGATCAACGAGTTCCGCAGCAGCCGCACCGTCCAGATGCAGATGGTGGATATCCGCCCCTCCCTTACCGGCAGCACCCGGGAGGAGGAGTCCCTGGAGCTGGTGGACCGCTGCCTGCGGGGGGACGAACTGCGTCCCCGGGACGCCGTGCGCCTGCTGCCCTCCCGGGACCAGTGCGTGAGCCTGTGGCGGGCCCTGCAGCACGCGGTGCCCCCCGACGGACTGGAAACGGACTATCTGCCGCTGCTGCGGCGGCTGTCCGGGGCGCTGCGGGGGGCGGAGCCCTTTTTGCGGACGGTGCTGTGTCTGGAGGTGTTCCGGGAACGGGGCCTGCTGCAGTGCCGCCGCCTGGGCGACAGCATAAGCCTGCATCTCACCAGCCAGGGCAAGAAGGTAGCCCTGGACCGTTCGGAATATCTGCTGCGCCTGCACCGGGCGCTGGACACATCACGAGGAGGGGGACGCTTATGACAATGGAAGAACGCTATCAACGCCTGGAGGACACGGTGCGGGCCTATAATCCCACCGCCAGCTTCGACAAGATCCGGGCCGCCTATGAATTTGCCGCCGCCGCCCACCAGGGCCAGCTGCGCAAGGACGGCTCACCCTTTGTGACCCACCCCCTGGCCGTGGCCCAGATCGTGGCCGAGGAGCTGCACCTGGACTCCGAGTCCATCGAGGCCGCCCTGCTCCACGACACCATTGAGGATACCTCCGCCACCCACGAGGACATCGCCAAGCAGTTCTCCCCCACGGTGGCGGACCTGGTGGAGGGGGTCAGCAAGCTGACTCGGGTCCACTATACCTCCAAGGCCCAGGAGCAGATGGAGAATCTGCGCAAAATGCTGCTGGCCATGTCCAAGGACATCCGGGTGATCCTCATCAAGGTCTCCGACCGGCTCCACAATATGCGCACCATGGAGTACCAGACCCCGGAGAAGCAGAAGCAGAAGTCTTTCGAGACCCTGGAGATCTACGCCCCCATCGCCCACCGCCTGGGCATGCAGAAGATGAAGTGGGAGCTGGAGGACCTGTCCCTGAAATACCTGGACCCCATCAGCTACCGGGAGATCGTGGACGCCCTGGACGAGAAGGCCACGGAGTACGACGGCTTCATGTCCTCCATCCACGACCAGATCACCCAGCGCCTGGAGGAGGCCCATATCGACGGCTATGTCTATGGCCGCATGAAGCACCCCTACTCCATCTATCGCAAGATGTACACCCAGAACAAGTCCCTGGACGACGTGTATGACCTGTTTGCCTTCCGGGTGATCGTGGACACGGTGTCCGACTGCTATTACGTTCTGGGCATCATCCACGACCTGTACAAGCCTGTGCTGGGCCGGTTCAAGGACTATATCGGCACCCCCAAGCCCAATATGTACCAGAGCCTCCACACCACCGTCATGGGCCAGAACGGCATCCCCTTCGAGGTGCAGATCCGCACCAAGGAGATGCATGAGGTGGCCGAATACGGCATCGCCGCCCATTGGAAGTATAAGCAGAACGGCCAGGGCGGCGGCGACGAGGGCCGGTATGAGTGGGTCCGCCGCCTGCTGGAGAATCAGGAGGGGGCCGACGCCGAGGAGTTCATCCACTCCCTGAAGGTGGACATGTTCGCCGACGAGGTATTTGTGTTCACCCCCCGGGGCGACGTCATCAACCTGCCTGCCGGGGCCACCCCCATCGACTTTGCCTATAACATCCACTCCGCCGTGGGCAACCACATGGTGGCCGCCAAGGTCAACGGCCGCATCGTGCCCTTCGACTGCCGCCTGAAAAACGGCGACATCGTGGAGGTGGTCACCTCCCAGTCTGCCCACGGGCCCAGCCGGGACTGGGTGAAGATCGCCCGGTCCAGCAACGCCCGGTCCAAGATCCGCCAGTGGCTCAAGCGGGAGCGCCGGGACGAAAACGTGGTCACGGGCCGGGCCTCCTTTGAGTCGGAGCTCAAGCGCTGCGGCGTGTCTTTGAAGGAGCTCACCAACGACGAAAACCTCCCCGGCATCCTGAAAAAGCTCACCTATAAGAGCCTGGACGACCTGTACGCCGCCATCGGCTACGGGGGCATCAGCAGCCTGAAGGTCATCGGCCGCATCCGGGAGGATATCCAGCGCATTCTCCACCAGCACCAGGAGGAGCGCCAGGCGGAGGTGCCGCTGGAAGGCCGCCCCGATGCCACCCGCCCCGCCGTGCCCAAGCGCACCCACAGCGAAAAGGGCATCATTGTGGAGGGCCTCAGCAACTGCCTGGTGAAGTTCTCCAAGTGCTGCACCCCCGTCCCCGGGGACGACATCGTGGGCTTCATCACCAAGGGCTACGGGGTGTCCGTCCACCGGAGGGACTGTCCCAACGCCGACCCGGCCCGCCGCCGTCCCGATGAGGAGGGCCGCTGGATCAAGGTGTCCTGGGCCGAGGACGTGGAGGGCACCTTCCGCACCACCCTCCAGGTGGTGGCCAAGGACCGCATCAACCTCATCGTGGATATCTCCACGGTGCTCTCCTCCACCAAGACCCATGTGGCCTCCATGAACGCCCGCTCCACCCCCGACGGCTTCGCCCTGATCACCCTGGATACCGATGTGTCCAGCAGCCAGCAGCTGAAAACTGTCATGCGCCGCATCGAGCAGATTTCCGGCGTTATGCGGGTCACCCGCCCGGCGGGCTGAGAAAAAACACAATATATTAACCGAAAAGGAGACTATATTACCATGAGAGCAGTGCTGACCCGCGTGAAAAGCGCCTCCGTATCCGTGGACGGCAAAACCATCGGCAGCATCGGCCCCGGCTTCCTGATCCTGCTGGGCATCACCCATGACGACACCGAGGCCCAGGCCGTGAAGCTGGCGGACAAACTGACGGGACTGCGGATCTTCGAGGACGAGGACGGCAAGATGAACCGTGGTCTGGAAACCGTCAACGGTGAAATCCTGGTGATATCCCAGTTCACCCTGTACGGCAACTGCCGCAAGGGCCGCCGCCCGGACTTCCTGGCCGCCGCCCGGCCGGAGGTGGCTATCCCCCTGTATGAAAAGTTCGTGTCCCTGTGCCGGGAAAAGGGCATCCATACCGAAACCGGCGAGTTTGGCGCCGAGATGCTGGTGGAATCCGTCAACGACGGACCTCTGACCCTGGTGGTGGACACGGACCAGCTGAATGCGTAACGTATTCCACATTCTTCCGGGCGGACGCCGCTGTCCGCCCGCTTTTATCCTGAACAGGAGGTTGAACCCATGAAAATTGATTCCATTATGGTAGGCCCCATTATGACCAACTGCTACCTGCTGAGCGACGAGACGGCAGGGGTCTGCGCCCTGATCGACCCCGGCGACGAGGCCCCCCGGGTGCTGGACATGGTGGCCAGGTCCGGCTGCCAATTGCAGTATATCCTGCTGACCCACGGCCACTTTGACCACACCACCGCCGTGCGCCCCATCTTAGAGCAGTACCCGGACCTGCCGGTGTACATCAACGAAAAGGACGTGGTGGACGGCCGGGTTGGGGACATGGAGCTGGTGTTCTCCCGGCTGCCGGAGCATAACCAGCGGTATTATCACGACGGCGACACCCTGACCCTGGGCAGCCTGACTGTCACCGTGCTGGAAACTCCGGGCCACTCCAAGGGCTCCGTGTGCCTGGTGGCGGAGGATGTGATCTTCTCCGGCGACACCCTGTTCCGCTGCTCCTGCGGTCGGACGGACTTCGCCGGCGGCGACTATCGGGAGATGCTGCAGTCCCTGGCCCGCCTGGGGAATCTGCCCGGGTCCTACCGGGTCTACCCCGGCCACGACCAGCCCACCACCCTGGACTATGAGCGCCGGGTGAATCCCTATGTCCGCCAGGGCATGAAGTAAGGGGCGGGGCTATGAAACTGGTTTTTCGCGGTCATGACGACCGCTACGCCGTGGAGCAGAGCCTGCTGGCCTTCTTCCCGGAGGAGCGGCCCGTGTATCAGGAGCCGGAGCCGGGGGAGGACAACTGGGCCCGGGTGGACCTGCACCAGGGGCCGGTATACGCCACCGCCACCACCGAGATCGCCCACGGCGGCAGGCTGGGCCGGGGGACCTCCCGGGCCCTGCTGCGGGACGTGACGGACGAGTATGAGCGGGAGCGCCTGCGGCAGAAGGCCGTGAAGCTCAGCTTCTTCAAGGCCGCCCGAAGCATCACCGGCGTCACCCCGGCCTGGGGGGCGTTGACGGGTATCCGCCCCGGCAAGCTCGCCGGGCGCATGCTCGAGGAGGGCAAGTCGCCGCGCGAGGTCGACCGTGTCCTGCGTGACACCTACTATGTCTCCCCCGAGCGGCGGAGACTTGCCATCGAGGCGGCGCAGGCGGGCCTGCGCGCCAAGCGCGCGCTCGCGCCGGATGAGATCTCGCTCTATATCGGGATCCCGTTCTGTCCCACGCGCTGCGCGTACTGCAGCTTCGTGTCGCAGGCGGTGGAAAAGACGTTCCGCCTGATGGATCCATATCTCGACGTGCTCTGCCGCGAGATCACGGACGCGGCGCGGATGGTGCGTGAGACGGGGCTGCGCGTGAAGTCGTTTTACATGGGCGGCGGCACACCGACGACGCTCTCAGCCCAGCAGATGGACCGTCTGCTGACGCACCTGAACCGCAGCTTTGACCTCTCCGACTGCGCGGAGTACTGCGTGGAGGCCGGGCGGCCCGACACGATCGACCGTGAGAAGCTGCAGGTGCTGCTCGACCACGGTACGAACCGCATCAGCGTCAACCCGCAGTCGCTCGAGCCGCGCGTGCTCGAAGCCATCGGCCGCAAACACTCGCCCGGGGACATCGTGCGTGCGATGGAGCTCGCGACGTCGATGAACTTCCCGCATGTGAACATGGATCTGATCGCCGGGCTCCCGGAGGACACGCCCGAGGGCTTCCGCCGGACGCTCGACACCTGCCTGCAGTGCGGCGCGGACAACATCACGGTGCACACGCTGTCGCTGAAAAAGGGCAGCCGCATCCTCCTCGAGCACCTCACGATTCCCTCGGCCGAGGCCGTGGGCGAGATGCTGGACTATGCCAACGAGGCGCTGCGCGCCGCGGATTTCGCGCCCTACTACCTCTACCGGCAGAAATACATGTCCGGGAGCTTTGAAAACGTGGGCTGGTGCATATCCGGGGCCGAGGGGCTGTATAATATCTACATCATGGAGGAGCTGCACAGCATTCTCTCGCTGGGCGCGGGCGGCTCGACAAAGATGGTGGACGCCGCGCGCGGCCGCATCGAGCGGGTCTTCCACGCGAAGTACCCCCACGAGTACATCACGCGGCCGGAGAAGATTCAGGAAAACCTCGAGACCTTCCGCCGCTTCCACGAGCAGATGCTGCAAAAATAAGAAGCCAGAATTTGTCCGCCCCCCAGCGGACAAATTTTCGCTATAAAAGTCTCACAGTCTCACAGCGTTCGCGGCTC
>OKSE01000642.1_pt1 | contig 19810 bp, 20 predicted proteins | sample 1633631 | NCBI WGS metagenome assembly OKSE01 (sample SAMEA3541555, study PRJEB24748) | human gut metagenome | biome: human gut; feature: human-associated habitat; material: faeces | place: China | collected 2012 | reverse complement strand
TTGGAGGTTCCCCTCATCTCCACCATGAGTTCGGACAAGTCTTATCGGTCCATGATTTATGAAGCTTTTCCCTGACTTGTATTCTCCCAGCCTCATCACAAGCATTTTCTTTGCTAACTCTTTATCCATAGAAAATGCCCCTAACTCAGCAAAAGAACCGGGGCTCTCGGGTATAAGAACTATTAGGTCAACAGAGTCTGCAAGTTGGGTTTCAAGGGATAGCAGGCTATTTTTACCTTGGCCTTCAAGAAGGTCTTCAAATAAATCCTCTGGGTAGGTAAGAGAGATTCCTTTCTCCTGAGAGAGAAAAGTTGAAAATTTATATCGAAGACTTTTTTTATCGGACTTATCTTTCCCACATAAGAAGATTGTTTTTCGGGAATCATCAAAACCATTTATTAATAAATCTCTAATCTCATCAACGGTTTGATTAATATATGCGTCTGGATATTTGTTAATGATACTCTGTTTGGGTGATTTCATGCTCATTCCTAACAATGGCAATCTTCATAGATATCTTCATATACTATTATAAAATAAATGCTTTTGCACCATAAATATTTTGTTTTTCGCATTTCTGCAATGATATAACTCACTTGATCTCAAAATGATAAAATTAAATGGAGGACTAGTTAGGTCAGTAAATAACATAGAGAAAATTATCGCTTAAGGAATCTAGTACATCCCATTTAGCACGGAAAACATAGGTCAGTTCTTTAAAGAGACATTTTCCTGCGCTTTTGGCTTGGTGGTTCGAACTCTGACGAGATGTGAGAGAGTTGCTCAAGACTTTGTTCTATGGAACGCTGGAACTCAACAGCGGCTTCTGTACGCTTTTTTATGACCAAGGCAATTATTTCTTCATCGCTTTTTTCTTCAATTGTTTTCCTGTAGAGCATTCTTTCATTAATCTTATCAAGATTACCTGATGATCTCGCTGACGTGTTAGCTATTGAACTGCTGATGGGGTTTAACTCGTCAATAAAGTATTCAATAAGAGATTCTTTCTTTTTTTGGAGTCTGCGAAGTTCGGTGTGGGCAGACTTAAATTTCTGGGCTTTAATCAAAGGAACATCACCGGAACGTAGCTTACGATATTCATTTCTGTATTCTTCTATCGGAATATGATTTTTTAGTTCTTTGACTGTCTCTAAATACTGGATTAAATCACTGTTATCTAATTTGACTTTTTTCATATATATACCTCGTAAATAAAATAGTGGATATATTTATATTACGAGATATGGTGTAAGTGTCAAATTAGCTCTTTAGCTCTATTGGCAAGAAAATACCCTTAATGCAATCGTGGTTTATTACGGCGATTTTTTTACCTGTTTTCCCGCTGGTAATTAATTTTTATTATTCACTGTTTTCTTTTTGTCCTTCAAGTAATAAGTTTTCATGAAAGTTAAACGATCACCATTAAACATATAGTCTGGATTAATAAAATAATAGTTTTGTATCATGGTCTCAGCAATAAATTTCTTGTCAGCAAGTTCTTTCATACCTTTGAAATAAGTAGTTCTTGATATTTTTACGATATCTTGATCAACAATATCGAATGACATTAATATAGTATCTGTATCTTTATTATCTCTGATAGCAAGATACAGTATCTTGAATACTTTCTTACCGGATGAGGATAAACCCTCAATAGCTGATACGCCATCCACATAAAGCTTCACGAACTGTGTCTTGTCTACTTCCATAGACTGAAAGAAACCACCATTACCAACTTGCTCTCCCGTACTCTCATTAACTAATGCTAATCGATCTTTTCCTGTAGTAATACGTCTGACGCCAGTTTTTGTATGTAGACTTGTATCATTAAGAAATGGGTTTTTAGTATGACGTGGGAGACCTCTTCTTGATTTCTTTACTTCAGTTTGTATCTTATTTTTTATCATGGTATTTACTCCTTTATTTTTTTAGTTATACATTTAAGTAAATACTATATTTTGTGTGCAAGTCAATACTTAAAGTTTATATTTTTTAAAATAACTAACACTTGATGTTCTTACGTATAAAACTTGTAGTGCTACAGAATATATAAAAATAACACTTTATTATTTGAGAATAGTTATCAACTTAAGTACCGGGATTCGGGACTTTAACTCCCGAGAGTGCGTACTTTGTTTTAAGCTATAGCTTGCTTGAGAGCATTTTTCTTCTTCATTATTCAAATAGCGAAGCTTTGGATGACATTTTAAAGAGTGTAATATTGAAAATAGTTCTTCTTTTTAGTTGATTGGTGCCTTATCAAAATGGTACCAGTTGTGTTATCTGTGTTATTTTTCCTACTATGATATTACAGCGAAGTGATTGTTTTCTACAATCACGAACCGCTGCGACTATCGGGACTGCTTAATTAAGATTTCTTTTGTTTTATTAGCGTCTACGACGCGATCTTTTTTGGATAAATCCAATATTAACAGGGGCAAGCCCTGTTCAGCAGAGTGATTGTTCGCAACAATCACGAAGTGCTGCTACCAAGGATATAGTTTTCCTATACGTTTAAGAGCAAATGCTATATGTCTAAAGGGAAAAACTATGTTTAAACATAGGATCTAAATTCAGCATCATGAGGAAAAGAGATCAAACAATGATCGAGTACTTTTCTTTTTATTTAACAGACAGGAGATGAATAAAATAAAAATGTCAGCGTCAGGGCGTAGCCGTGCGTCAGCACAGAGATAAAGATTTTTTCAAAAAGTAGTTTAAAAATAAGAGGAAAAATCATGGTTAAAACATAAATAAATTTGATTTTCACGATCGCGATGTAGTATTAAATAGTAATAAATAAAAAATCAAATGAAAAATATTAAAATGATAACACTCTTTCATCCCCATGAGAAAACACCATTTATGATCTGTATTGTAAACAAAGTAGAAGGTACTGAATATGGAATAAAACTCACTCTTGAAAATGACAATGATATTTATGTCAATAATTATAGCCATTATCTGTTATCGGAGTCTGTAAGTCGTTGCGATAAAGATAGGTTGAAAAATATTTATATTCGCTTGGTTTCAGAACTCACACAGATGAGTGAAGAAACTATAAAATCACAGATGTTATAATCTGAGTTATCAGTTTCAGATATTGTGATGTTATCCATAAGGTCAATGCTTTTGGGTTGAATCCATATCCAGAGCTATCAACGAACATGGGTCAGGTTAAAGTCGAATGCGATAAGTAGCAGTGTTCTGGTAAAATGCGTTGTCTGATAGCGTCAGGAGGCGATGAGCGATGGAAGGTAAATTAATTTTTTGTTCCGATGCAATACTGCGGTTTCAGTCCGATTACGATGAAAGCTCGGCGGTTCCATTGCTACCCATACAGAACACGATGGCCAATACCGATCCCTTTTTTCTTCTTCGCTTCTTCCACCATACGACTCTGATTGAAGAAGGAACAACACTGGCAAGTATCTTCTTGGCTATAGAGCCGTGGAAGGCGTTGTTAGCGGCTTATCTGGACAGAGATGTTGGTGCATATATAGATGAGGTAAGAAAACCGTCCGGGCCAACGACATGGGATATTGAATGGATTGGAATTGACCGTCGAAGCTCGGTTAATCGTGCTTACAAGCGTCAGGATATGGAAGAAGGGGAAGATTTTTCGGCCTATTTTAATCGCGAGCGGTTCCCGACTGATGAGTTTGACATAGAAAGTAGCTGCGATGCTTCAGGCTTCATTAAAGGGGATAAAGAACGCTGGAGTATCAGCGGTGATGTTCACGAAATTAAAAATCTGCCTGTAATTCTCTATAGTAAACAAACATTGATGACTTCGTCGAAGGATGGATTGTTGAAGAAGAACGTATCAGGGGTGAAGAGTACCAAGCATTGCTGCTTAGTTTATGGTGATACCTCGTTTTCGTTCAGTGAGGTAATGGAAGCTATCTTCATCAGTGGGCTGTTCTTCTATGCGCCAAGAGACGCCGCCAGCAGCCTTGATGAGTTGAAAGCGAGTTTAGCCGGGTTGGAAGAAAAACTGGCTGAAGGGCCTGAAACAGAATCGACTGATAATAAAACAGATAAAGAGCCTAGCATAGTCGTAGCCGAAGGTGCTTTTGACTCGGTTGCTCTTCATATGGAGTCGGAAGCTGAGGAGTGGCAATCCATTAAGGAGCAGTGCCAGCGAGAAGGTGATCTACCTATCCGCATTGGTGACATTAGAATGGCTGAGCCTATCCAGATTATACCTTAGTTGATATTCTTACTAAAATGTGAATGCTAAATTATAGAGCGGAATTTAATAATGTATAAAGAAGAAAATAAAAATATAGCTCGTAAAAGTGTTTTAAAAGCTGCGATTGAGGCGCTTACTTTGCGTAGAAAAAACTCGACTTTAGCTCCTAAAGACTATATTCGAAAAGTTAAAGAGTTTTATAAGAAAGACGAAAGTGATCCTCGTGCGTTTATAGTTGATGCGTTATCGGAGGAAACAATAACTCGGTGGGAAGAATTCTATGATTCAGTAATTCAAGATAGGACTGCGCGTAGTATCAAAGTCGCATATTTATCTGGGCCTAACCCTGAGAATGATTTAACTGAAATGACTAATATGGGGCTTTTGCCAGAAAATATTTGGGCATTTGAAAGTGATGCCAAAATATACAACGAGGCAGTAATCTCTGCACTTGCTTCAAAATTTCCTTTTATAAAATTAATTAAAGCAAATATTGGGGATTTTTTTGAGGTGTCACCGCAGAAATTTGATCTTATATATCTTGATTTCTGTGGACCATTGCCAAGTAAGAAAGCTGGTCAGAAAACATTAAAGGCAATAACATCAATATTAAAATATCATGCGCTTTCATCTATCGGTGTTATGATAACAAATGTAAGTCTACCGTCAAAAGAACAAAATGCAAATGAGCATAAAAATATCGTAAATTTAGTTGCGAGTTATCTCTATCCAAAATCAACATTGGAGAGTAATAATCCTGAATGGAACTGTACTGATGGTGCAATTTCTAAAGGTTATAGTCTCGATGAATGGCATAAAAAAGTTGAATGTGAAATTGAAGACTTCTATGGCCAGTATATAACGAGATTATTAGTTGACCTGATTTCGGTGATCTCTCCATACGATAATTTCACCTCATCGCATTCTTTATATAAAAATATGTTTAATATTTCTAATTACAACGATCTAACTAAAAGCGTAAATGATTTATTTCATTTTGATAGCAATGGGAATGGTGGGGATATTATAGTTGATTCAGGGCTATTTCCAATCCTTTGGACAATTGCATCAATAGATAAAAAAAGTAATAAGAAAGATGAAAATTACTATCAAGATATTTATTATGATAATGATTTTAATGATTATGCTCAGTCTTTTTTATCTCAAATGAGTGCTAATGGTAATGCACATGATCTAATAAAAAATGTTTCTAATATGCATTTTCTATTAGATGAAGGGCGTACAGAGAATGATTTCTATAGTGATTCCCTGCTAAATCTCAATAAAATAAATTGGCATCAATCAGTTTATCCATTTTGCGATCTTTTTTTGTTTCATCAAATTAAAGAGGTTTTATTCAGGCAATTATCCGTACCTTATCATGTAAACATGGAAAGGACAATGAGATGGAAATACAAAGCAAAAGACACCAATATGTATATGGATATGTTGGTGCTTGATGAATGTCGTTATCTATACGATTGGATGCCTTCACTTGATATGTTTTATAGTGGGATGATGGATATCGAGAGGCAATTTAGTTTTAGGTTTATTCTCGACGCTGTAGCTAAGCATCGAATGATTTATAATAATGAATTCTTTTATGGGACTGCATCTGTTAGTAGATTCGAAACTGATTATGTTGAAAAAGTATTGAGTGTTAGAAAGAATATAATCTAATCATATTGAGTAAAATCACTTCTCAAGGAAGTGATTTTACTCATGAAGTTAGTTTTCATAAAATTAAATGAAACCACTAATCAAGCATACCTCGTGTAACTTTACTGGCTATCTGACTAAAATTATAACGTTCTACAACATCACCCTTAAACCAGATATCCAGCGATCTAATGTGTGCTGTACTGCTATTGGTTAGTAGGGCGAGACCGGGAACGTAGTTAGATAGCTGGCTTTCTCCCGTCATACTGGAGTAACTCCACATCTCTTGTCCGTCATTCGTGGCGCGTGTCTGTGGTTCTCCGAATGCGGTAAGTATCTCTTGTTGAGTGGTTTTCCCCTTGATGATTTTTAGCTTTACCGTCTGATGATTTTCATCTGTGAGAGATTTATTTCCCTGAACGGTGCAACTGGTAAGTGGAAGAATAACTAATACAGCAATAAGCATTTTTTTCATTTTAGTTCCATAGGTAGATAATAGTTAAAAATAATGGTTTACAATACATATCGTTGAAAAACTAACAGCCAGCGTTCGCAAAGTTCTTGATTTGACGTTATTTTATTTTTAACGGGAACATTAATTTTCCATATGGGATTTTTAATATCATCGGTTAAGATATTAATACCTGAGCGTTGATTAGCTAAAATCTGTTCTCTTCCGTTAGCAATGGCTGCATTATTCATGCCTCGTAATGTTCCATTCCCGTAAAATTTTCCAGCCTCTGAGAGTGTGTAATTGATCTCTCTAATATTGTCATAAGAATATGTTTTGTCTTTTTCTTTATCGAAAAACCGAACTGTACGCTGTTTGGTGTCTATAACGATCCCGGTTCTCTGACACTCATAAGATAAGATGTCGCCGTCCAGAATTTCCATGAAGCTGTTGTAGTGCTTTTTCTTCTGTATATCTACTGCGGTCATGATAACGATGAAAAGTACCACTAAAAACACGATACTGATTGCTTCCACTTTTACTTCCTCCATGTAAATGAATTAATGGGATATGGCCTGCTCGCAGAACTTTAAAGGGTTTTTGGCTCTTATGGCGTTGCGGCTAAGGCTCTTGTCCCAGCTTTTCAAGCCTATCAGAATGTAAAAATATGATCGATACAAAAGATCAATAATTGAATATTGATAGTTTTTATCGATTAAATGCATGATATCGATCGGTGATTAATTGCTTAAAACGATCGAATATTAATTTATGATAGGTGTAACATATCAAGATGTTGTTTTTGATCGTTTTAAACGATATGACGAGTCTCAAAAAGAATTGAATCCTATCAATTGGTTAGGCAGTGGTTTTGTTGTGACTATCGGTATCAACACGTAGAAACACTACGGCTAGCCACAAAAGCATCAACATATGGCAACATTTTTGATTATTAGGATGGATAAGCAGATGAAGAAGATTTTACTCATTGCTGGCGTAGCTCTGGCACTGGCGGGATGTGGTGAAAAAGGCGATTTTGAGAAAGCGATCAACGCGAAAATATCACAATCAAAGCTGTGCTACTCCCTGCAGGACAACGACATTGTATTCAACAAAGGTTTTCCGATTAAGGTTAACCGTGGCTACCGTTCTGCCGGATACAGTGCCAGTGATGAAATCCTTAAAGGACTTGCTGAACAGGGTCTGCTCACTGTTTCTCAGCAGTCTAACGGCTTTAGCAGTGTTGATGTTCTGGAAGTAACAGACAAAGGCCAAGAGGTTGAGTTTTGGGATCGTAAAGGTGGTGCCTGCGTTGGTCATCGGATTGTTGACAAGATTACAGAATGGACGGAACCGGGTGAAGGTAGTCAAAAAGTAGTTCGCGTATCTTATACGTGGAAACTGGCTGACGTTCCTTCATGGGTGGACAAAAAAGCGTTCTCCAGCGTCAAGGGTATGAATGAACCTGAAGAGAGCATGATTAATCTTGTTAAAACCAGCAATGGCTGGAAAGCGCTCTAAGGTGTCTATCATGGAAAACAATACCATCAAATGCCCGTACTGTTTCAAAGAGGGTCAACGTGGTTTTCACGTTTGCACTGGGTGTCAGGTGATTATTCTGTATGGAACCTATATAGTCTGGTATGTGTTTGTGGTTATTCTGTAGGCTTTTGGTCTGTCCTTGCTAATTGGCATGTCTAAAGATATGGCAGGGGTTATGATCAGTTTGCCAATAGTCGCTATGGTAGGATTTGTCGCTGGTAAGGTGATTTACTCAGATAATGTTATGTTTATACCAGAATATAATTGAAAATATTATTTTCACATAGTGTTTTAAAGTTGACACCTATTAGTATACCTATATCTCGAATCACTTATTAAATGAAGCGATTCGAGATGTTTTTAATACTTCAACTTCTTATGTTTATAAATAGAGTTTAATAATTCTTGATTAGTGTGTGGTTTATTTCTATTTTTCTTTTTTGGCGAGAAAATCATTTTTACTTCTAGCATATAAGTATCTATCTGATTGCTCATGAATTATACCATTTATAATGGATACTTTTTCAGAGCTAAAAAGATAATCTATTGAAATTCTATTTGGGTTTACATTATTGAACGTATTTCCTTTTTCTATTTGCATTAATAACTTCGGTGTTAATGGAATAAATCCAAATATATTATCCTTGAATATTATCACGGATGGTGAATCAGATGTAATAAAACGTTTTTTTGTTCTGTTTTTAAAAATCCTTATGGAATAATTTTCCTTTGCGAGCCTTTCTGCTAATAAAAATGAGTCTATGTATAGAATGTATTGAATTAATGATTTTTTTTGTATATTTGTAAGTTCACTTTCAATTTCATTTTTAATAATGGAAAATGAGGAGATTGTATTTTGGAATGTCGCTAATGCTTTAGGGGTTCTATGTAGTTGAAAACAATAAAATGCTAATAAAGATTCAAATGTCCCATTCGGTATGAATGTTTCAATCAATGTACTATTTAACTCATTGAACTGATTAATTGATTTAGATAACGTATTCTCTATATTGGAATATTTGTCCTCTAAGAAATTTTTTTTAAAAACATCATACAATTGTTCAAGCTTATTTATTGTATGTTTATCATTAAAAACAATACCCTTTTTTTTATATGCAATATCATCTATAAGTTGAAATTTTTTAAATTCTGATAAAATGGAATGCAATAATTTATCATTATTTTTAAGACGCTCAGAATACTTATATACTAGCATGTCATAAACAACATCGTCAATTAATGAACCATAAAAATATCTTTCTTCACCAACATCTTTAGTACTTTTTTTTGCATAAGGAGGCTTGTTTTTTTCTGATTTATGATTAACCCATATACCATCTCGACCAATCCAATTTTTAAGGTAAAACTGCGGCACATAATGTTGTTTTTGTTTACTCTTAATATCTGTCATAAATTATCACTCACATTGTAGTTGCTGCTTAAAAGTAAATAGTCTGGTATGTGAAAATTTTGTAGTAGAAACACATATATACACCATTACAGATGATTCTATCAAGAGTAATGTATAAGCTAAAAATGAATATCATCTACTTTTATTGAATACTGATGCCCTAAATGAAGAATGATTCTTATTTCTTTCTGATACTGATTGCGATGAAGAGGTATAGCCCGGATCATTACCTGCTTTACGCTGTTCCTCTTTAGTGCGACTTGGAAAACGCATGATCTCATCCGGTTTTGGACTATACGTGTCACTGTTGAATCTGACACGTTTTTCATGTTCAGTGCGTGGCACATAGATGCCCAGCACTTCATCGAACACGTAGTTTTCTGCTATACGCTTATCGTGTTCAACATCGCCTGAAACCGTGGCAGGCTTCTTCTTGGCCCAGACAAATTTTTCTTTGAAAAAGTCTATGATATAGACTGTGAAACGCTTAAAGACGCCACTCTGGCGAGGTTTAACTTGCTTCCTCTTACTTTTAACAGGAGCGCGTTTAATCGTGCCAGTTGCTGGAGAAGTGGGGGTTTTCAGTTTAGTCCGAGGTGAGGTAGGGATCACCAGTGACGGTTTGGGGTCTCGGTTAACCTGACTTACCTTATCAGGATCACGATATGATTTTGTTGCTGGTCTTTTTTGTGAAACTGGAATCGTCGGAGCAGGTATTGTTTTTCTGTTATCTGCTGTACTGGCGAGAACATCAGCCAATATGATTTCCTCCGGCTCAGGGAGAACAGATACAGTAAAGTTCCTGACATCAACCACAATATCCAGTGGCAGATCTTTAAACAGGGAATACGTCTTCTTGGCTTCTTCCTTCCTGTCATCACGAACAGCCTGTTCTGCTGCACGCTGCTGTTGAGCGGTCTGAGTGTTCCAGCGACTACGGGGGATGTGTCGCATTGGATCACGGTTTGTTTCTTCAGCTTTGGCAAGCCAGATAGCTTTGTCTTCATTGTTAACAGCCACTGCTGCCAGTTCAAGTGCTTCTTGATGCTGAACCCTGATGGAACGGTGGTCAACACGAACCTCATGCTCATATTTCTCAAGGAATTCGTTACAGAAGTCCTGCCAACCTTTGCGCCAGCCATCAAGCGTTTCAGGCTTATCCCACTCACGGACCTTTTTACCAAAGCCGGTAGAAAGAACCCCACGGGTTGTTCCCATGATATGGATATGAGGGTTATGACCATTAATATCGTGGATAACAACATCGGCAATGATTCCCTTCTTGGTGAAGTGTTCAAGAACAAAAGCAGCGGTGAGTTCAATGCTTTGTTCTGGTGTTAGCTCAGCGGGCAGGGCAATTTTAAACTCTTTGGCGAGACGGGCATCTTTCCTCTTCTCTGATGCTTCAACAGCATTCCAGAGTGTTTCACTATCTACTATCAGATCTGGTGGTGTATTTTCAGGGGCAAAAATCTGCGCAAAATAAAGGTCCTTTTTATGCGCTGTTTTACGACCATGAATATCACCAGTACGATTATCAGTGAATACTTTACGATGACGATAGGCAGCGGAGGCAACCGAAGATTTGCCTTCGCCTCTGCTGATGTTCTCCATTTTAAAACTGTATATCGCCATCCAAAGATACCTCTAATGCTGACTAGCTGGTTTTCGTTTTACGCAAGGAAAACGCTGGGGTTGACCTTGATTTTGTTTCCGAAGGAAACGGTTTTAGCCCCGCAGGGACCGTCGGTAGACCCCACGGCATTACGAAGTAATGCGTAAGTGGGCATTGCTTTATTTTTATTTGCCATAAATGGCTCAAAAAATAACGACGATGTATAACGTTTCACTCTTGTTAATTAATACCGCTAAACAGAAAGTCTGTAAAACAAATAGGGCCAAAACTTACTAATGACAGCTTTAAAACAGGATGAGTGGCAGAGGTATAGCGCTAATGTCTGCAGTTTGGGTTTTTAGATAGTGTCCGAAGGACGAAAGGAGTATTAATATTCCCCGCCGTAAGGCGGGAAGCCTAAAATAAGACTAAAAAACATAAAATAAAAGATGCTGTTAGTGAAATTTGTTCTACAGGTTGAGAGATGAAATTGGAATATTGAAATGTACGGTTAAAACGTTTTCATTAAAATGCAAAAATAAGTAACGGGGAGAGTATTGGGTATTTTATGTTAGTGAACGCTCGCGTATGTGTTGCATAATTACATATATAGGCTGTTGCACTTTTGTGTAAAAATTTTAAAGCTTGGCGCTCGATACTAATTTAACATTTCCATCTTGAGAAATGATAAATATGTGTAAATTAAGTCTTTGCAAGACTAACGCTGGTATCTTATTCATCTGCTGATGATAGTCAATGATATCAGGTATCGCTATAGCATATTTATATTCAGGATTATTCATACGCATTAACAACTGCCCCAAACATGTCTTAAAATCAAGGCCAATTTGTGCTGTTTTCCCTTTAACCTCAATAATCCATGTTTCATTAGTGCTTTGGTGGACACATTTTAGATCTATTGGTTTCTCCGGGACTATAGAGTATTCTAATTGTATAAAATATTTTTCTAGTTGTTCCTGAATGAACGATTCATTAGGAAATACATGAGGCAGTTTGTAACCTTTTTTGAACATAATGGTTCTGACGCTAAAGTAATTTGATGAAGAACATTGTATCTTTATTTTAACTAAATGTATAGAGCATAGTATTTAGACTGTGGTGGTTTTTTGACAAATAATAAGAACTATAATAAGTAACATTTCATATTAAATAATAAAAGGAGTGTTTAATGAATGTATTTAACAGCAATGATTATGAAAGGGCCTGCATATGGTATGAACGCATCAAATATTGCGTTGAAAAATTTAACATAAAAATAGAAATTCTAAGAGAGAAATTAGCAGTGGATTTACTGAACAATCAAAGTGTCAACTATTTTCATACCGATTACCAATCGATAATAGATAACTTTGAAACAGAAGTTTATCACATTATTGAAACATATGAAGTAGAACAACGATACCTGCCATTCTTATGTATGATAGTCGAGGAGTATGTTGATTTAATATATGACTCAACCAGCTTTGTTTTACGTGTGTTAGGTCACAATGGTTTTCATGAGCCTCATAATATTCCAACCTTTGGCTATGAGATATATGAAGCTATTGGTATATTAAATTTAGGCATAGAAGATGTAAAAGAGCAGACAATATATAAATATCATAAGATGGATTTTGCATATCACGATTGGTGCTCTAAGTATGGCGAACAAGAGTTGATTAAATTATGTACTAGTTTTGAAGGCCGAGTCGCAGGGCTATTTAAAGAATATTGTTTCGAGACAAACTGCATTCCTGTATTGATGGCTATCATTATTAATGAAACTGACCAGATTTATGGATTTTCAGATTACGGATTTATTGATTCTTTAATCATAGCTATAGAGAACAAGATGGATGAATAATATGAGTGAAGAAGATAAAAACCATAAAGTAAGTAAATCATTACAGCAAAAAATTGCCAGTGCTCAACTACGTCTTAATCGATTGCAACATAAATCAAAGGTTGAAGCCAAACAGATTGAAACACGTCAGAAGATCATTCTTGGTGCTGAAGTTGCAAAAGCAGTTGATAGTAATGTGTTTGATGTGGACAAAGAGTTGGTTCTTGGTTTTCTTTTGCACATTCGCGATCTTAATGATGAAGAGGTGATTAAATATAGAAAGAAAGGACGTGCATTTCTTCTCGAAATGAAGGGCAGGCAGATTTAATTATTCATATCTAACATCTATATATTTATTGCTGCATATTAATTTGACTCTTTATCATTCAGTGATGTATGTACATCATCATTATAGAATAAATAAGAGGTGTGGTGCTATGATATGTGAAATTATACAAGGGTTTAAAAATTTCGGATGGAATAAGAAAAATCAAGACATAAGTTCTTCGAAAAACAAGGCATTTGCCCGACTACAATGGATTACAAAAAAAGATCGTGGTGATATATAAAATTATCATTTTAAATTAACTTTGGCATTGACTTTTAAATAATATAATTATATATATTATTCATCACTTATAAAGTGAGACCATTAATACAGATGAATAACTCCATATTCAATCTTGTAATTCTGTATTGATGGTTTTTAATAAAGTCAGGAAGCTTGCTTCCAATAAAAGGGTTGGATAATCTCCAGCCCTTTTGTTTTTTATAGAGACTTATAAATGATAATGATGTAAATTTTTACCTGAACTTGATTTATATTATTTATGGATTACTTTATCTCTTGTCAGTTAAATACAGGAGTTATAAAGCAAATGAGAGAGTCAGTATTAGTTAATTATAGGAAAAGTCAGAAAGGATTTTCCCTGTTAGAGCTTTTGTTAGTTCTTGGGATTGTTGCAGCACTAATAGTAGCCTCATTTATCGGGTATCCGAAGGTAAGAGATGCAAGATATGTTGATGTCGAAGCTAAACATATTGGACAGATTTATGCCTCTGTAAGGAATGTGTATGCCGGGCAACCTGACTACAGCGGGCTGGCAACAACAGCAGTAGCTATACCTGCACAATTTTTCCCGGATGACATGCTTTCAAAAAAAAACACATGGGGAATATCATCATGGGGGGGGTATGTTGTCGTTGATGCTAATGATGTCAGTCCATCAGGACTGGCGGCTTCATCATTTACGATAAGTTATTCAGATGTGCCTGATAGTGTTTGTATAAAGCTAATATCTGCTGTTGAAAGTTTCCTTCTATAATATCTATGTTTCAAACCAAAAGGGTATAAATGGCAGTGGTGAATCAGCGGGTAAGAATTATGGAACAATGGTTAAACAAAATGGGACTGGCACGGACATAACGCTAATGACATCCACCTGTAATAGTGGAGGTCAGAATAACAGGATTGTATTTTTGGCACTTTAAAGGTAAGCCGTTCATCAGTAAAAGTGAGCTAAAACTATTTTAGTGTCTTGTTTTTTATCGTACATCAACTATTTCTTTTATAACCTTACGATTACCAACAGGAGATATAAAGGAAATGAAAAAAACAGTATTAATTAAAAATCAAAAAAGCAGGAAAGGTTTTTCTCTCTTAGAATTATTGTTAGTTCTTGGGATCATCGCAGCATTAGTTGTTGCTGCTTTTATTGTTTATCCTAAAGTTCAGGCTTCACAACGTGCACAGGCTGAAAGTAATAACATAGCAACAATACAGGCTGGTGTAAAAGCACTCTATACATCAGCATCCAGTTTTACCGGATTGACAAATACTGTTGCGGTTCAGGCGAAAATATTCCCGGATAATATGTTGAGCGGTTCAGGTTCTTCTGCAACACCTATCAATGCATTCAAAGGAAATGTTGTCGTGGCATCGGCAAATACAGGGCCTTCCGCAGCGACAGGCTCCTCATTTACAATAACCTATTCAAATGTGCCAGCAGCAGAATGTACCAAGATTATCACTGCAGCCGCAGGGAATTTCTATACAGCAGGTGTAGGAACTGCAGGTAATGTCAAAGCCGCAGGTGAAGTATTAGATGTTGCTAAAACCGCGACGCAGTGCCAAAGTGGTGGGAATAGTAATACATTGATATTTACTTCTTTATAAAAGTAGCATCATAGCCATAGTGTTCCACCTTGCAATATGGTTATGATTTACCTCTATAGCCTTTCATATAATTAAAGATGGTTAGTGCCATCTTTAGTTTTTCTGTTTTTGTATACAATAAAAAGACAACGCATTCTCTGGTAATCCGTCTATCTATTATTAAATTTGTTTCATGTTTTTGCTGCTTTGATATCTTGATTTATTTAATCATTTTGATAATTGTAATATTTAAGAGCAATAAATTAAGGTGAAAAAATGAATATGATTAATGTAAAAAGAGGGTTTTCTCTGTTGGAACTTATATTGGCATTAGGTATTGGTAGTGCAATGGCCTTGTTGAAGTTTCAGGATATGAAGGCATCACAAGAGGACTTTACGGCAAAAACAGCCGGAGAACAGATCAGACAAATTGGTGAAGCTGTTAATGGATACATTAACTTACGCTACGATAAACTTTCTACGTTAACATCGAGTAGTAGTCAGAGTAATGATCCGGGGCCAAGAACGTGTAATGCGTCGGAGTGTGAAATAACCTACCAGACACTAATAAATGAAGGGCTTTTGCCTGTTTCTTATAGCGGTCTTAATATTTACAAGTCATCATATAAAATCTTGCTAAAACGTAGCGGAACGACTCCTAACTATGTGATTAATGGTTTGGTTGTAGCTACTACGGCATGGAAAGAGGGTGGAAAAACACGCTACGATCTGCTTGGAAAAGCAATGCAAACTGCTGGAGTGGATAGTGGTATGACTCAAAGTACAACAGTTATTTCCGGGATGCAGGGGCAATGGCAGGAGTCTTCTTCTAATTTCAGTAATATTACGGGTAGTGGTTTGCTTGGATTCAGAACTGGTTTTAATAGTGCATTATATTCCATATATTTACGCCGTGATGGAACTCTCCCCATGACAGGTGATTTAAATATGGGTGGCAACAATATTAACAATGCAAAGAATATTACTGCGTCTGGTACCGGTAGCTTTGGTGGCAATATCACATCAGGTGGCACGGTCACAGCCGCAGGGCAGGTGGTTGCTCATAATGGATATGGAGACACTATTGCACTTGGTGGTGATGCTGCTGGTAATGATTATGAAATAAGATTAAGTAATGGCACTAAACCACTGACGATTTATTCTCCAAATGCTGCAGATTATACCACTGTTTTAAATGTTTATAAAAATGCAAAGATACAGCAACGCCTTGCGACTAATGGCCTTGATCCTAATGATTTGCCTTCAGGCTGGAGTGGTGGTCTAAGAACTAATGATGTTTATGCGGCGGGAACAGTTGGTGCAGGTTCAGGAGGTGCTATTAATGCTTATCTAAATAGCAGTGGTAATATTTATGCTTCCAATGATATTAATGCAGGACATCAAGTTAATACTCAATATTTGTGGGCTTCAGGTAATGTTAACTCTAACTATATCCACTCGAATGGAAATATTGATGCTGCTGGCCGACTTAATGTTGGTGAATATGCTTATGTAAACGGTCAGGCGGGAATTGGTGGTGGTTGTTCTCCGAATGGTTTAATCGCAAGAACAAGCAGTGGGAGTCTTGTCTCCTGTGTAAATGGGGTTTGGAAAGCAGCAGGTCAAGGAAGTATTTACTATAACTCTGCTACAGCTACTGCTTACAGATTTCCAACTGCTTCTGTTTATTGTAATGGTAATGATATAGCTCTTGGCGGTGGAGGGCAATGCTCAAGTAAGTCTGGATATATATGGTTAAATGGTAATAGACCTGTTGGAGATAATGGTTGGTTTGCCTCGTGCGATCAGAACAAAACAGATGATGGCAATTCAAGTATCATAACGTATGTAAAATGTTCGGCCCAATGATAAATCTCCAAGAGAATTTTTACTTTATAATTGTAATGGATTTTGTGAGGAGGAATATATGTCTGTAGCTGATTTTTTAATTTTGATATCAGTTTAGAAATTTTTTGCTCATAATCCATTTAGTGGGTCTATTACTATAGTGCTGTAGCTGAGAGTTTGAACCGAAGATGGCTCGGTATAGATACTGTTGAAGAATATCTTGATGGCGTGTTATATAGATTTGAGGAATGACAGTATTGGCTTCTCTTTGTAAGGGGCCAATTAACAATATTTTTTATATAGGCATGTCTTATCTGCAAAATCATTATGTCAGATATTATTTTTCTATATTACTTGGGTTTGATTTTAATTTCTAATGGTTAGAGGCAGACGTTTTATAAATCTAACTAATAATTGATATTAGATTTATCGATTTTCGTGACCTTCAGATTATATATATTAATAATATATTACTAATTGGTTTTCTTCCGGTTTTAGGAAGAAACCGAAATGAATCAGTATGATCTGTAAATTACTATGAACAGCACGCTTATAAATGATATGTACTGTTCATAGTTTCCCTATCCATTACTTTTGCTTACGTCTTCTGGCATTATACCATTTTTTTGTATTCATTAGATAATCTTCATTTGCCATAGCTTTCTTGACAAATTCATCTACTAATGCTGGTGAATAATAGTGGTATTCTGGATTGTTATTTTTGTGATGATATTTATTATTTGATTTTTTCCATCCGTTTTTACAAATAACAGCATCAAAGCAATTTTTATTTATCGCTTTCTTACCTGTTTTATTATCTTTGAATACTAAATGTTTTTCTATTTTTTCTATACTATAAAGCTCGTGGATTTTTTCATTTATATGCTCAATGGCATCCTTTTGCAAATACGGATGTGTTCTTGACCTATCTACTGGTTTTTCTATAATTAGAGCCTTCTTAAGTCCCTCGATTCCCTCATCAGCTTTAGCTAAGGTTATCGTATTCCCGTCATCATCTGATGTTGCAAAAACAAGTTTTACATTTAAGGGAATTGCATACTCTATATCATTTTTATCATCAACTTCTTGCTGAAGAGTTGTTGCTAAGTCTAATATATCAGTAGCTATTTCTCCATAAATAGATTTCAGTACAGATATTGGAGGTGTTCTAAACTCACCTACCAAGGATATCATTCCTGTGCTATTGTTATTAAGAAAAGAAACTTCTGTGAATTTTTCAAAATATGATGAATAATTAAGAACACCAGATTGGAATATTCTTGAGGCTATTCCTTGTATTTCTGGCATTAAAAGGTGTACAGCCTGATCTCTGAAGATTGTTATTTGTTCTATATTATCCCTTATCTTTGAATTCAATGGGAATGTTTTTTCTAAGCAGTCCCTTAGTGAAATGGTCTCTCTGAATCCTCGCTTGTTTTCTTTTTTGAAAATTGACTCTTCACCATTTTTTTCAATCAAAAAAGCTTTTAATAATTGTTCCCATGAAGTGCAAAAACACATCACAAATGCATCCATTCTATTCTCAATTGAAGGTCTATTATATAATTCAAGAGCAAGCATCATATTATCTCTAGATTTTGTTAATAATGCTTTTGCTAGTTTCGACTGGCAATTATGACCTAACCCTCTTCTATGCTTACTTTGAGATAATAGTTTCGAAAACTCTATAACTGAGATGTTTTGACAGTTTGATGCCTCAAATGTATCTTCATCAATTGCGCTAATGAAATCAGATAATTGCCCTTTAACCCAATAAGTTCTAAATGTAGCAGCTTTCCAACCGGTGGCTGTGAGTATAGCCTCTTTATTGAATAGCTGACCTTTCTGCTCTTTTTCCTTTAGAAATGTAAATAATGATTCTAATGTTTTTGATATTCTCATTACTTTTACCTTATGCTGTGTCATAATTATCTAATTAAAATTTATTTATGCTGCCATCATCTTATATTTTTTGCTGCTGACATAATCCCCCCACCATTTCATAAGATCTTCTCTTTCAACTAGGTGTTCTGAACGGTTATATGCTGCTATTATTTTATCTTTTTTAGTACGAGCCAGAGCGGATTCAAGCACCTCAGTTCTAAACCTACCGTATTCTTCGGCTGCTGTCCTTGCAATAGATCTCATACCGTGAGCTACTAGTTCACCACCGAATCCCATTCTGATAATTGCTGCATTAGCTGTTTGTTCATGTATATGGTTTAACGGGGTTTTGATACTTGGGACAACCCATTCTTTATGACCGTTGATAGGCTGCATGTTTTCTAGAATACGGAGGGCTTCTTTGCTCAACGGAATTTTGTGAGGATGCTTCATCTTCATAAATTCACCGGGGATGTTCCAAAACCTATTATCTTCATCAATAGCGGATCAACGGGTACGAACCGCCTCACTGGGCCTTATCGTAGCCATCATGTGTATAGCTTTTTTGATGGTGTTTTCGAACAGAACAGCTAAGCATTGGCAAAGCAATACCCCGCCCAATCATCCATCAGCGTAACTCGCTTAGGCCATAACGTCCCGCGCTGGTATGCTGCTTCGGCCTTATCTGCCAACTGGTGTGCTAACGCATGTTCAATGACCTCACGTTGATGGTCTGTGGTTTCACCAGCCCAATCACGAAAGGTGGAACGTTAAGCCACTATGTCCCATTCGTTTCAATACAGCCAGCAATGACATATCTGATAGCTGTCCATCTCGCGGGACTGGGAAAATAAGGTTTCTCCCTGCCGTGTGGCAAAGATTTTAACAGGGTAACGGCAGTATCAGAAAGAGGGACCCAATGTTTTTACTTGTAGGAGGTAACGTATTCAAGTTTTTCAGATGTGGAGGGCATGCAAGCTATGGTAAGTTCGTTGCAATAACTAAAAGTTCAAAAACAGACCTTTCATTAGAAAAATCACAGTAAAAACAGGAAGATTAGATACAAAAAAAGCCCGTTTACACGAGCTTCTTTATGCTACATTTTATGCAGAACAAAACCAATATTACGTTGTAAGCGATTGATTTTGTATCAAATATGGCGGTGAGGGGGGGATTCGAACCCCCGATACGTTGCCGTATACACACT
>OKSE01000624.1_pt1 | contig 20099 bp, 17 predicted proteins | sample 1633631 | NCBI WGS metagenome assembly OKSE01 (sample SAMEA3541555, study PRJEB24748) | human gut metagenome | biome: human gut; feature: human-associated habitat; material: faeces | place: China | collected 2012 | reverse complement strand
CGATATCCGTGAAGCCAAAAACGAAAAATTTGTCTGCAGCAAACACGGACACAGTGTCCGCAACACCCAGGACCGGTTATTTACTACCTATGATATTCACCCGGAGATCCTGCTGGAAACCATCAGTATTGAGGTAGGAATGCAGAACGCCGGTCTTGCCACGGTACTTGCTGGCAATTTCTTCGCAGCCCAGCCTCTTGCCGTATTGCCTTGCGCCATTAGCTGCGCCTGGCACAGCATTTCCGGCACCATCCTTGCAGGAATCTATCTGAAATGGGACCATCTGCATGAGAAGAAGTAAATGACTTCTGAAAAAGATAAATACAAAAAAGGTCGTGAGATTTCTGATTGAACCTCACGACCTTTTCTTATATCATTACCTCACGGGGTTAACAGGTTAACAGTTAACAGCCGTTTTTTCTATGGTTACATGAGCAAAGCACTTGAATTATTCACTCTTCGTTCTTCACTCTTCACTTAATCTACTTCCCCGTAGTCAGCAGCTGCACGGCGCGCTGAACTATCTCATTGGTCTCGTTCCAAACCTGGAAGTATTGGCTCATATCCCAGATATCTCTTGCTACAAGGGCTTTCAGCTGCAGGGCGAGGTATTTCTTCGTCTGAATTAATTCAGCCTCATCCTTTGGCTCTATCTTCTCCTTCTTGCCCTCAGCGATAATGCCATCTATCAGCGAAGAAGGAACCTCGTAGGTGGCGAGGAACTTATCGAAATCCTTATACTGGCTCTTTAGCTCCTTACGATGCGCATCGATGAACTTCAGACTGTGGTTGATGACGATACTCTTGGCTGCCAACTGACGGTGCATCTTGGTGTACTTGGTTGTATCCAGCGGAACGAAATAATCTGGCATGATTCCACCACCACCATAAACCACACGATGCTTGCGCAAGGTATAATACTTCAGACTGTCTGAAAGATGGATGCTGTCCTGATTGGTGAACTCGCCATGCTTGTAACGCTTGTCCAGATCCATCGCATAATCCAATCTGTCACCTTTCTTATATGGCTTCTGGATGCATCTGCCGCTAGGCGTATAGTAATGGGCGATAGTGAGACGAATCTCGCTGCCATCATCGAAGGTCAGCGGACGCTGCACCAATCCCTTGCCGAAGGTTCTGCGACCAACCACTACACCACGGTCCTGATCCTGGATGGCTCCGGAAACAATCTCGGCGGCAGAAGCGGTAAACTCATTGGTGAGCACCACCACCTTGCCCTTGCGCCATCTGCCGTTAGCCTGCGCCTTATATTCCTGGCGAGGCGCAGCACGACCGCTGGTATAAACGATAAGATCGCCCTTCTGCAGGAACTCGTTGGCAATCTGAGCCGCAGCCTGAAGATAGCCTCCGCCATTATCCTCAAGGTCGAAGATAAGGTCCTTCATTCCCTTCTTTTTCAGCGAATCCATCGCTATTGTTACCTCTTTATGACTGGTAAGACCGAAACTTCCCAGGCGGATGTATCCGATGCCCGGACGAATCATATAAGCCGCATCCATCGTAGTTACCGGAATTTTATCGCGCTTTACCTTGAAGATGAGTTTATCCTTGATGCCACGGCGCACGATGGTAAGGTTCACCGTTGTTCCCTTAGGACCACGAAGGCGCTTCATGATTTCCTCCTTGCTCATCTTGACGCCCGAAATGGCAGTATCGTTTACAGCCACAATGCGGTCGCCGGCAATGATTCCCACCTTCTCGGAAGGCCCGTTCGTAACCGGCTGGATAACGAGCAGCGTATCATCTACCATGTTAAACTGCACGCCAATGCCATCAAAACTGCCGTTCAGCGGCTCGTTCATCGCCTTGGTTTCCTTGGCTGTGGCGTAAGAAGAATGAGGGTCGAGCTTTTCGAGCATGCCTCGGATGGCGTCCTCTACGAGCTTATTCTCATCCACACTATCCACATAAAGGTTGGTAATGGCGATTTCAGCCCTTCCCAACTTCTCTATCGGGCTGTTCTTGCCCATCTTGATACGCAACTGGGCACTGGCAGAAGTTACTGCCAGGAATGCTACCAGTGCTATGAATAGATATTTCTTCATTTCTTAAAACTTAAAGTTTATGAAAGAGAGAAATCCTTCAAGAGTTAACAGGTTAACAGTTAACAGCGCTTTTTTCAATGGTTACCCCCGAAAGCACTTGAATTCTTCACTCTTCGTTCTTCACTCTTCACTTCATTTAATCCAGCGGCTCAGAGTCTTCCTCCGGAATATCCTCTTCTATTACCAGATTTTCGATGATGAAGTTCTGGCGCTCCATCGTGTTCTTACCCATATAATATTCCAGCAGCTTCTGAACCTGGTCGGTTTTATGCAGCGTAACCTGCTCCAACCGCATGTCGGGACCGATGAAATGGGCGAATTCATCAGGCGAAATCTCTCCCAATCCTTTGAATCGGGTGATTTCAGGGTCAGGGCCCAAATCGCGAATCGCCTGCTGGCGCTCCTCATCGCTGTAACAGTAATGCGTGATGAAATCGCTCTTTTTCTCCTTGCTTCCCAGTTTCGCATCGGCATCAGCCACCGCCTGCTTGTTCTTGATCTTGGTTCGCTTGTTGCGCACTCGGAACAATGGGGTCTGAAGCACATAGACATGGCCCTTCTTGATGAGATCTGGGAAGAACTGTAGGAAGAAGGTAATGATGAGCAGGCGGATGTGCATTCCGTCGACATCCGCATCGGTTGCCACAATCACCTTGTTGTAACGCAATGAATCCAAGCCGTCCTCTATATCGAGAGCTGCCTGAAGCAGATTGAACTCCTCGTTCTCATAAACCACCTTCTTGGTAAGACCGAAGCTGTTGAGCGGTTTACCACGCAGAGAGAACACCGCCTGGGTATTCACATCGCGGCTCTTGGTGATGCTTCCGCTGGCAGAATCGCCCTCGGTGATGAAGATGGAACTCTCCTCCTTGCGCTCGTTCTTGGCGTCGCTGAAATGGATGCGGCAGTCGCGGAGCTTGCGATTGTGGAGATTCGCCTTCTTGGCACGCTCACGGGCGAGTTTGGTAACGCCCGCCATCGCCTTGCGCTCGCGCTCGCTCTCCTTAATCTTGTTCTCCAGAATCTCAGCCACATCCTTGTGGATATGGAGATAGTTGTCTACTTCCTTCTTCAGGAAATCGCCCACATACTTATTGATGGTTTCGCCACCATTCGGCGTCATCGTAGTACTTCCGAGCTTAATCTTGGTCTGACTCTCGAAAACCGGTTCTTCTACGTTGATGGCAATGGCAGCCACCAGTCCGTTTCGGATGTCAGCATACTCATACTTGCCGTAGAACTCCTTGATAGTCTTGGCAATATGCTCCTTGAAGGCACTCTGATGCGTACCTCCCTGGGTGGTGTGCTGACCGTTGACGAAGGAATAATACTCCTCGCCATACTGGTTGGTATGGGTGAAGGCAATCTCGATGTCCTCGCCCTTCATGTGGACGATGTCGTAGAGACCTTCGTTGGTCATATTATCGCTCAGCAAATCCTGCAGACCATGGCGACTCAAGATGCGGCGGCCATTGTGCATGATGGTGAGTCCGGTGTTCAGATAAGTATAGTTGCGGAGCATCGTTTCCACGAAATCATCGTGGAAGGAATAGTTCTTGAAGAGTGTATTATCCGGCTCGAAGAAGATAAAGGTACCGTTCTCGTCCTCAGTATCTTCCATCGTGTCGCTCTTCAGAATACCTTTCTCAAACTTCAGATGGCGCACCTTTCCGTCGCGGTACGACTTTACTTCGAAGTGGGAACTGAGGGCATTGACCGCCTTCACACCCACGCCGTTCAGACCGACGCTCTTCTTGAACGCCTTGCTGTCGTACTTACCACCGGTATTCAGCACACTTACAGCCTCAACGAGCTTGCCCTGAGGAATACCACGACCATAGTCGCGCACGCTGACACGCAGATTGTCCTCGATATCGATTTCCAGACGGGCACCTGCGCCCATCTTGAATTCATCGATTGAGTTGTCTACCACCTCCTTCAAGAGCACATAAATACCATCTTCCGGCAGATTTCCATCTCCCAGACGGCCGATGTACATACCCGGACGGGTACGCACATGCTCCATATCGCTCAAGTGGCGGATGTTATCATCGGTATATTCTACCGGCTGCTGCTCCTGAGGGGCATTGGCAAACTCATCTGCAGCATTCAATTCGCTGTTACTTAAGTTTTTATCTTCAGACATGTTTTCCTCCTTAGTATTTCTTATTTATTTTCTTATAATATAGCAAATGATGTTGCAATATTCTGTTTATCAGATAATTGCCAACACAACAATTGCTATTTACTTGATACTCTTAATATAGCAGTTGCGGCGCTTGTGAAGGATTGGATCCAAGACGCCCCATTGTCCCTGCACGGCAGCATTTTCTTCCATTTCTACCTGCGTTTCTCCCCACTCGATTCCATACTTCTGATAGATAGGAATCAGGTCGGCAAAGAGCAGTGCATTGGCACCCTTTGCACGGTATTCCGGCTGGATTCCGATGAGCAGAAGGTCGACAATCTTGGTTTTATGGAATTTGATGGCGCGCAGCAGATGCCACCAACCAAAAGGAAGCAGCCTGCCCCTATGACACTTCTGCAGGGCTCTGGAAAGGGAAGGCATCGTAATACCGATACCTATCATCTTATGATCCTCGGTAGTCCAGTCTTCTATGGCTGTTACAAAGTTCAGGTCGAGCAAAGACAGATACATCTTGATGTACTGGTCTATCTGTTTCTGTGAAAGTTCGGAATAACCATAGAGATGCTTGTATGTATCATTGATGAGGTCAAAAATCTTCTGCCCGTATCCGCCCTGATAAATATCCTTACGGGTAAGTTTGCGGACATGGAGATTGTATCTTTTCTCTATCATCGCCGCTATCTTGGAATATTTCTCCGGGATGGTATCTGGCACCATCAGTTTATACTCTACATATTTATTATCTACGGTAAAACCCTCCAGAGCCTCGATGTGCTCCGGATAATATGAATAATTATAAATGGTAGGCATGGTGCCTAGCTGGTCAAAGCCCCAGGTAAGCATGCCTTCCGGATCCATATCGGTAAAACCCAGCGGGCCAACAATGTCTTCCATTCCCTTCTCCTTACCGTATTTCTCTACAGCATTGAGAAGAGCCTTGGAAACCTCGCGGTCGTCAATGAAATCAATCCAGCCGAAACGGACCGATTTCCTGCCCCATTTGTTGTTTGCCTTATGATTGATAATGGCAGCGACGCGACCTGCAAGCTTGCCGTCCTTATAGGCAAGATAATACTCTGCCTCGCAGAACTCGAACGCAGCGTTCTTGTCCTTGCTCAGAGTATTCATGTCGTCGCTGAAAAGATTAGGCACATCATATTCGTTGCCTTCGTAGAGGTCGTAATGGAAGTCGATGAACGTCTTCAAGTCCTTCTTTGTTTCGACCTTTTTAATTTCTATTAATGACATGATTTTCAAACTAGTTTGCAATATTATAAATGCAAAAGTAGCAATATTTTGGCAAATTACCAAATATTGCTACTTTTTTTGCAGTTTTTTAGGGGTTAAAATTTAATTACAGCCCCCAAACTAGCCTATATCACCCATTTAGTGGTGGTTTTGGCGGAATATCTTTACCTGATGAGATTGCTCGTTTCGGAAAAGGAATCTCTTACTTGATGAGATGCTCCTTGATCCAGACCATCTGCTGGTAATTGGTCTCGTTGGTAGTCCAGTGCTCATTGATTGGCGTGAGCAAGGCTTCCTTCTCACACTTCAGCGTATTCCATACCGCATAACTGGTTGTTGGAGGACAGGTCACGTCGTTGTAACCCCATGTAAGATAGGTTGGAACCGTTACCTTACGGGCAAAGTTGACCACATCATAATAAGCCATCGTGTTGAGACAGTCCTTATTCTTCAAAATCTCATGATATTTGGTGAAATGAGGATAACCACCCGTTCTTCCCTTCTCGACATAAGCTGCCATGTCGCTGAGCGCCGGATGATTGGCAACACACTGGGTTACGCGCTTGTCTAAACCGGCTGCAATAATAGCCAAGGCTCCTCCCTGACTTCCGCCCTGCACAGCCACATTCTTTCCGTCCCACTCTGGGAGAGAGGTTAGAAAATCAATGCAGCGCACCAGTCCCTGATAAACATGGCGCATGTAGTAGCGGTTCTTATCTTCCAGTCCGTTAGACAGATATCCGCCGTTTGCATCGTTGAATCCCCTGCTTATTTCATTGAAGGTTTCGGTAGGGATGCGCGGGTCGAGACCATGAATCTCTATCTCGAAGCGGATGAATCCGTTCTCGGCGTAATATTTATTGCGCATAGGCTCCTTGATGGTTTTGATGCCGGCTCCTGGAGGTGTGAGAACCACAGGATGGCTACCCTGCTTGGCATTCTTTGGATAGAATAGATAGCCATACATCGCATGACCTTTCTTATCTATCTGAAGTTTAACGAGATAACAGTCTATCTTGTCGGTACAGTATTCCTTGGCGAGTTCCTTGGTATAGCTCATCGGCACGTTCTTCAGTTCATCCTTTGCCTGCTGCCAGAATGCATCGAAATCCTTAGGCTCCTGGGTATAAGGCTGAATCTTATCTACCGAGAATCCTACTTTGATATGATGCTGATAGGTCTTGCCATCGAGTTTATAGAATAATCTCAAATCGCGGAAGCCCGGTGTCTTTCGGGTTCCCATGTTCACGATGGCGCGCCCATTCTTCAGCTTGAAGCTTCCTTTCTTGTCAGCCTTCAGCATGTCATCGCCTATTTCATAGTTCACCTCGCCGTCACGGGGAATTCCATACTTATAGAAACTTACTTCCACCTTAGCCTGTTCGCCCGTCTTATAGAGCCAGTCGGCATGATCGGGCACGGTTAACCAAAGATAATCACTGCGATAGGGATAGTTCTCCGCCATCACACTTAACACACTCGTCATGTTCATCGCCAGGATAAACAGAAGCGATAGATAGATTGTCCTTAATCTGTTCATAATTTTATAGTTTGTTTTTTAAATTATAATATTCAACTATCATATATGAGCGCAAAAGTACAACATTCCATTGAGATAACAAAATGATTTCAAGGATATTTTTGTTCAAGATACCCTCAATAGGCATCTTGAACAAACAAATATCCTTCCCGATAGTTTTAAGTACTGGCGGAAAACTAACATTCTCCAAGGAATCACAATAAGAAAGAGCTCGATCATCTATTCTCTCCAACACTGGCGAGAAGTGCGAAGTGTCGGATGAAGCGAGAGATGGTTCATCAAATGAGTAGTGAAATTATGAGGGTGGAGTCGATTACAGAAGACAATATGGAGTCAAATTGCTCCATGACCCGAAAATATTCCTCCAAAAGGAGTGAGTTTCTCAGATTTAATTTGTATCTTTGCCATGTCATATCAGAGTTTTGCTTGTTTTCTTTTCGCAACACTAAGATAAGTGAAAATTCTGACATGGCAAAATCCGGAGTAACTTTTTGTTGCTCAGGCGCTTAAAATGTTTAATTGATAATAGTGTTGCGGAATTAATGGAATAACCTGAAATGAAATTGAAAAGACATCTACTGACAGCTGCCCTGACACTCTTTTGCCTATCGGCAGCTAACGCCCAACTGCTAAGAACAACAGTGGAGCAAGGGGAAATTGAAGGTGTGGAACATGAAGGATTCGCCTTATACAAGGGAATCCCATACGCTGAAGCACCAGTGGGCAACCTCAGATGGAAAGCCCCAGTGAGCAAGAAGCCTTGGAAGGGAGTATTCAAAGCAGACAAATGGGGAGACCGTCCACCACAGCCCATCGACCCTAACCAAAATGGTGGTGAGCTGGGCATGAGCGAGGACTGCCTATACCTCAGTGTGGAAACGCCAGCCAAGAGCAAGAATGACAAACTCCCTGTATTTGTGATGATTCATGGAGGAGCCTTTCTTACTGGCTCCTACAGTGGAACTCAGGAAAGCTTTGTCAAGGAAGGCATCATCTATTGCAGCATAGAATACCGCTTGGGAGCCTTGGGATTCATGGCACATCCAGAGCTGAGTAAGGAATCTGGCAAGAACATATCTGGTAACTATGGCATCCTTGATCAGGTGATGGCCTTAAAATGGATTCACGACAATATCGCTGCCTTCGGTGGAGACCCAGACAAGATTACCATTGCTGGAGAATCTGCCGGTGGTATCTCGGTAAGTATACTATGCGCCTCTCCACTTGCAAAGGGACTATTCCGTGGTGCCATCAGCGAAAGCGGCGGTTCTTTCTGGCCAGTGGGTGAAGCAAGAAACGGCAACACCGGCATGCTCACAACTAAAGCAGCAGAGGCAAGCGGACTGGCACTTCAAAAGAAACTTAAAGTAAAGAACATTAAGCAACTCAGAAAAGTTCCTTTCATGGACATCGTGAAGAATACCGCCATGGAATCCTTCTGGCCTAATGTGGATGGCTACAGCATCACAGATGACCAGTATAAGCTCTATGAAAAGGGAAACTACAATGATGTAAATGTCATCATAGGAACCAACAGCGACGAAGGAAGTATGTTTAGCCGCCCTGTCAGTGTAAGTGACTATGAGAAAAGAATCCATGAGATATATGGAAGCTGGGCAGACCAGGTTCTCAGTCTCTATCCTGCCAAGACAGAGGAAGAAACCTACTTCGCCCAATCCGACATTTTCCGTGATGGCTCCTTTGCATGGGGAACGTATGCCTGGGCTAACCTGCAGAGCAAGACCGGCAAGGGCAAGGTGTATATGTATTACTTTGACCAAGACTCAGAGAACACCATCGTGAAAAGCCGCAAGGGAGGAGCCAGCCATGTGGCAGAGATGCCATTCATCTATGGCTATAAGTTTGGCTCTGGAAAGATGACCGAGACGGAGCAGCACATGGAACAAATCATGTCACGCTACTGGATTAACTTTACCAAGACCGGCAATCCAAATGGGAATAGCCTTCCTTTCTGGACTACCTACCAGGAAGGTAAACCAACGGTGATGATTATGAAGGAAGGACTGCATTTGGCTCCTGTTCAAAATCAAAAGCAAATGGACTTCTTCGAGAAGTTCTTCAAGGAAAAAAGAAAATAAAAAGAAAATAATACGTCAAGTTCCAAGTGGCATTTCTCCCACTTGGAACTTTTTCATTAAAGAGATATTCCACCTTTTAGGCAACAACCTTGACCTACTATGTGGAGTCAAATTGCTCCATGACCGAAAATATTCCTCCAAAAGGAGTGAGTTTCTCAGATTTAATTTATATCTTTGCCATGTCATACCAGAGTTTTGCTTGTTTTCTTTTCGCAACACAGAGATAAGTGAAAATTCTGACATGGCAAAATCACGAGTAACTTTTTGTTGCTCAGTCGCTTAAAAAGTTTAATTGATAATAGTGTTGCTGAATTAAGGTTATTAATAAAGTTATTAACACGAAGTGCTGGATAGCAACACTTTACAACTAATTATTTTCGTATGAAATTGATTGAATTTAGCAAAACAGAATGCGGAGTTGATTTTCTGATGAAAGTTGGTCCCAAAAAAGATTTGAAAGGCAACATTTCCGATCTCTCTCCTTTTAAGTCCGACTTTTTTGAGATATTCTTTTTCCTGAAAGGTAACGGGAGGATTCTTCTTGGTGACAGGACAATACCTATACATGACAATATGATTCTTTTCATCTCTCCTTTTCAGCGGCAAAAATGGGAGGTGGATGAAGATGCCCTTGATTTCAAGTTCGTTATTTTCCAAGAGGAGTTTATCAGTAACTTGATTTCCGACAAATATTTCGTTTACCGCCTGTTGTACTGTTATCAGACAGTCTGTCCGCCGTTGTTGGAGATAGATGCCGACGAAATGTGCCGGTACGCTGATTATATTGACGATATGGCATATGAACAGGTACATCCAGTGGCAGACAGCTATCACATGCTGCTGTCCTCCCTGTACAGCCTGCTGATAAAACTCAACCGGGTATACGCCTAGGAATACACTCTACCTTTCGGTGCCCCGAAAAACAATTATGCCTATAAGTTCAGACAGCTTCTGGAAAAGCATATTGCCGATAATCTTACCGTTAACGATTACGCCGAAATGACGGGAGTGAGCAGGATTTGCCTGAATAAAAACGTCAAGGAACAATTCGGAACAACAGTGTCGGATATGATCAGGAGTCGTATGGTGGAAGAAATCAAAAGCCGTTTGTTGTTTTCCGGTTTGTCGGTTAAGGAAGTGGCTTTCTCGCTTCATTTCTCGGAGCCGAACCACATGATGCGTTTCTTCAAGTCGCAGACAGGACAAACTGTATGTGAATTCGTAAGCGGTTATCTAAATGGTAGTATTCCGTAAATCTATGGTAGTGCCTTTCTGTCTCAAATGTATTAATTTTGCAGCGAAATTTAAAGTTTAATTTAAAATTATAATTAGAGACAATGAAACGAATAGTAACAACATTCCTGTTTATCAGTCTGTTTCTGTGCGTCTATGCGCGCGGAAATGCTGCAGAATCACAAATTCAGTTAGTTAGAAATGCAACCCTGCTTATTGACTATGCCGGGCATCATATTCTGCTCGACCCGATGCTTTCACCTAAGGGCGCAATAGGAAGCGTGAGAGGCAAAGTAAAAACACCGATGGTGGAATTGCCAATGAAAGTAGATGAAATTACCAAGGGGATTGATTTCGTGTTGGTTACCCACGCTCACATTGACCATTTCGACCCAACGGCAGCGGCTGTATTGGATAAGTCGCTGAAATTGTTCGGACAACAAGCCGATGAACAATACTTTCTTAACTGCAACTTTTGGAATGCCGAAGCCATTGCCGACAGTGTAGTTTATGACGGTATCACGATCATTCGCACGGATGCGCAACACGGCACAGGCCGCATGTTAAAAAACATGGGAGACGCTTCGGGGTTTGTCTTGAAGGCATCCGGACATCCTACCCTTTATATAATAGGTGATGGAGTTTGGACACAAGGTATCGCCGACAATATCGGAAGATATAATCCAGACTATATCGTGGTTAATTCCGGCGGAGCCGTCATGCCAGGCGGTTACGACGCAACGCCTATCATCATGGACGAACGACAGGTCATGGCATTGATACAAGAAAGCGGCAACGCGAAAATCATTGCCGTACACATGGATGCAGTGGATCATTGCCTTACCACCAGAGCTGTTTTACGGAAAGAGGCGAAGAAAATGAAAATAGGTAATGATAAATTGCTCATTCCTGAAGACGGAGAGATTATTTCCTTGAGTAAATAACATTTGATTTGGATAGTGGAATAAGCGACCGTGCGATACTCATGGTCGCTTATTTCATTTAATGAAAGGCATAAAGAATGAAAAGATTTCTATTTTTTGACATAGACGGTACGCTCGTAAGTTTCAAGAGCCACAAGATACCGGAGTCGGCCATATATGGATTGACGCTTGCGAAAGAAAAGGGGGCCGGCATATACATCGACACAGGACGCCCATACGGGCTTATAAACAATGCCGAAGAAATAAAACACTTGGTCGATGGCTATATCACGGCTAACGGCGCATATTGTTTTTCCGGCAAACAAGAGATTTCCTGTTGTCCGATTCCGATGGATCAGGTTACCTCTGTGATAGAACTGTCGGACAAGATGGGGTTTGCCTGCATGATTGTCGGGGAGCAGGACATTATGATGTACAACAACAATCCGGCAGCAGACCATATCTTCAAGGATATGCTGAATGTTCAGAACCTCAGAGAAAGCACATCACAGCAAACGATTCTCGGACAACGCATATTGCAACTTACACCAGTGGTAACGCCAACGGAAGAACAGGCTATTTTGCCTTTATTAAATAATGTAGTATCAAGCCGATGGTGTCCTGAGTTTATTGATATTACAGCAAAAGGAGTAGATAAGGCAAAGGGCATGAAAGATATGATTACATGGTACGGCTTTCCCCTTTCCCAGACGGTTGCTTTCGGAGATGGAGGCAATGATCTTCCTATGATAAGGGAAGCCGGAATCGGCGTGGTAATGGGGAACGCATCTAAAACTGTAAAAGATGCGGCAGACCATGTTACAAATTCTGTCGATGATGACGGAATATATCAAGCATTGAAATATCTAAAAGTGATTTAGATTTAGAATGATGAAAGGGATTGGGGGCACCTGCGCATAAACCTGTGTTTAGGCATAGATGGTGAGTAAGCCTAAACAGGAATTTTACTCTTCACTCTTCACCTTTTCGCCTGAAACCCCGATAAACACTGGGGTTGTGAGAGGTGAAAAGTTGGCTCAACTCTTCACCACTCTTCACCCACTCTTCACCTCGTTACGAAAAGCCCAGTCCCATTAGGTGGCGATAGTTCTTATCGTCAATAACTGAGTTTGATTGTTTGTTATTACCTTTTGAAGCAGTATTGTCCTTTGCAAGCAACCTTGATGCACCACTCCATTGGTATGCCGCCACTGTAGCTACTGCAGCAGATCTTTTCAAAAAACTTCTTCTGTCCATATACATTATTTATTATTGTTATACATGCGAATCAAGTCACAAATGATATTCTTCTCATTATCTTCGAGACTGACCTTTATACAATCACCAGCAATAACACTGTCCACTACATCATCGGCAGTAGCATGATAACGGCGGGCTATGTATTGTATCACCTCGTCATCCAATAGTTCTTTCTTAATGCTTGTATTTATGTCCATTTTTGCGGTATCCTAGTATTTATCATTATATATAGTTGCTTTATACACAGTCTTTTGCTCTTCTCGTGATTCTTACGACAGCAACGCTTACGACCAATGCAATGAGCAGCACTTCCTGCATGCCGATACCTCCAATAAATAGTAAGTGTCCCATAAGTCTTATTTTACTATAGATTTCCTGGAATAGGTTTTTCCCGCTTTCCTGTACTGTGTAATGGATATACCTACAATCTGCTGTTCTGCTGCAATTCGCTGGCCACCCATATTGTACCGGGCAATCACTTCCTCCTCTCCATCACTGCCCACGGCAGAGATGGAGGAGGTGATGGCTGTATAGTCAATGTCTTTCAACCACTGCTCTATCATGCTGTGGCAATTAGACACTTGCGACGAACGAATCCACAGGTTAGGCTCCAGAAAAATGCCTTGCGGGATAAGGCGTTTGGCATCTGCCACCACACTGCTTATACCGCTGCTGGCACTCGAAACAATCAGACCGATACGCTTGCCTTTCATTTCCTTGCCATGCTGGAAAAGGAAGGTCTGCAATGGTGCTGCCATTTGGCTCCACCACAGCGGAGCAGCCACTATCACCATATCATATTCATCCAGATTAACTTCAACAGGATCGATGGCTGGATAAGAAGCCACATCATTTGGGTTGTTGCGTATGGCTGAGATTAGGGCACTGCCCGCTGCATAGTTGTTGTCAGCATAGTCAATGCCTTTCTCGGCAGGCTCAATACGTATCACGTCGGCATCTATCAGCGTATGCAGATTATTTACGATAGTGTGAACATTATTAGTGAAACTATAATACACTACCAAAGTCTTGGCATTGATACAACTGGCTGAAAGTAATATCGCCATGATAAATAACATTTTTATTTTCATAGTTCTTACTAATATTATGATATTGTCATTTTATATGATTCGGTTCCTGATTCATTATTGAATGAAATTATTGATTCGGTTCGCGGGATTGAGCGGCATCTGGTCCGACAACACCAGCGACTTGACCATGTGGAGCGTGCCCTGCTTGTATTTCTGGAAATGCTTTGAGGCGATATGCTTCTCGTACGCTTCACGGCTTGCGTATGTTTCAAGAATTGTTATCTTGCATGGATTCTCCTTTTCGCCAACAGCGTACATCGTCAGCACGCCCGGCTCGGTACGCAGGGAGACTTCGCCCACCTCGGTTGCGTATTTCATGTACTCGTCGAGATGCTGCGGATAAACCTCGATTTTCGACAGGCGTACGATACCGTCAGCGGTCATCGGCTCCTTTGCGCACATTCCCGGCTGCTTGTCCAAGTTCCGGCATTTACCGATAATCTCTCCAGTGGCAATGTAGGAATAGGTCGGGAACTCGAACAGCACGGGTTTTAACTGCGTATAGTCAAGTTTTCCCTCACTGTCAAGTACCTCAGGGGCAGCGTAAGTGTTCGCTATGGAACAGATAAAATTGTCGAAGCCTTCAGTCTCAAAAATATCCTCAACATTACATTCCATTGTCAGCGGAGAGGCATCTATCACCGGAGTACCGTTCTCGCCCCAATGATATTTAAATACTCCAGATTTATTTACAGAGGCGCCACTTACACTTCCCACATAGTCGGCCTGTGGTAGCATCTCACGACTTACAAGGTTGATGGACAGTTTCTTGGACTTGCGAATACCTTGGTTGGTATAGTGGCTTTTGCTCATGCTGACCAATACACGGTCGTGACCAATGATGCCCGTATGTCCAACTACGAGCCAATTCACCTTTCCTTCTACCTCTGCACCAACCACTGTCATTGGTTTCGGATAGAGAGCCAGAACGTTTCCGATATTTTTCTTTTCCGTTATCATCATTTTTTTTTCTTTTAGTTGTGAAGTATTATCGCTCTTACACGCAGAAGCGAGTATTAATGCGAGAATACAAACTGCATTTATAAAACGTATCTTCATAACTTATTCATATTAATTCATAACTTGTTCATATTAAACAGTTTATAAGCATTTCCCCAAAGTATGCCGTCAATATGCAGAGCCAGCATATCTCTCGCTGCTCCATCGGTTGACGGTGCAAAATTACAACAGTCTCAAAAATGTGATGTATCGTTATTTGTGGAATTCATACCATTTTTGCGGTTTTTCTTTTGAATTATTCTTATTTGTCATTAAAATCATATATCTTTGCACGATGAAAGGATGTTGGCAAGCCGCGACAAAGATGCCGTTGACTTGCCAGATAACGTTTAACAACAGAACCATGGACAAGATACTGAAAGTAAGAAAGGTAGGCGACTATATCCGATACCTTGGAGGAAAGGAGCAGCACCCGTTGGTAGGAATCGTTGACTATGCGGCTCTCTCGCCCATACGTCATAGTCTAAATAACTATAGTGTGTATGGCGTGTTCATGCATGAACACCTGACCGTTGATCTGAAGTATGGTTGTGGAAAATATGACTATCAAAGCGGAGGCACAGTAATATGTGTCTCTCCGGGGCAGATAGGAGGTAAAGAAGACAACGGAGAGCGAATTAATCTTGACGGATGGGCATTGCTGTTCCATCCCGACATGCTGCACGGCACGCCCTTGGAAAAGGAAATTCGCAATTATACGTTTTTCGATTACAATGCCAATGAAGCCCTGCATACCACGGAAGCAAAATAAATATCTTTTCCATGGTATTTTTCTTCTAACTTTTGCAAATGTGGAATTTCACGTTGGCAAGGACCACACCAAGTAGCCCAAATATCTATATATACATACTTTCCCTTAAAATCAGAAAGAGAAACTTTTTTACCAGACAAATCCGTACAGTTAAAATTTGGAGAAAGAGCTCCTACCGACAATTTGCGCCAACGATTGCACAATGTCTCAAAATTCTTCACCAATAGCGGTGATTTTACATACCGATCGAACACAGCACAATAAGCATCAGCAGAATCAAGTCCATATCTCTCTACATAAGCATATACATTCTTATTTATTAAGAACTCTGCAATACCAGGCTCCTTCACTTCCGATTCCACATATCGGACTACCGCATCCAAAGACTTTGATTCCGGGTATTGTTTTCTTGCCACTCTGCTTACCGCCTCAACCAAAAATGAACGGAATTCGTCATATCGCAACAAAGAAGCATCCATAACCATCAACTCCTGTAACTTACTCCAATATTCTAAAGAAGCTTCATAAGTAGAATCCTTAGCTATACGCATATGGAAATAAGGATAAGAAGGCAATGTAGCACAAGTAAAATATTTCAAACGTATTTTCTCCATTTCATTAATTTCCTCTGATAATCCGGCATGATCCAACTCTTGCAGATTTACATTCAAAATACTATCCATTTTCAAAAAGAACGCTTTTTCTCCTAATGCCATATCATCAATTTTTGCTGCTTTCAAACGTCCGTTATTCAAATAGATATTTACTTGTGAACCTGTGCCTGTAATGGCTACACGTTCTCCAAATTTTTTATTTTCAAAAGAAATTTGTATATCTGTATCAGGTGTAAGCAACAAAGTACGACTTATATAATGATAACCTAATGCCACATAAACAGGCTCCGTAACATCGACTACCAATTCTCCCTTTCCTGAAGCATCTATTGAAATAGGAAGTTCTCTCCCGTCAGGAAAATAAAGCATTGCTGAATGATCTTCTATTTTACCACTTATAGACAAAGAAATCTTTGCCGCATAACTATAAAAAGGGAATAACAAACAGACAAAAAGAAAGACTCTCATTTTTTTCTTAAACCACTCCATAAATATTTTTTTATATTAAACATTAAAAATTAAGTGCGAAATTAACAAATAATTTGCAAACCGCCTTAATTTATATTACATAAACTAATGTTTAAGTAGCATTTTAACATAAAAAAAGCGATGGAATTCATACAGAGTTCATCCACGTTCCAATACCCCATATATTCTCCACAAAGAAGTTAAAAGAATTATAGTCACCACCAATACACACCTGCTTAAAGCAAGCGGGCTTATATTGTAATTAGAAAAAAGGAACAGTATAATCCAACAAAGAAGTTAAAAATTAACGGAGAAAATGCCAAACCGTTTGCCCATTCCAAAGACTATCTGTATTTTTGGCAGAAATATTCTGATTAAATGAATGAGAATGTCCTTGCCAAATTGAAAGTACTAGCAGAATCTGCCAAATATGATGTTTCCTGCTCCAGTAGTGGGACTGTGCGCCGTAACCAATCAGGCACATTGGGAAACACCGTAGGCGGCTGGGGAATATGCCACAGCTTCGCCGAGGACGGTCGTTGCATATCCTTGCTGAAAATTATGCTGACCAATTATTGCATATATGACTGTGCCTATTGTATCAATAGAAGAAGCAATGACATTCCCCGTGCCACACTTTCGGTAAGCGAACTGGTAGACCTCACCATCGAATTCTACCGGCGCAACTATATAGAAGGGCTTTTCCTCAGCTCCGGCGTTGTACGCAATCCGGATTACACCATGGAAAGGTTGGTACGTGTTGCCAAAGACCTGCGGTTAGTACACAAATTCAACGGATATATTCACCTGAAAAGCATCCCCGGAGCCAGTCGCGAACTAGTTAATGAAGCCGGACTCTACGCTGACCGCCTCAGTGTAAACATAGAAATTCCCAAAGAAGAGAATCTGAAATTACTGGCTCCCGAAAAAGATCACAAAAGTGTGTACCAGCCCATGCGCTATATCCAGCAGGGAGTACTTACCAATAAGGAAGACCGGAAAAAATTCCGCCATGTTCCACGCTTCGTTCCTGCCGGACAAAGCACGCAGATGATTGTCGGTGCCACAACCGAATCAGACAAAGACATGTAGTCCGTTGTGTACATCAATCAGTTGGCGGCTATGGATATTGTATAGATAAATACCATCCAGCAAGGTACCTATTACTAGCATTTGGGTTTCCGGATGAAAATAGATGTAGTTCACTATATGAAAATTATCCAGTTCCGGATGCTTGATTGTTTCTAATCGGCCATGATTCAGTTTTGCACAGTAAATCTTGTGGCTGGATGCCAGAAAATATTGGTTGTTCGTAGATTTTGCAATATATGTGATTTCTTCCTTGATAGGACTTTCCAGTTGAATAAGTTCATGGGTATCTATGTCGAAAAGATATTGTTTGTTTTTAGTGCAAAGCAATATATTGTTGTCTTTGGAGTCAAGAAATGAAGCGGTGAGCGGCAGTCCGCTGTTGCTTTTGTCCTTACTGGCAAAATCGCAAACTAGTTCAAATTTATCTTGTAAGGAATTGTACCTGAATAGATGACCGGTTTTTCCTATCTCCCAAACCACTCCTGCCGTATCTGTTTGCAAAGTGTTCAAGTTAGGAAAAAAGTTCAATAGTTTTCCGTTGGCTGTTAAGCTATAGTGTGTGTATTGTTTTCCGTTATACCTGTCTATTCCTTCGTGAGTGAGAAACCACATATAGCCCTTTTTATCTTTTCGTATAGATAAAACTCTACGGCTGCTCAAACCATTCTGAGTATCCAGATACTGGTATAGTTGAGCAACGGCAGGTGTTACCAAAATAACAAAAAGGCATATAAGTAAAAGAATTCTTCTCATATTATTAGGAGGCAAAATCCTTACAAAGTTCGTAATTTCCCTTAACATATCAAAATCTGTTATATACAAAAAAAGCGGTAATCAGTATGACTCACCGCTTTTTTAGTAAATATAACAAATCGTTTTTATTTTTTGTTCATCTCAATCCATTTTCTAGCATTGACAAATGCTTCCATCCATGGAGTAATCTGATCGTTCTTTATTCTATCAGCCGGATAATAAGCATTTTGCCATGGGAAACAAGAGCGTTCCAGATGAGGCATCATGGCCAAATGGCGACCGTCAGGACTGGCCAGACCGGCTACGCTGTAATCTGAACCGTTCGGATTGCCGGGATACTCATCGTATGAGTATTTCAATACAACATTGTATTTATCTTCATGATATGGCAATGAGAATTTACCTTCTCCATGGGCTACCCAGATGCCAAGCTTGCTTCCGCTTAACGAACCGAACATGACGCTTCTATTCATAGGAACAGTAACACCTACAAACTTGGATTCGAATTTATGTGAATCATTGTGCAGCATTTTCGCTTTCTTGGTGAAGTCTGGGTTAATCAGGTTTAATTCTATCATCAGCTGGCAGCCGTTACATACGCCCAATGACAATGTATCTTTGCGTGCATAGAAGTTATCCAATGCAGCTTTGGCTTTGGGATTGAACAAGAAAGCTCCGGCCCATCCTTTGGCAGAACCTAAAACGTCCGAATTAGAGAACCCACCGCAGAATACGATGAAATTGATGTCCTCTAATGTCTCACGTCCGCTGACCAGATCGGTCATTGTTACATCCTTCACATCAAATCCTGCCAAATAGAGCATGTAGGCCATTTCGCGTTCGCCATTGGTTCCTTTTTCACGGATAATAGCCGCTTTGATACCTGTCGGAGTACGACGGTCGGGGTTAAGGCCGAATTGTGAAAGTTTGCCGGTGAATGATTTGTCGAATACAAATTCCAAAGGTTGTTTCTTGTAGTTCTCGAAACGTTTTTTGGCGCAGCCGTTCATGCTCTGCTTGCGGTCTAGCAAGTAAGAGGTAGAATACCATACATCGCGCAGATAGTCTATGCCGAACTGGTAAGTCGCATCTCCCTTTTCTACCAGGATATGCCGTTCTTCAGTCGGTTTACCTAATTTTACGTAGCCTATGCCTGCGTCTTCCAAGATCTTTTTCACTTCTTCTTTGTGCTTATCTTTTACCTGGATAACAATACCCGGATTTTCGGCGAACAATATCTTGATAATGTCATCTTCCTTAATCTTGTTCAGGCTGATTTCCATACCACCTTCCATATTCGAGAAGCACATTTCAAGCAGTGTAGTAATAAGACCACCGGCAGAAATATCGTGACCGGCCATAATCAGACCTTTATTTACTAATTCTTGTATGGCAAGGAAAGCATCGCGGAAGTATTCGGCATCCTGTACGCAGGGTACGTCGTCGCCAACTTTACCCAGAGACTGTGCAAAAGCGGAACCTCCGAGTTTCAGTTCGTCGAAGCTGAAATCGATATGATAGAGTGTTGTCTTTTCGTTGTTCACCAATACCGGAGATACGACTTTCTTCACGTCGGATACTTCGCTGCCGGCAGATACGATCACTGTTCCCGGAGAAATCACTTTCTCGCCGTTCGGATATTTCTGTGTCATGGACAAAGAGTCCTTTCCGGTAGGAACATTGATTTGCAGAGCGCAGCAGAAGTCGCTCAATGCTTTCACGGCAGTGTAAAGACGGGCGTCTTCACCTTCCTGTGAGCGGCACGGCCACATCCAGTTGGCAGACAGGGAAA
>OKSE01000616.1_pt1 | contig 20413 bp, 15 predicted proteins | sample 1633631 | NCBI WGS metagenome assembly OKSE01 (sample SAMEA3541555, study PRJEB24748) | human gut metagenome | biome: human gut; feature: human-associated habitat; material: faeces | place: China | collected 2012 | reverse complement strand
GTAGGCCTTGCTGCCGAGGTTCAGGCGAATTTCGCCCTCCACGACCTGACCCTGCGGGCGCTGCAAGAGCTGCATGAGCGACAAACTCGTGACCGATTTGCCGCAGCCGGACTCGCCGACGACGCCGACAGTCTTGCCGATGGGCACGGAGAACGTGACGCCGTCGACCGACTTGACAACGCCCGTGTCGGTGAAAAAGTAGGTGTGCAGGTTGTCGAATTCGACCGCGTTGTTGGGGTCGTGCATCTCGGTCAGATACTCGGATTCGGGAACGTTCTTGCGCTTGCGCTTCTTTTCGAGCGCATTTGTGATCTTGCGGTTTTCTTTGGAAATGCGGCGGGATTCCTTTGCGGAAAGATAGCCGTCATTATGCTTCTTAGCCATTCAAATTCCCTCCTTTCTCAGCGCTTCATCTTCGGGTCGAACGCGTCGCGCAGACCGTCGCCGACGAAGTTGAAGCCGAGGACCGTCAGCATCAGGCAGATGCCGGCGGGGATCCAGATGAACCAGTAGCTCGTGAGGACGTAAGAGTTGGAAACGTCGTTCATGATGTTGCCCCAGGAGGCGAACGGGAACTTGACGCCGAGGCCGAGGAAGCTGAGCGTTGCCTCGGTGATGATGGTGGAGCCGAGGCTCATCGTGCAGTTGACGATGAGCTGCGGGATGACGTTGGGGATCAGGTGGCGGAAGATGCGGCGCGAAACGCTGATGCCGCAGGCCTCCGTCGCGGTCATGAACTCCTGCTCGCGCAGAGAGAGGATCTGGCCGCGGACGAGACGGGCGATACCCGGCCAGCCGAGGAAGCCCAAGATCAACATTAAGTAGAGCATTCGGATCTGCGGGTCGACGCGCATGCCGTCCATCGCTGCGCCCAGAATGATGATGAGCGGGGTGGAGGGGATGCAGTAGAAGATATCGACGATACGCATGATGAGGTTATCGACCCAGCCGCCGAAGTAGCCGGAGACGCCGCCGAGCACCACGCCGAGCGCCGCGGAGATGATGACGACGATGAAGCCGATCATCAGCGACACGCGGCCGCCGTACATCAGGCGGGTGAGCATATCCATACCGTTTTTATCCGTACCGAGCCAGTGCGCGGAGTCGGGGAAGGAATAGGCGTCGAACACGCGGGTGGACGTGCCCTCCTTGATCGACCACTGGTACTTGGCGGGATTGTATTCAAGCTTGATCTCGCGCTCCTGACCGGCGTCGTTCACATAGGTGTACTCGGTCTCACCGTTTTCGACGGCCTGCTGCACGCGCTCTTTGAAGTCCTTGCTGATGACCGTGCCGCTGACCTTGGACTGGATGACAAAGCGGCTGATGTAGGCGATCTCCTCGCCATTCAGCATGACGCTGTCTTCATCAAGCGTATAGGTTTTGCCGCTGGCCGTAAACTCCGCTTCGCCGTTGGCGTGCGCCTTGAGGGCGTTGAAGCTGAAGTTGAAGCCGAACTTCTGGCTGGGGTCGTTGGCGCTGATGATGTCCTTATAGGCGATGGCAAGGAGCCTGCCGCCGCTCGAGACGGAGTAGAGTGAGTCGCCCTCCTCGGTCACGTCGTAGGTGACGCCCTTGTAGGAGAAGCTGTCGTCCTTGCCCATGTGCAGCGTGAGCTGCGCCTGGAGGATCGTGCCGAACTCCTGGCCGTCGGCCACGAGATAGCGGTACTCGGTGTTCTCGCTCATGGCGGCGTATTCCTTGAGCTGGATATCGTCGCGGTAGAAGACCTCGTCCTGCCCGTAGGGGCTGATGAGGCCGCCGATGAAGGAGAAAATGAACATCACGGCGAGGATCGTCAGACCCACGACCGCGAGGCGGTTGCGGAAAAAGCGCTTGGCGACCAGCGTGCCCGGGGAAAGGACCTTGACGCGGCGGTCGTCGTTGAGGGAATAATCCTCTTCGGGCGGCTTGTTTTCCTCGGAGGGCGTGTTGTCCTTTCCTGCGTACTTGTCGTTGAGCTCGTAGGAACGGCGGCGGGCATCATTACCGGGCGTGTCCTGTCCGTGAACGGGATTGGAAAGATCCTTATCGGTTCTATCGTCAAAATAACTCATTCGTCACGTCCTCCTTTCTTACGCGATGCGCACGCGGGGGTCGACCACCGCGTACAGGATGTCGGAGATCAGGTTGCCCAGCAGGGTCAGGATCGCCAGGAACGTCATGTAGAACATGGAGAAGGGGATATCGCCCGCGACCATCGCATTGTACGAGATGAAGCCGATGCCGGGGATGGCGAACAGCGTCTCTGTGATGAGCGCGCCGGCAAAAAGGCCGGGCAGCGAGCCGCCGATGAACGTCACGAGCGGGATGAGCGTGTTGCGGAAGGCGTGGTGATAGATGACCTTATGCTCGGAAAGACCCTTGGCGCGGGCGGTGCGGATGTAGTCGGCGTTGAGCACCTCGAGCATGTTCGTGCGCACATAGCGCATCCACGGGCCGATGGAAATGAACACCAGCGTCACGATGGGCAGCACCAGATGCTTTGCCATATCGAGGATCTGACCAAACTGGCTGAGGGAGTTGAAGTCACGTCCCGTTAGGCCGACAAGGTCGAACCAGCCGAGCTTGATGCAGAAGATGAGCTTTAAGAGCGTCGCAAAGAAGAACGTCGGCAGCGACATACCCAGCAGTGCGACCGTCGTGACGGTGTAGTCAGTCACGCTGTACTGCTTGGTGGCGGCCACGATGCCGAGCGGCACCGCGATGAGAAGCTCGAACACGAGCGAGATAGCGCCCATGATGAACGAGACCCAGATGACCTCGTTGAACTTCTGGATGACGGGCACGGTATACTTCCAGCTGTCGCCGAAGTTGCCGGTGCACAGGTTCTTGAGCTGGACGAAAAAGCCGGGGATGAGGCCCAGGTCCAGACCGTATTGTGCGTTGAGCTGTGCCAGCCACTCCTCATAGGGCTTGGAGCCGGGAGCCTGCGAGAGCTGCCGCGCCATATTCTCCACGTAGGAGCTGGGCATGCAGCGCATGAGCAGGTAGATGATGAATGTCACAAAAAAGAGGATCACCACCGACAGCAGCAGGCGTTTTACCAGATATTTGCGCATAGAATCCCTCCGTTTTTTGATAACGGCCGCCCCGCGCCCGGGGCCTTGTCGCCGTTTCGGGTTTGATATGTCTCTCTCTGCATATCAGCCAAATGCTCCGACGCACCGGGGCATTTGGATCATAAGCAGATGTGCCTGAGGCAGGCTACCCCGCGGCAAAAGCCGCAGGGTAGCCATGCGCCTAAGTAACGTTTTTGTGCAGCGACGGAGCTTACTGCAGGTCGAGCAGCTCGATGTCGTTGTACCAGGCCCAGTAGGTGGTGATATCAGGCGTCACGGTGTCGAGGTTGACGCGCTGAGAGGAGAAGATCACGCAGTTCTGGCGCTGATAGATGGGGATCTCGACCGCCCAGTCGGCCACGATGTCAAGGCACTGCTTATACAGGGTCTTGCGGTAGGTCTGGTCGGTGGACTGACGCGCCATCATGATGAGCTCATCGAGGTCGGCATCCTTGATCCAGTAGGACTTCTCGTTGGAGCCGCCCTGGCTGTGATAGATCTGGAACATATCCGGGTCGGGCGTGGCCTGCCATGCCATGGCGAACATGTCGGCAGTACCGGCGTTGATCGCGTTGGTCATCTCGGCGAAGTTGGACATATCGGAGACGATCAGGTTGAAGCCGATCTCCTTGAGGGCGTCGGACGCGAGGGTCAGAGCCATGAAGGAGGGGTGGTCGCCCTTGCCGCTGCCGCCGACCATGACTTCAGCGTCCATGCGGCCGCCGGCGGGAGCAGCGGTGATCTTGCCGTCAGCGACGGTGTAGCCGGCAGCCTCGAAGTAGCCGAGAGCGGCCTGCTTGGCGGCGGCGTACTTGTCGTCGGCGCTCATGCCTTCGGTGTAGATGTCGTTGCCGTTGACGTCAACGGAGAAGGCGACCTTGTAGCCCTCATCGGTAACGCGCGGAGCGGCCCAGGAGGTGTCGGAGATGGGGTAGTTGATGACGTTGGCGAACTCACCGTAGTAGGAGTCGACAGCGACATCGCGGTAAACGGCGATAACCGTGGCGATGGCCTTACGCAGATCCTTGGAGGCCTCATCACCGCCGTTGCCGTCGCCGACCTTCACGCGGTTGGCGTTGAAGCCGACATAGCCGTAGCCGAGGTTGGCAACGAGGTCGGTCTGGATGGTATCGCCGGAGATCTCGCCGTTAGAGTTGGCTTCCTTGATCTGCTCGGCAGCTTCCTTGGAGTAGGAGGGGTCAGTTACGTCGATCGTGCCGGAGACAACGCCGGGGATCTTATCTTCATCCTGCATCTCGCGCCAGATGACAGTGTCGATCTTGGGCTCGCCCTTCCAGTAGGTCGGGTTCTTCTGCAGGGTGACAGCGCCGTTGGACCAGCTCTCGAAGGTGTACGGGCCGGAGCCGACAGGCGTGGAGGTCACGGACTTGACGTGGGACAGATCGCCCTTGACAAAGCCGAACATGTTGTTGTCGTAGTCATACTTGTCAGTCTCGCCATAGTAGTGCATGGGGCACACGGTGACGGGGAGCTGATAGATGGCGGTGGCGTTGACCTCGGTGAGGGTGACGGTCATGGAGTAGTCACCGGTCTTGACGATACCGGCAACGTTGGGAGCGGACTCGCCGGTCTGGACGGCGACGGTATAGTCGTTGTAGGCGTCGCCCAGCTCGGCCTCGAGGAAGGAGGAGATGCTGGTGCCGGCGGTCTCAGCGTTGATACCGTCATCGGAGATGTCGTAGCCGTACTTAGCAACGATGGCAGCCCAGAAGTCTTCGACAGTCGCGTCATCGGCGAGCTCGAAGCCCCAGTTGCCAGCCTGCGCGGCGACGGAGTCGTCAGCGGTGGCGTAACCGGCGGCGACCACGTAGTCAAGGATCTCCTGGGCGAACTTCGCGCCGGCGGCGCTGAAGGCGGTCCAGTAAGCGTTGTACTGCTCTTCGGTGTAGAAGTCGTTGGCGGCGTAGGCGTCAGGACCGGCGGCGAGGATCAGGTTCTGCACAGTCTCCATACCGCTGCGATAGGCTTCCAGACCCTTGATGGGCAGGGAGTACAGCGTGGAAACGCCGTCATAAGCGGGGTCAAGCAGGACATAGTAAGAGAAGATGACATCGTCGATGGTCATTTCCTCACCGTCGGAGAACTTGACGCCCTCTTTCAGGGTGATGTTGTAGTCGACCGTGCCGTCGCTGTTTTCAACGATGTCGCAGTCGGCAATGCCCTTGTAAGTATAGTCGGTGCCGTTGTAGGGACGGACGTCGCCCTCGATGCCCTTGAGGACGACAGAGCCCTCGCGGTCGACGAGAAACAGACCGTCGAAGACCATACCCATGACCTGGTTTTCATAGTCATTGGTATAGAAGAAGGGGGAGAACTTACCGTCGAAGTTCTGCGTGCCGACAACAAGCGTCTTGCCGTCGGTCTGGCCGTCGTCCGTCTTCTTGTCGCCGCAGCCGGCCAGAAGACCAAGACACATGACCAGAGAAAGGATCAGTGCAAGTGTTCTTTTCATTGAATCTACTCCTTTATAAATTTTTGCTAAAACGGGTCGCCCCGTGCAGCACAAAGTAAGATGCCCGCGCGTATACACGCGCGGAAAGGGAAGTACGCCTTCTATGGACATTTGTGCGCCAAAAAACAGAGCATGGAATTTTTTTAATTATAGCATGAAAAGATGAAGATTGTACAGAGTAAAATCTTAGGAATTATCTTTTTTAGGCAATTCGCCCCATTCTGCCTGCATAATTTCGGCGCGCAGAACAAGGACACTCAGTAGGGCTATCAGCTTCAGCAGGACATAGAGCAGCGCGAAAAACGTCTGTCCTGCGTGGTCATTGACGAAAAAGAAGATCAATTCGCACACGACGCCGAGAAGAGAAAAGACCGCCGTGACCGCCGTTCGCACGGGCAGAACGGCCACGCTTTTTTTGTAGTTGTACTCGCGCACCGTGCTCCAGTCCGTTCCGAGCTTTGCAAGCGCCCAGATGACGCTCACCGCGCCCAGAAACTCGCCGAGGTAGGGGAGCAGAACGTAAAAACAGTTCTGCATCCCCGGCGCAGGAATGCACCCGCCCGCGGCGACCGCAACGGTCAGAATGGCTGCCATTCCCCACACGGCGCGCTTAGATCTGCGCTGCTTTGCATCATCGCTTTGGCAGGCGTAGAGTGCCCCGTCGTAAACATATTCGCCTGCGACGTTCAGATGAAAGTCGTTCAGGTGCTCGCGGCGGTTGTGTTTTTTGTGCTGTTCGCCCATTATTCGATGCCCGTGAGGTCAAAGTCCGCGAGGGCCTTCTCCGCCTCGGCGCACACGCCGCGAAGGCACGCTTCGTCAAACGGACTTTCAAGGCCGGCGTTTTTGAGAAGATCGGTGAACGTCCGGCTGCCGCCCTGCACGGTGTAGGCCATGTAGTGCTGCCAGGCGTTCCTCACGTCCTTGCGGATCATCGCCCAGAATTCGAGCGCCACGGTCTGGGCAAGGCAGTAGTCAATATAATAGAAGGGGCTCGAATAGATGTGGTGCTGGCGCTGCCAGCCCATGCCCTCGGAGTAGAACGGGATCTCGCCGTCGAGCTTCATCCACGGCATATAGACGCCGAGCAGCTCCTTCCACGCGGCGTGGCGCTCGGCAGGCGTCATTTCGGGCTTTTCATACACGATGTGCTGGAAGTGGTCGACCATCGTGCCGTAGGGGATGAACGTCAGCGCGCCGGAGAGGTGGCTGTAGAGGAACTTCTTCGCGTCGGAGCCAAAAAAGCCGTCCGCCCAGGGCTCTGCGAAGAACTCCATGGACATCGAGTGGACCTCGCAGGCCTCCATGCTCGGCCAGATGTAGTCGATGGGGATGCGCTTGCGGTTCGTCCAGGCCTCGAAGGCGTGACCGGCCTCGTGCGTCACGACCTCGACGTCGTGCTGCGTGCCGTTGAAGTTGGCGAAGATGAACGGCACCTGATAGTCCATGATGCTCGTGCAGTAGCCGCCCGCCTGCTTGCCCTCGGTCGAGAGCACGTCGAGCAGCTCGTCGCGCAGCATCGTTTCGAAGAACTCCTTCGTCTCGGGCGAGAGCTCGCTGTAGAACTTCATGCCCTGGGCGAGAATGTCGTCCGGCGTGCCCGCGGGGCGGGGATTGCCGGAACGGAATTCGAGCGCGTTGTCGGCAAAGCTCATCGGATACTGCTTGCCCAGGCGCCTGGCCTGCTCGCGGTACACCTTGTCCGCCACGGGGACGAGATACTTGACGACCGCCTCGCGGAACTTTTCGACGTCGTCTTTCGTATAGCAGTTGCGGCCCATGCGGTAGTAGCCGAGCGTGGTATAGCCCTCGTAGCCGAGCTTTTTGCCCATCGCGTCGCGGAGCTTTACGAGCTTGTCGTAGAGCTCGTCGAATTTCGCCTGATTGTCCTTGTACCACTGGCCCTCGGCCTTCCACGCGGCAAGGCGCTTTTCATCGTCCGCGCAGGTCTTGAACGGGGAGAGCTGCGAGAGGGTGTAGACCTTGCCCTCAAAGGGGATCTGCGCCGAGGCGAGCAGCTTTTCATACTCCTGCGTCAGGTCGTTTTCCTGCTGCAATTCAGGAATGATGGCGGGGGAGAAGGTCTTGAGCGCGATCTCGGCATTGACGAACATCAGATCGCCGTATTCCTTCTCAAAGTCCGCGCGGAACGGGCTTTCGAGCATCGCTGCCGTCCACGTCTGATTGTATTCCTCAAGCTCGGGGTTGAAGTTGTTCCAGAATTTCTCCTCGCCGTCGTAGAATTCGTCGCGTGTGTCGATCGAGTGGCGGATGCTCGCGAGCGTCGCGGCGGTGGAGATGTGGCTCATCAACTCCTGCTGCGAAAGGAACACCTTGCGCGCTTCCTCATAGCTCTTGGCGGCCTTGAGTTCCGCCGTCAGCGCGGAAAGGCGCTGCTTGCTCGCCGCGGGATCGGGGCGGGTGTAGGTCATTTCGGAAAATTTCATGTTGTTTCCTCCATCAAATTTTTATTGTTACATTTCTTATTCTTGCCGGTTATAAATCGCGGACACGTCCCTGCGTCCGCCGCCGATGACGACGACCGCCGCGGCCGCCGTGACGAGCATGAAGCCCGTCAGCACGCCGCGCACGGGGAGAAACGCCACCAGCGCGCCCGCGAGCAGATTGCCCGTGAAGCTGCCGACGGTGTTGAGCATGTTGAACGCGCCGTTGAAGCGGCCCTTTTTCTCGTCGGGCACGTAGCTCTGCGTGGCGGAGATGCGGATGGTGTAGCTCGTCACGCCGAGGATACCCGATAAAAAGCACGAGACCATCATCACCGGCAGCGGGCAGTAGAGATAGAAGCCCTCACACAGCGAGATGACGACATAAACCATCAGGGCAATGGAATACTTATGCTGCACAGGCAGCTTGATTTTATAATGAATGCCGCCGCCGATGGCGCGGCCGAAGATCGCCATGCCCCAGACGAGCATATAGATGTATTCGCCGTTATCGAATGTCGACTTGAAGTACGGCAGCGTGATGACCTGCGACGCGCCCGAGGCCAGCATGCTGAATGTGAAATAGATGGCCACGCGCAGAAGCCCCTTTTCACTCATCAGATAGCGAAAGCCCTCTTTGATGTCGCGCAGGAGCTGGCGGCCCGAGGAATGCTGCTCTTCGAGCGCGAGCGCGGCACGCTGCTTTTCGATGTAGTGTTCCTCGGCGCGGATCTGCGTCTCCGCCGTCGCGGCGAGGAAGAAGCACAGCGCGTTGATGCCGAGCAGCGGCGCAATGCCGAAGAGATTATAAAAGTACGTTGCGATCGGGATGATGAGCGCCGAGAGCGTCTCCAGCACGCTCGCGATGGAGTAGGCCTTGGAGTAGTTCCCCTCAGAGATCAGCAGGGGATAGAAGCTGTCGTAGGCGACATAGTAGATGCTGTTGATCGAGCCGATGATAAAGCAGAAGAGCGCGAGCATCGGAAAGCTGAACCAGCCGCGGCTCAGGATCAGCGCAGCGACAAGGTAGACCCCGGAGGAAAGAAAGTCCAGCGTGTAGATCGTCTTCTTGCGCGAAAAGCGGTCGAGGATCGCGCCCGAGAAGATCGGCATGACGATCTGCGGCAGCGTAAATGTCGCAATATAGATGGCATAGAGCAGGTTCGAGCCCGTGTAGTCCAGCACGAGCAGGCTCAGCGCGAAGCCGGACATCGAATTGCCCAGCATCGAGATCACGCTGCCCAATGTGATGATAGTGAAATCCCGCGTCCACAGCGGTGAGACCGGAACTGGCGCGGGAGAAGAGGATTCGTTCATAGAAATAGCCTCCTTCCGGCTTAAGAGCGCAAACAAAAGCCCGCTCGATGCGGGAGGGGGGACGGAAATCAACTGTATTATAAAGGATTTCGATAAAAGAATCAACTATAATTCCACCAAATATGGACAAATGTACAAATGCTGCCCCCGTTTTGTGCGGCACAGAGGGAGTGTCCGCTTGCCGAGAAGCATGACGTGTGCTATAATACCGCCAAACGAAAATAAACTGTGGAGGACATCACCATGCAACATGCACCGGCAAGAGAACTGCTGCATTTTATCAAAAATAGCCCCACCTGCTACCATGTGACCGAGAACATCCGCCAAAAGCTCCTCGCAAACGGCTATACCGAGCTTTCCGAACGCGAACGCTGGGAGGTAGCCCCCGGCGGGAAGTATTTCGTCCGCCGCAACGGCTCGAGCACCATCGCCTTCCGCGTGCCGGAGATGATCGACGGCGGCTTCGCCATGGCTGCGGCGCACTCCGACTCGCCAGCGTTCCGTTTAAAAGAGCATCCCGACCGCCGCAGCGCGCATTATGTCCAGCTCTCGACCGAAAAATACGGCGGCATGCTGATGTCCACATGGTTCGACCGCCCACTCTCCGTCGCGGGCCGCGTCTTCGTGCGCGCAAACGGCGCGATCGTCGAAAAACTCGTGAGCGTCGACCGCGACCTGCTCGTCATTCCCAATGTCGCCATCCACATGAACCGCACGGCGAACGACGGCATGAAGTACCTCGCGAATATCGACACGCTGCCGCTGCTCGGCGGTAAAGACAGCGGCGGCATCCTGCCCATCGTCGCCAAAGCCGCGGACGTTGCAGAAAACGACATCCTCGGCAGCGACCTGTTCCTCTACTGCCGCGGCGAGGGGACGCTGCTCGGCGAGAACGAGGAGTACATCCTTTCTCCCAAGCTCGACGATCTCGAGTGCGCCTGCGGCTGCCTCGAGGGCTTCCTTGCGGCGAAGGAGAGCGGAAATATCGCCGTCTGCTGCATTTTCGACAATGAAGAGGTCGGCTCGTCCACCAAGCAGGGCGCGGGCTCGACGTTCCTGCGCGATACGCTGCGCCGCATCGCCCTGTGCCTCGGAAAGGACGAGCAGGAGCTCCAGATGATGCTCGCGCGCAGCTTCCTCGTCTCGGCGGACAACGCGCACGCCCAGCACCCCAACCACGGTGAATACGCCGACCCCGACAACTGCCCGTATATGAACGAGGGCGTCGTCATCAAGTTCAACGCCAATCAGCGCTACGCGACCGATGGTCGCTCCTGCGCTATTTTCCGCGCCGTGTGCGAAAACGCGGGCGTTCCCACGCAGGTCATGTCCAACCGCTCCGATCTTCCCGGCGGCTCGACGCTCGGCTCGATCTCCGATACGCTCGTGCCGGTCAGCACGGTGGACATCGGCCTGCCCCAGCTCGCGATGCACTCTTCGTGGGAGACCGCGGGCGTGCAGGACTATGAATTCCTGATCCGCGCGATGACGGAGTATTTCGGCAGCGCACTGTAAGAGACCTGCCGAAACGGTAGACAAAAGCACGGAAACATGCTAAAATAAAACGATTTTTGATCAAATACGCTTTCAACGACAGAAAGGAAATATATCATGGACGTTAAGGAAATTCTCAAGCACGTTGACCATACCCTCCTCAAGCAGACTGCCACCTGGGAGGACATCAAGCAGATCTGTGACGACGGCATCAAATACGGCTGCGCGAGCGTCTGCATCCCGCAGACCTATGTGAATCACGCCGCGCACTACGTCGCCGAGCAGCAGCACTATGGCTTCGGCCAGCTGCCCATCTGTACGGTCATCGGCTTCCCCAACGGCTACACGCCCAGCGGCATCAAGTGCATGGAGGCCGAGTCCGCCGTCGCCGACGGCGCGACCGAGATCGACATGGTCATCAACCTCGGCTGGGTCAAGGAGGGCCAGTACGACAAGATCCTTCAGGAGATCAACTCTGTGAAAATCTCCTGCCACGGCAACATCTTAAAGGTCATCATCGAGACCTGCCTGCTCACCGACGAAGAGAAGATCAAGCTCTGCGAGGTCGTCTCCAATTCTCACGCCGACTATATCAAGACCTCCACGGGCTTTGCCGGCGGCGGCGCGACCCGCGAGGATGTCGCCCTCCTGGCCGCCCACATGACCAACGGCAAGAAGATCAAGGCCGCCGGCGGCATCGCGAGCCTGCAGGACGCCGAAGATTTCCTCAAGCTCGGCGCCGACCGCCTCGGCACGTCCCGCATCGTCAAGGCCGTCAAGGAGCTCGAGGCCAAGGGCGAACTTTAAGAAAGGGGAGGGCTCAATATGCCGACTCCGCATAACAGCGCGAAAAAGGGCGACTTCGCCAAGACCGTTCTGATGCCCGGCGACCCGCTGCGCGCGAAGTTCATCGCCGAAACATTTTTAGATGAACCAAAGCTCGTCAACAACGTCCGCGGCGTGCAGGGCTACACAGGCACCTACAAGGGCGTTCCCGTCAGCGTGATGGCCAGCGGCATGGGGATGCCGTCCATCGGTATCTACTCCTACGAGCTGTTCACGCAGTACGATGTCGAGAGCATCATCCGAGTGGGTTCGGCGGGCGCGCTGCAAAAGGACTTGAAGCTCGGTGACGTGGTCGCGGGCATGGGTGCGTGCACCAACTCGAACTACGCCGCGCAGTACGGCCTTGGCGGCACATTTGCCCCCATTGCGGACTTTCAGCTGCTCTCCGCCGCCGTTGAATCGGCGAAGGAGCTCGGCGTCCGCATGGACGTCGGCAACCTCTACTCGTCCGACACGTTCTACGACGCGTCGAACCCGTCGCTCAAGTGGGCGGACATGGGCGTGCTCGCCATCGAGATGGAGGCCGCCGCCCTCTACTGCAACGCCGCCTATACGAAAAAGCGCGGACTTTCCCTCTGCTCGATCTCCGACAATATCCTCACCGGCGAGGAACTTTCGCCCGAGGCGCGGCAGACGAGCTTCACCGCCATGATGAAAATCGCGCTCGAAACAGCCGTGAAGATGGCGGCAGAATCCCAAAAGTAAGGAGATTATCATGCCATGCGCGTGATCGATATTGAAAACATTGTGACCAACATGAAGGACGATGCCCGCTTCGTCCTGCGCTGCGAGGAGGTCTTTCACGACAAGATCAGCTCCGCCGCGGCGAGCATTTTAATGAACAAGGGGCAAAAGCCCATCGTCTGCCTGACGGGCCCGAGCGGCTCGGGTAAGACGACGACGGCGATGCGCCTGCGCGAATACCTCGAAAACCTCGGCGTCAAGGTCTGCATGCTCAGCATGGATAACTTTTTCCTGCCGCTTGATCAGCGTCCGCCCGAGGCGAGCGACTGGGAGTCGCCCTACTGCGTGAACCGCGATTTACTCATCGAGGATATCCACCGCCTGATGGACGGCGAGCTCGTGGAGCTGCCGGTCTACGACTTCAAGGCCGGCGGCGTCGGCGGCTACAAGCCCATGCAGGGCGACAAGGACGCCGTCATCATCGCCGAGGGCATCCACATGCTCAACCCGCTGATTTTCGACCAGCTCAGAAGCGAAGCTACGGGCGTTTACGTTGCCCCACGTACGCGTATCATCACGCACAAGGACCGCATCGTTCGTCCCGAGCAGCTGCGCGTGGCGCGCCGCATGATCCGCGACTATCAGGGCCGCGGCCATTCGCTGCGTCAGACCGTCGAGCGCGCCGAGAGTGTCGACCGCGGCGAGCTCAACTACATCATGCCGAACAAGCCGAACGCGAGCATCCACATCGACACGTTCCACGACTACGAGCCGTGCATCCTCGCGCGGTATTTGAAAGAGATCCCCGAGTTTTACAGCCAGCTCGACGATCAGTTTATCGCCGAGCACGGGCTGAGCGACCTGATGGACGTTGTCAACTCCGTGCCGTCGCTGCGCACGGACTATGTCCCGCGCGACTCCATCGTGCGAGAGTTCGTCGGCGGCAGCTGCTTTGAGTATTAAATCGGCAAAATCCGACAACGAACTGTAATTTCTGATTTTGATAATACAAAAAGCAATCGAAATTTGGCGCTTTTGCGCGAAAAGGGGAGGAAGAGCGAATGCATTCTGACGAGCGGCGAAAGGCCATTGCCGACGTGCTGCACGCGGCGGACGCGCCGGTCAGCGCCTCCGCGCTGGCGGAAAAATTCTCCGTCTCGCGCCAGATCATCGTGGGCGATATCGCGCTGCTGCGCTCCTCGGGCGAGGAAATTCTCGCCACTCCGCGCGGCTATGTGACGCCGAAGGAGGCACGCGGCATCCTCCGCCGTGTCGCCGTGAAGCACACGCCGCAGGAGATGGAAGCCGAGCTCAACGCCATCGTCGACAACGGCTGTACGGTCATCGACGTCATCGTCGACCACCCCATCTACGGCCAGCTCACCGGCCCGCTGCAAATTTCGAACCGCTACGAGGTCAGCCAGTTCATTGAGCGCTGCAAAAAGGCCGAGCCGCTGTCCAGTCTCACCGACGGCATCCACCTGCACACGCTCTCCTGTCCCGACGAGGCGGCGTTCGAGCGCACGAAGAGTGCACTGCGCGCACTGCGCGTCCTGCTGGAGGAAAACGGAGATTAAGGGTTGACAATCCTCACACAAGCGATTATAGTGTCATGTGCACATGTCAAGACACCTGCACATGACACTATTTTATTTTTAGGCTGTGAGGATATCATGGAAAAATTCAAAGCGTTCTGCAAACGCAAAAACATTGAAGTTTCGGCCAAGCGCTACGGCATCGATGCGCTCGGCGCAATGGCGCAGGGCCTCTTCTGCTCGCTGCTGATCGGCACGATCATCAAGACGCTCGGCGTACAGCTCGGCGTCCCGTTTTTGACGGATATCGGCACCTACGCAATGTCCGTCTCCGGTCCTGCGATGGCGGTCGCCATCGGCTACGCGCTCAAGGCTGACCCGATGGTGCTCTTCTCCCTTGCCGCGGTGGGCTGGGCGGCCAACGCCGAGGGCGGCGCGGGCGGCCCGCTTGCCGTGCTCATCATCGCGATCCTTGCCGCCGAGTGCGGCAAGGCCGTGAGCAAGGAGACGAAGATCGACATTTTGGTGACGCCCGCCGTGACCATCTTAGTCGGCGTCGCGCTCGCCAAGTGGATCGCGCCGCCCATCGGCACAGCCGCCTCCGCCTTCGGTCTCGTCATCGACAACGCGACCAGGCTCCAGCCGTTCTGGATGGGCATTGCCGTCTCCGTGCTCGTGGGCGTCGCGCTCACGCTGCCCATCTCCTCCGCCGCCATCTGCGCGGTGCTGAAGATGACCGGTCTTGCCGGCGGCGCGGCCGTTGCGGGCTGCTGCGCGCAGATGGTCGGCTTCGCCGTGATGAGCTTCAAGGAAAACCGCTGGGGCGGCCTTGTCTCTCAGGGCCTCGGCACGTCGATGCTCCAGATGCCGAACATTGTCAGAAATCCCCGCGTCTGGATCGCGCCGACGCTCGCCTCCGCCATCACCGGCCCCATCGCCACGTGCGTGTTCCATCTTGAGATGAACGGTGCGCCGATCAACTCCGGTATGGGCACCTGCGGCCTGTGCGGCCTCATCGGCGTGTGGACGGGCTGGGTCTCTCCGAGCGAGGAGGCTGTCGCCAAGGGCGCGGCGGCCATGAGCCCAACGGGCTTTGACTGGCTGGGTCTCATCCTCGTCGCCATCGTGCTGCCCGCCATCCTTGCTCCGCTCATCAATATGGTCTGCCGCCGCCTCGGCTGGGTCAAGGACGGCGACCTGAAGCTCGACTGAGAAAATAACGTGTAAAAAGTGTGGACTTTTTGTAAAGAATCCCATCAATTATCACAAAAAAGTAAAATTGGGGAGAATCGGACTTGATTCTCCCCTTTGCTTTTGCTATACTGTCAGACGAAGTGCGTCCGCACTTCAAAATAAACCGGAGAGCGGCCCGCCGCCGACCGGAAAAATAAGGAAGGATAGAAGAATGAAGAAGTTTTTTGCGCTGCTTCTCGCTCTCGTCATGGTTCTGTCCCTCGTTGCCTGCGGTGATAAGAAGACCGACGACAACCAGGACAACAACACCGACGATCAGCAGGGCGGGACCACCACTTACACCAATCCTGACGATATCGACGACAACATGACGTCCGAAGACGGCAAGTATGAGATCGCGTTCGTCACCGACGTCGGCCAGCTGAAGGATAAGTCCTTCAACCAGGGCACCTTCGACGGCGTGAAGCTCTATGCCGCCAACAACGGCCTGAGCTACAAGTACTATCAGCCCGCCAACGGCGATCAGGCTACCGATGACGACCGTTACGACGCCATGAAGGCTGCCGTGGACGGCGGCGCCAAGGTCATCGTCTGCGCCGGCTTCATGCAGGGCACGGCCCTCGAGAAGGCCGCTAAGGAATTCACCGACACCAAGTTCGTCTTCATCGACGGTTGGTCCCTCGGCCTTGACAACGTTGCGGGCATCGCCTTCAACGAAGAGCAGTGCGGCTACTTCGCCGGTTACGCTGTCGTCAAGGAAGGCTATGAGAAGCTCGGCTTCACCGGCGGCGGCGGCGGCACGAACCCCGCCTGCATCCGTTACGGCTGGGGCTTTGCTCAGGGCGCCAACGACGCTGCTAAGGAAATGGATAAGACCGTCGACCTGAACTACTCCTGGGAGTACGGCGCTTCCTTCCAGGCTTCCCCCGAGCTGCAGACCATGGTCTCCGGCTGGTACTCCAACGGCACTGAGATCGTCTTCGCCTGCGGCGGTTCCATGTTCCAGTCCGTCGCCGCTGCCGCTTCCGCTGAGGACGGCAAGGTCGTCGGCGTCGACGTCGACCAGTCCAGCGAGTCCGAGACTGTCGTCACCTCCGCTATGAAGGGCCTGAGCGACGCTGCCTCCTGGGCCATCGCCAAGGTCTACGACGGCACCTGGGACGAGATCGGCAATGCTGCCACCTCTCTGGGCGTTGCTGAGAACGCTGTCGGCCTGCCGACCGCTACCTGGTCCATGGAGAACTTCTCCGTTGCCGACTATGAAGACCTCTTCCAGAAGGTCCTCAACGGCGACATCACCATCGACAACAACTCCGAGATGGCTGACCCCTCCACCGCCGGCCTGAGCAACGTCAACGTCAACTACATCGGCGGCTAATTCCCAATAGCGCATACATAAAAGAACGGAAGACTTCGGTCTTCCGTTCTTTTTCACATTTCTGACAGGGAAAGACATGCGAAAACCTTTTGCTTTTCATCGGAAAACGTGATATAGTATAATGTAGTTATGGTTTCCGTCCTCGCAGCGCAGCGCGTGCGGGCCATCAAAACGGAAGGAGGGCGAAAAAACTTGGAGAATCAGTATGCGATCGAAATGCTGAATATCACGAAGAAATTCCCCGGTATTATCGCCAATGACAACATCACCTTACAGCTCAAAAAGGGCGAGATCCACGCCCTGCTCGGTGAAAACGGCGCGGGAAAATCGACCTTAATGTCGGTTCTCTTCGGCCTTTATCAGCCGGAGGAGGGCATCATCAAAAAGGACGGCAAGGTCGTGTCCATCAAGGACCCGAACGACGCCACCGCGCTCGGCATCGGCATGGTGCACCAGCATTTCAAGCTGGTGGACGTGTTCACGGTGCTCGACAACATCATCCTCGGCGCGGAGACGACGAAGTGCGGCTTTTTGCAGAAGAAAGAGGCACGCAAAAAGGTCGAGGAGATCTCAAAGCGCTACGGCCTGAACGTCGACCTTGACGCGAAGGTCGAGGATATCACAGTCGGCATGCAGCAGCGCGTCGAAATTCTGAAGATGCTGTATCGCGACAACGAGATCCTCATCTTCGACGAACCGACCGCGGTGCTTACCCCGCAGGAGATCGAAGAGCTGATGGCCACGATGAAGGAGTTTGCCCGCGAAGGCAAGTCCATCCTGTTCATCTCCCACAAGCTCAACGAGATCATGGAGGTCTCCGACCGCGTGAGCGTCCTGCGCAAGGGCAAGTATATCGGCACGGTCAACACGAGCGAGACCACCAAGCAGGAGCTTTCCAACATGATGGTCGGCCGCCCCGTGCAGCTCGAGGTCACGAAGGACGAGGCCAAGCCTGCGGGCGAGGTCTTGAAGGTCGACCACCTCTGCGTCCACTCCCACGTGCAGAAGCGCAACGCCGTGAACGACGTTTCCTTCACCGTCCGCGCGGGCGAGATCGTCTGCATCGCCGGTATCGACGGCAATGGTCAGACGGAGCTTGTCTACGGCCTGACGGGCCTTGACAAGCCGTCCTCCGGCACGATCACCCTCTGCGGCAAGGATATCTCTCATGCCTCTATCCGCCACCGCGGCGAGCACATGAGCCACATTCCCGAAGACCGCCACAAGCACGGCCTCGTGCTCGACTTCACACTCGAGCAGAACATGGTGCTCCAGCGCTTCAACGAGCCGCGCTTTGAAAACCACGGCTTTATCAACAACAAGGCTGTGCGCGACTATGCCAACTACCTGATCGACAAGTTCGACGTGCGCAGCGGCCAGGGCGCGATTACGCGCGCGCGTTCCATGTCCGGCGGCAACCAGCAGAAGGCCATCATCGCCCGCGAGGTCGACCGCGACAAGGACCTCATCGTCGCCGTGCAGCCCACGCGCGGCCTTGACGTCGGCGCCATCGAATTCATCCACAGCCAGCTCGTCGCCGAGCGCGACCGCGGCAAGGCGATTTTGCTCGTCTCGCTCGAGCTGGACGAGGTCATGAGCCTCTCTGACCGCATCCTCGTCATGTACGAGGGTGAGATCGTCGGCGAGCTCGACCCGAAGAAAACCACCGTCGAAGAGCTCGGCCTTTACATGGCCGGCGCCAAGCGCATGGCGAAGGAGGAGGCGGCCGTATGAAAAAAGAACACTTCCTGCAAAGCGAAGGCTTCAAGACCGTCGCGGCGTCCGTCCTCTCGATCCTGATCGGCCTCGCCGTCGGCAGCATCGTCATTTTGATCGTCGGTCTCACGAGCCCGAACCTCTCGCTCTCCTCGGCGTGGGACGGCATCCGCATCGTGTTCGGCGGCCTGTTCTCCACGGGACGCGACGCCTCCGGCACGCTGACGTGGGGCTTCAACCCGACGAATATCGGCAACATGCTCTTCCGTGCCGCGCCGCTCATCATGACGGGCCTTTCCGTCGGCATGGCGTATAAAACAGGCCTTTTCAACATCGGCGCGCCGGGCCAGTACCTCATCGGTACACTCGTGTCGCTCTCCATCGCCCTCGGTCTTCCGTCCGAGACGATGTCCACCACGCTCATCTGGCTGCTCGCCTTCCTCGGCGGCACGCTCGCGGGCGCGATCTGGGGCGCGATCCCCGGCCTTTTCAAGGCCCTGCTCAACATCAACGAGGTGCTCGCCTGCATCATGACGAACTGGATCGCGGCGAACCTCGTTACGTGGCTCTTTGATATCAGCAACTTTAAGAACATCACCGAGTCCACCAAGACCGGCTACATCTACAAGACGACCTACAACGGCGTTGCCACCGCGAAGATGGGCCTTGACAAGCTCTTCCCGAACTCCCAGGTCAACGGCGGCATCCTCATCGCCATCGTCTTTGCAGTCGCCGTTTACGTGATGATGTCCAAGACGACGTTCGGCTATCAGCTCAAAGCCTGCGGCGCCAACCGTCATGCCGCGCGCTACGCCGGTATCGCCGACAAGCGCAACATCGTCATCTCCATGGCGATCGCGGGCGGACTGAGCGCGGCGGGCGCTTCGCTCTACTATCTCTCCGGCAACACAGAGTTCTTCTGGTCCACGTACCAGTCGCTCCCTGCCATCGGCTTCAACGGCATCCCTGTTGCGATGCTCGCCTCCTGTAACCCCATCGGCATCATCTTCACGGCGCTGTTCATGTCGATGCTCGATATCTCGGGCCTGCAGCTGACGAACCTGACGGCCTATAACGAGTACATCACGAACGTCATCATCGCAGTCATCGTGTATCTGAGCGCTTTCTCGCTGGTCATCAAGATGTGGATCGGCAAGCTCGGCAAGAAGAAGGACGACGGCGCGGATGCCAACGCGGAGCCCGCACCGGCGGCAGCTTCCGCACCAGCCGGTGCACAAGCGGAAACGGAGAAAGGAGGCGACGCGAAATGACATTCCTCATTCAGCAGACGCTCATTTATGCCGTCCCTCTGATGATCGTGGCGCTTGCGGGCGTGTTCGCCGAGCGCAGCGGTATCATCAACCTGGCGCTCGAAGGTATCATGGTCTTCGGCGCATTCATCGGCGTCTGGTTCGTGCGCATTTTGCAGACGAGCGACGCCATCCTCTCCATCAAGCAGAGCGGCAACTGGGTCGCACTTCAGGGCGTGGAGCTTCTCACGATGCTGGTCGCGGCGGCCTTCGGCGCGCTGTTCTCGCTGCTTCTGAGCTTTGCGTCCATCAACCTGCGCGCTGACCAGACCATCGGCGGCACGGCGCTGAACCTGATGGCCCCCGCACTCGTGCTGTTCTTCATCCGCATCATCGCCAACCAGAATACGCTGCAGATGCTCACGGGCGACGCGGCGAGCTGGTTCATGATCAAAAAGTCTACGCTCGGCATCGACAAGAACACCGACCTCGGCTTTTTCGGCGAGACGTTCGTCAACAAGGTCTACCTTGCGACCTACGTCTGCATCCTGCTTTTCATCATCCTGTCGATCCTGCTCTATAAGACGCGCTTCGGCCTGCGCCTGCGCGCCTGCGGCGAAAATCCCCAGGCGGCGGATTCGCTGGGCATCAACGTCTACAAGATGCGCTACGCGGGCACGACCATTTCCGGCGCGCTCGCGGGCATGGGCGGCTTCGTCTATGCGCTGACAACGGCAAACTGCGCCTCGAACGGCGACGTTGCGGGCTTCGGCTTCCTCGCACTGGCCGTTATGATCTTCGGCAACTGGAAGCCCGTGAATATCGCGGCCTCCTCGCTGCTGTTCGGCCTCTTCAAGTGCATCGCGGCGAGCTACGCGAGCATCGACATCAACGGCGACGGCGTCTACATGCTCGCCGAGATCGGCATCAGCGCCCATCTCTACCGCATGCTGCCCTACATCGTCACGCTGCTTGTGCTGGCGTTCACGTCCAAGAGCTCCCGCGCCCCCAAGGCCGAGG
>OKSE01000610.1_pt1 | contig 20493 bp, 20 predicted proteins | sample 1633631 | NCBI WGS metagenome assembly OKSE01 (sample SAMEA3541555, study PRJEB24748) | human gut metagenome | biome: human gut; feature: human-associated habitat; material: faeces | place: China | collected 2012 | reverse complement strand
ATGTGCAAGCATAACATGGACATGCTTAGTGATATGAAGTTATTTAATGCTATCAATGTTCAGGTACATCACATTATTAAAATAAAAGATAATCCAGATCTAGCATTTGAAGATAGCAATTTAATAACTCTATGTAGATATCATCATGAATTAGTTGAAGATAATCCTAAATATATAAAGATACTTCAAGGTTTAATATCCCCCCCTACTTATTAGACTTAAAAAAATAAAAAAATCTCTAGTTAACAGCCCTCAGTAATAAAAAATTTTTCTGTAAAATGAAATTTTAAAATTTGAAAGGAATTATATATGAAAAAAATAGGTGAAATTTTAGGAGGAATAGCTTTAGCAGGAGTAGCTATTGTTGGTTTAGTTGGTTTAACTTTCGGTGCAGGTAAAGTTGAAAATATATATGATAAAACTATAGGAAAAGAAAGAGTAAGTATACAAAGAGAAAAGTTTAAAGAAAGTTCTTCATATGTAGAGGGAATGATAAATTCATTATCTGAATACAAGAGGGAATATGATGTTGCAGAAACAAAAGAAGAAAAGGAACAAATTAAAAAATTCATAGATAGTAAGTTTAGTAACTTTGATATCAATTTAATAGAAAATCAAACATTATATAAATTTTTAAGTGATATTAGAGAGGGGAGAATTTAAAAATGAAAAAGAAATTTGTTTTCGGACTACTTTTGATAGCTTTAACAGGTACATTTATTGGATGCGGAGGAGAAAGTGCATCAGCTAATGATGTTGGAACACAAAAAAGTATAAATTCTAAGCAAGAACAAATACTTGAAGAATCAAATAGACAATTAGGTATGCCTAATATAGTAAATTTCTTTGAAAAAGATATGGCAAAAAAAATTTGGGAATTAAGAGATAATCCTCAACTAACTACTTATGCATATACAACTAATTTAGATGGAAAGTTTGTGTATTTAGGAAGATGTATAGGATTTGGATTACCATACACTACCCAATATACTAATCCTGAAAAAATGGATACTGTAGATGGAGGAGAGTATGGAGCAAGAAATCCGTATACTATACCACAATCAGATCCAAATGGATTATTTTCAAGTGAAACAACTAATGCAACATGGCTTATGTTGGTTAATGAAGAAACAAATGAAACTGAAATAATTTATTCAGAACCTTCAATAGTTGTTACTCAAAGTAAATTACCAAAAAGATTGGTTGCAGAATGGTCAATACCTAGTAATTATTAATAGAAAGGATTGATAATATGGCTAGGCCTTGTAAAAGTGCTAAGGTTTTAACTGAATGTTCTCAGACTAAAGAAGAGCTTGAAGCAAGAGCAGAGTTTGAAGATACATTAAAAGGGAATGATGATAATCTTATAGCACCTGATTATTTAACTGATAATCAAAAACTATTATTTAACTATATAAAGTCAGAGCTTAAAGCTAGTGAGATATTAGGGAATTTAGATGTTTATATCTTAGCTAAGTGTTCTATTGCTATTGATAGACTCCAGGAGTTAGAGAAGAAAGCAAATAAAAGACCAGGGTTAATATTCAATAAAGATTTTATAAGTTCTAAAAAACTTTATGATGCAGATTTCTATAGATGCTGCAATGAATTATCGTTAAGTCCTCAATCCAGAGCTAAAATTAGTAATATTAATTTACAAGCTAAAGAAGATAGTCAAGATCCTTTATTACAAGCTTTAGCTGGTGATGATGATTGATATTATTAGATAGAGCTATAAGATATGCTGAGAATGTACTATCAGGTAAAGAAATAACTACTTGGGAAGTTGAAGCACAATGCGAAATCTTTTTAGATGATTATTATGAAAATCAATTTGAAGAGGATTTTGAATTTATATTTGATGAAAAAAGATTATTAAGAATAAACAATATACTTAAACTTATGAATTTTGCAACTGGACATGTAGAAGGTAAAGAGGTATTGGAAAACTTAGCTGATTTTCAATGCTTTTTTTTAGCTAATATTTTTGGTTGGAGATATAAAAATAATAGAAAAAAGTTTAGGTATAGGGAAGCAACTCTTTATATAGCTAGAAAAAATGCTAAAACTGCACTTATAGCTATAGTGTTTATATTGCTTATGCTTACAGAGCAACAGTTTAGTGAGTTTTATTCTATATGTCTTACTAAAGAATTAGCATCAGAAATTAAAAAAGCTATGAGTCAAATAATAAATGCTAGTCCACTACTAAAAAAGAGATTTAAAATTTCTCAGACAAAAACTGGTGTAATAAAGTGTAAATTAACTGAAAGTTTCTTTGAACCAAGGGTTGCAGAAGCTGGTAAGAATAACTCTATAAGACCATCAGCCTTTGTTAGTGATGAACATGCTAATTTTAAAGAAAATAGTAATTTTAATGCTATGAAATCAGGTCAAAGAAATGTTATAAATCCATTATTATTTAGAACTACAACTGCATATGCAATAGATAACTCTATAATGTTAGAGGATTTAGAGTATATAAGAAAAGTTTTAAAAGGTAGTGTTAAAGATAGAAGGATGTTTGCACTTATTTATTATGCATATGAAGAAAATCTTTGGAATGACATAGGTTTATATCAAGCTAATCCTTTAAGAATTGAAGAAAACTATCAGTTAATTAGAGAAGATAGAGAGAAAGCTAGAATTAAAGAAGATGAACAGGAAGAGTATTTAACTAAATCTATGAATCATTTTGTACCAGAAAATTGTGGGGAAGAGTATGTAACTGAGGAACAAATTAAAGCATGTGAAGTTGAAGATATAGATTGGACTGGAAGAGATGTATATTTAGGATTAGATGTAGCTGAAACTGATGATAATACTGCATTAGCTATGTTAGCATATGATTCTGATAATGATGAGATACTTAGCGAGGTATTTGCTATAATTCCACAGGACAAAATAGAAATTAAAAGCTTTAAGGAAAAAGTTGATTATAAAGCATTTATTAAAAAAGGAAATTGTTATGGGTGTGGAGATACAGTAATATCCTATGAATTTATTATAGATCTTATTCTTGAAGTTGAAGAGAAGTTTAATTGTAATGTAATTCAATTTGGATATGATATTAGGAATGCAAGAGCAATAGCTCAAAGACTAGATAAGGAAGGAATGACTACTGTTGAAGTAAAACAGCATAGTTCAATCTTACATTCACCTATAAAGCTAATAAAAGAGTATATACTTAGAAAAAAATTTAAGTATAAGGAAAATGATTTATTGAAAATTAACTTTGTAAATTGCAGAGAAACTAAAGATACAAATTTAAATAAGTATCTTAATAAGAAAAAATCTATAGGAAAAATAGATATGGTAATGAGTATAATTGATGCAGCTTATTTGCTACAAGAGAATGAAATGTTAGCAGAAGATGATTGGGCAGTTCAAACTACCTAGAGAGGAGGTGAGAACTTGAGATTCTTTAGAAGAAACAAGGAAGTTGTTAAAGAAGAGGATTTAGCTAAAGATTTATTTTTGCAAGGTTCATCTAGTGATACTGTAATTGGAAGAAGTGAAGCTTTAAAGATACCTTCTATTTCATCTGGAGTTAATTTAATAAGTGATATTATTGCTAGTTTAGAAATTAAACTATATAAAGATGAAGGTGGAAATATTGAAGAGGTAAAAGATGATATTAGAACTAAGCTTTTAAATGATGAGACTGGAGATATTTTAACTGGTTTTGAAATGAAAAAAGCTATGGTAGAGGATTACTTACTCGATGGGAACGGATATGTTTATATCAACAAGAAGGGGAATAATGTGGCTTCATTGCACTATGTAAAAGCTAATGATGTATCTGTTAATGAAGGACAAGATCCTATTTTTAAAGATAATGTTATTGTTGTAGCTGGTGAAGAGTATAAGCATTATGAGTTTATAACACTAAATAGAAAGAGTAAAAATGGTTCTGAAGGTATTGGAATAATACAAGAAAGTAATTTGATACTTTCTACAATGTATAATGCTTTAGAATTTGAAAATTCACAAGTTAAAACTGGTGGAATTAAAAAGGGTGTTATTAAAAGCATGAAAAAATTATCTCAAGAAGCTTTAGATAAGCTTAAAGAAAGTTGGAATAAGCTTTATGGAAAGCATTCAAAGGAAACATGTGTAATTTTAAATGATGGCTTAGACTATAAGGAATTACAGCAAACATCAGTAGAAATGCAATTAATAGAAAATAAAAAATTAAACTCACAAGAAGGATATAAATTGCTTAATATACCTCCAAATTTATTTGATGGTCCAAGTGATGAAGTTAAAAGGCAATTTATAGATGGATCTATAAATCCTATAATAATAAATCTTGAAGCTGCTTTAAATAAAAGTCTTATACTTGAAAAAGAAAAGGGAAAATTATTTTTTGCAGTTAATACTAAAGATTTAAGTAAAGGAGATATAGAAAAAAGATATAGAGCTTATGAAATTGGGCTTAAAAATGGGTTTATATTGACAAATGAAGTCAGATATTTTGAGGATTTACCTGAAATAGCTGACTTTAATTATTTGAGAATGAATTTAGGTGAGGTTTTATATGACGTTAAAAACAAAACTATTTTCACACCAAATACTGGTCAAACTCATAAATCAGATGATTTGAAAGGGGGTGAATTAAATGAGAGTGGAAATAAGGAACAATAGCATTATAATAGATGGTTATGTTAATGCAGTTGCTAGAGATAGTAGACTTATTCCAGATGTAAAAGGCAGTTTTAGAGAACAAATAGTACCTAAAGCCTTTCAAAGAGCATTAGAAAAAGCAGAAAATGTAGATATTCTTCTTAATCATGATAAAAATAGAAAGTTAGGAAGTACTACAGAAGGAAATTTAGAGCTTTTTGAGGATAATATTGGATTAAGAGCTATAGCTACAATAACTGATGCAGAAGTTATTGAAAAAGCTAAAAGGAATGAACTAAGAGGATGGTCATTTGGATTTTACTCAGTAAAAGACAGATGGGAAGACATCGAGGAAGGTGTTCAGCGTAGATACGTTGAAGATTTAGAGTTAACAGAAGTATCTATTGTTGATAATACAAAGGTTCCTGCTTATAGTGCTACTTCAATAGAGACTAGGGCAAATGAAGAGGTGTTAACTGAAACAAGGGCATTAGATTCAGTTGTTAAAATAGCAGATAATACTAATAAAGTTGATAACTCTAAATACAAAGAAGAAATTAAAAGTTTAAAAAGAAAATAGGAGGCTTAATAAGTATGATAAAAAGAAGACTTGAGTTAAGAACTATAGTTGAAAAGGGATTAGAGGAAAGAAGAAATGATCTAATAGCTGATATGGAAGCTATAGTTAATAAAGCTGATGAAGAAACAAGAGCATTAAGTACAGAGGAAGTTGAAAAGTACAATAATTTAAAGCAAGAAATAGCTGAGATTGATGAAACTTTAAAGATAAAAGAGGAGGCAAGAACATTAGTTACTAGGAAGACTAAAGAGAAAAAAGATAAGAGAAAAGAAGAGAGAACTGCTGAAGAAATTCAAGAGGAAGAAATAAGAACAGCACTAAATGCTGGAACATCAAATAAAGGCGGTCTAGTTGTTGGGGAAACTTTATCTAAAGATATAATTAAAGAATTAAAAGATAGATCAAGTGTATATGCATTTTTCGATAATACAAATGTAAAAGGAAAGTATAAGATATTAAAGAAAAATGATAATGGCACAGCGGAGTGGGTACCAGAAGGAACTAATCCAGATACAAATTCTAAAGCCACAACACCAACTTTAGGAAGTATAACATTAGAGCAATATAGATTATATAGAGAAAGTGCAATTACTCAACAAATGCTAAATTCACAAGAAATTAATTTAACTGCATTTTTAAAAGAGGATATAGCAGAGAGCATGGTGGATGCAATTGAAGAAGCAATATTTAAAGGGACTGGTTCAAATCAACCTACTGGACTAATTCAAGGTATAACTAAAAAGCATACTTTAGAAACAAGAGGGCAAATAGGCGTTGATGATCTAAAGAAAGCTAAGGCTAAAATAAAAAAATCAGGACTTAAGAAAGCAAAATGGTTTATGCATTCAGACACTTTATTAGAATTAGATCTACTAAAAGATGCTGATGGTAGACCTTTATTACAGCCTGATTTAACTAAAGAGTCAGATTATACTTTGTTAGGATTACCAGTTGACTGTTCTGATACATTAGCTACCTTAGAAACTTCAGGGGAAAATTGTGTAATAATATTAGCTAATAAAGGTGCTTATCATACTAACACTCAAAAGCAAATTGTTATAAATACTTATGATGATTCAGCTTATAAGAGAGCTGGGCTTATAGGATACGGTTCTGATGTTTATATGGATGGAAAAACAAAAAATCCTGATGTTGTAGCTGGAATATTCAATCCAGGTGAATAAAAGAGAGTTTCTTATTAACTCTCTTTTTTATGAGGTGAAATAAATGAAAGATTTAAATATTGAATTTGTTAAACAATATTTAAAAGTTGATTTTCCAGATGATGATTTACTTATAGATACAATTATAAAAGGTGCTAAAAGTTATATTATTAGTTATACAGGATTAAAAAAAGATGAAGCTGATAAAATTGAAGAATTAAAATTTGCAGCACTTCTTTTAATTGAGCAGATGTATTCTAATAGGAGTGCCTTAGTTGAAACAGATAAGATTAATTTTGCGTTAACTACTATTTTAGATATGCATGCGAGGAATAATATATGAGAAAAATTAACATAGGTAGTCTTAATAAAAAAATCATTATCCAAAGGTTAAATAATTCTATAAATGATAATGGGATTGAATTAGATGAATGGGTGGATTTGTATGAGAAATTTGCTAATGTTAAAAATAGTAGTTATAAAAAGATGGAATTTTTACATGAGCAAGGAATAACAAGTTTACAATGTAATGATTTTATCATTAGAGAGTGTGATATCACATATAAAGATAGAATTATATTTAATAATGGTATATATGATGTGAAAACTGAGCCTATTGATTTAGGAAATGGTTTTATATTAGTAACTGGAGTTAAGTTAAATGGCTAATTTTACTGTTAAAGGATTAGATAAATTATTAAATGATTTTGAAAAATTAGCTGATAAACCAGATAAAATAAAGAAAAAAATAATAAATGATGCTGCTGAAGAAACATTGAACATTGAAAAAAAGGAAGCGCCTAAAGATAAACCAAAAAGCTATAAATATTTAAGCATTTTAGAAAATAGGAATGGTGATGGCTATTTATTTATTGATGTAGGTATAAATAAAGAAAATTGGGAAGAAACTAAAGGGCTTTATTATCAAAATTATGGCTTTGAATGGAAAGTTAATGGGGAAAATAGTAATGTTGGAAGAGTAGATGTTAATTATATGTGGATGAAAAAAGCATCTAAAAAGGCTGAAAAAAAGGTGAAAGAAATGATAAAAGATGGATTGTTAAAGGAATTAAAGCTATGATAAATAAAAAAATAATTAAAGCTTTAAAAGAATTAAATATACCAGTCTTATATGCAACTAGAGGAAATAAAACAACTTTTCCTTTAGTTGTTTTTAATTTCATTGAATCTCCTAAGTACTATGGAAATACTGAAAGTAAATTAAGTGAATATGAGCTTTTATTAAATGTTTATGTAGATAAAAATCAAGTATTTGAATTAGTAAAAAAGATAGAAGATTTAATGAGGATAAATAGGTTTATTCAACTCCCTAAAATAGGAGCTAAATTTGACGATACTTTAAATGTGTTTAATCAACCTTTAGAGTTTAAAATTTTAATAGATGAAGAGGAGATAATCAATGAGAAGAATTGGATTTAAGAATCTACATTATGCTAAATTAACAGCTGATGATTCAGAAAGGCCTCAATATGGAGCTGTTACAAAGATACCAAAATGTATAAATATAAAAACATCAGATGAATATGGTGAGTATACATTTTACAGTGAAGATACAGTAGAAGAATCAGGGAAAAAATTAGTTAAATCTGAAATAGAAATTGAAGTAGGTTATATTACTAATAAATTAAAAGCAGATTTAACAGGTATAAGATATGATGATTCAACTGGTAAAACTTATAAAGGGACAACATCAAATCAACCTATAGTAGCAATATTATATGAAATGCCAAGGTCTGATGGAGAGAGTGATTATAGAGTACTTTATAAATGTACATTTGCTATAGAAGAATCAGAAGCCAAAACAATTGAAGATGGTGTTGAAAGTTCTAATTTTATTTTAAAAGGTGTAGCTGTTCCTTTATCAACAACTGGAGATGTTGATATGGAAATAAGTTCAGATGATGAAGCAAGTGGAGCAAGTGAAATAATTACAAACTTCTTTAAAACAGTTCAAGTATAGAAATTTTGAAGCTAGGATTTAATTAATCCTAGCTTTTTTATGAAAGGAGATTAATTTTGAGTTTAAGAGTAAAAGTTGAGAAAGTTAAATTTGATAATAAAGATATGTATATGGTTTGTGATATGAAAGCTATTAATGAATTTAAAGAGTTAACAGGTAAATCAATTTTATCTGGAATTAATCAAATGAAAGATGGAAATATTGATGAAATAACCTTATTTTTCTTAATAGCTAGTTGTTTAAGAAAAGATCCTAATGGTGAACCAATAGGAAAAGAATTAGAAGGATATAATCCTATTGCTGTTGTAGCAGAACTTGGTGAGAAATTAACAAAGGTTTTAGTTGGAGCTATGCCAAAAGGAAATAATAAAAAAAAATTCAACAAAAAGAAATAGAACTTGATTTAAGTTGGTGTTACTACTTAGCAGTAACTATTTTAAATATGAGTGAAGAAGATTTTTGGAATAGTACACCAGCTAAAATAATTGCTTTAGCTGATGTTCATATAAATATCAATAAAGCATCAAGCAAGACAGATAAGAAAATTAATACTAACGATAATATTAAGACTATAGAATTAATTTGTCTTGATGATTAGGGGGTGGTGTTATTAGTGAACAACTAGTTGTTACAGTTGGAATGCAGGCTAAACAGTTTAAAAATGAGATGAAAGACTTAAATAAGGATTTAAGGAATGCTCAGAAGAACTTTAAAACAACTGCACAGACTACTCAATATATGGAAGATAAAACTGAAGGTTTAGCTAATGAAATTAAAGCTTTAAATAAAGTGTATGAAGCTCAAGAAAATAAACTAGATGCTATAAAGAAAAGGCTTAAGGAGTTAGATTCTTCAAATGAAGAACTTATAAGCTCTAGTTCAAAATTAAAAAATGAAATTAATACTTTAGAAGCAGAGTATAATCAGGTAGCTAACGCAGCAGGTAAAAATTCAAGTGAAGCAAAAGAACTTGAAAGTAAGCTAAAATCATTAAAAATAGAGTTTATACAAGTTGAGAATGCTATTAGTAAAAATAAAAGTGAATATGGTCAACTTGAAATGGCTTTAAATTCAACACAGGCTGAAATTAAACTTACAGAAACTAGATTAAATAGCATGCAAAATGAACTTAAAGATGCTGGAAAAGAAGTAGATGATTTTGCAGATAGTTTAAACCAATCTAGTGCTGAAATAACCGAATTTGGAGAAAATATGGCCCAAATAGGTGAAGGCGTTATGATGGTAGGTGAAAAGATAGGTGAAACTGGAGAAAGCATAGTAGGTGCATTTTCAGAAGGAGTAAATTCAGCTAATGAGTTTAAAAAGTCTCTTAATGGTCTTCAAGCTAATGTAGGATTAACTAAAGAACAGATGAAAGAAATGGAACCTATAATCAAAAATATTTATAATAATAATTTTGGTGAAAGTTTCGATGATGTAGCAAGTGCTGTAGGATCAGTTAATAAATATTTAAATTTAACTGGGGATGAGCTACAGGGTGCAACTGAAAAGGCATTCTTAATGAGAGATGTCTTTGGATATGATATTAATGAGAGTGTAAGAAGTGTAGATGCTTTAATGAATAACTTTGGTATTAGTTCAGAAGAAGCTTTTAACTTATTATCTCAAGGAGCACAACAAGGATTAGATTTTTCAGGTGAACTTTTAGATACTGTAAATGAGTACTCAGTTCAGTTTAAAAAAGCAGGATTAACAGCTGAAGATATGTTTAATATTCTATACGACGGTAGTGAAACTGGCGCATGGAACTTAGATAAGATTGGAGATGCAGTAAAAGAATTTAATATAAGATTAACTGATGGTTCAAAAGGAACTTCAGAAGCTTTAGAAAAATTAGGAATGGATTCAGAAAAAGTAGCTTTAACCATGAGTGAAGGTGGAGAAGGAGCAAAGAAAACATACAGTGAAATAATTGATAAAATTGCCAGTATGTCCAACAAACAAGAACAAAATCTTGTTGGAACAGCTCTTTTTGGAACTATGTGGGAAGATTTAGGGCCAAATGTTATTAGTATTTTAGGTGATATTGGAGATAACTTCAATGCAACCATAGATACAGCAGATCAAATGAATGAAATAAAATATGATGATTTAGGTAGTGCACTTGAGACATTGAAAAGGAATTTTGAAACAGGAATTATAATGCCAATAGGAGAGGCTATACTACCTTTAATAAATGAAATGGTTCCTAAAATACAAGAGGTTGTAAATAGTATAAAATCATGGATAGAAGAAAACCCAAAACTAGCAACAGCATTATTTATTCTAATGGGAGTAGTTGGAGGAATATTAGCAATACTTGGCCCTTTAATTGTATTTATTGGTATGTTAGTTATTTCATTTGGTGCCATAAGTACAGCGGTTACGGCGGCGGGAGGAGCTATGGCTTTATTTACTGGTACTATTTTACCAATAATAGGTGTAATAGGTGCAGTAATAGGCGTGGTAGTTGTCTTAGCTATGTCTATAAAGTCTAACTGGGAAGAAATCAAATCTGCTACTAATAGTTTAATTGAAACTGTTAAACCTTATTTTGAAGATTTTAAAGCTTCATTCCAGGGACTATGGGATACTTGTAAATCTATATATAATACTGTAATTCAACCTCTTTTTAAGTTAATAGGTGAAATAATTGCAGAATGTGTAAGGATGGCTGCACCTATATTATCAGCTTTACTTCAAGTATTTACTATGGTATTTAATACAATTAGTTCAGTTTGGAATGGTATAGGTAAACCAGTATTCACATTTTTTATGTCTATTGTAAGACAAGTCTGGTCAGTGGTTCAACCTATATTTAGGAATATATCCGAGTTATTTACAACTATAGTTAATAGTATACGAAGTGTATATAATGGAGTCTTAAAACCAGTTTTTGATTCATTTATGAATATTGTAAGAGCCGTAGCTAATGCAGTTACACCTGCATTTAATACTATAAAGAATGCAATTACTACCGCAATGAATGTTGTTTTAAGTCCTATAAGAGCTGTAATAAATACTCTTGATTCATTATTTGGTATAATAGGAAAAGTTGCAAATGGCATAGGTGGATTATTATCTAAATTAAATCCATTTAGATCTATTGATGTTCAAGTTGATGATAATCTTCCAAGGAGCTTAAGAATTGATAGGTTACAGAGTGAAGTTGATTCTATTCCTGTTGATGCACAATTATTTACAGCAAATACACCTAAAAGTAGAAATATTCAAGAAATATATAATCTTAAAAATAGTGCTAAAAAATTAGAAGGAAATATAGGAAAGTTTGATAATTCTATATTAAAAGACTTAAAAGATACAATCTCTAAATTGGGAGATGGTATAAGTATAATTGTTCAGGTTGGAGATAAAGAATTAAAGGAAGAACAATATAAATATACAATAAAAAGGTTAAATAAAGAAATGAGGAGGGGATAAAAATTAAAAACTATATTATTTTAGATGATAAATTTAATTCAAAAGAAATAGGATTAAGTTTAATAGGCGATTTAATTATTCCTACTCCGAATTATGACTATGAGGAAGTACAAATTTTAGGAGCGGATGGCAGTTTATTTAGAAAAAAAGGGCTTAAAGATATGTCTTTAGATTTAGAGTTTAATTTTAAAATAGATAAGCCTATTTCAGTAATTTCAAGGGAAATACGTAAGTTTTTTAAAGGAAAGAAAAAGCTTATTTTATCCTGGAATAATGAAGTATATTATAAAATTAAAAAAATTGAAATTTCTGAAATAAGTAGTGAACTTAAAAAAATAGGATTATTTACAGTTTCATTTATTTTAGATCCATACTCATATTTAATATCAAATTTATGGCTTGATATAACTAGTTTAAAAGAAATTAATAATATATATGATTTAAGCTTACCTTTGGTACGGATAACTGGTTATGGAAATATAAATATACAGATCAATAACAATCAAATTTCACTTAAAAGTGTATCTGGTATAGTTATAATTGATGGTGAAAATATGCTTTGTTATACAAGTGAAAAATTAAATTTTAATAAAAATATGACAGGATATTATCCAGAGATTATTGAAGGTAAAAACACATTATCCTTTGAAGGGAATATAACTAAAATTGAATTGCTACCTAATTGGAGGTATTTATGATTAATATTTATGATTCTACAGAAACAAACTTTTCTCATAATGGAATATGTTCTCTTGATGAAAAAAGAGAGTTAATTAAGTGTACTATTCATAGAAAGCTTGAAGGAGCTTATGAAGGTACACTTTTTATTTCTAAAGAAAATTTAAAGTGGACTGAATTCATTGAAGGAAGAATTTTAAAACTTCCAGTTGATATTAATGGTAGAACTCAACTTTTTAGAATATTCGATACTTCAGATGATTTTACTGATTTAGAAGTTTATTTTAAACATATTTTCTTTGATTTAGATGATTTTTTCATAGAAGATACTAATATAGTTGAGAAAGATGGAAGAGGAGCTATAAATCAAATATTAAATACTACAGTAGATTCACATAGGTTTACAGCTACATCAGATATAAACATAATAAACAACTGTAGAATAGTAGATAAAACTGTAACAGAAGCTATTGGAGTTGATGAAAACTGTTTTCTAAATAGATGGGGTGGAGAAATTGATTATGATAATTTTAAATTTAAAATAAATGAAAAGATTGGTTCAGATAATGGTTATAGAATATCATTAAGAAAAAATTTAAAAGCTATAAATGGTGATATATCAATTACAGAAGTAGCTACTAAATTAAAGATTAAAGGTTATGATGGAATTAAATTAGATGAATATCTTATTTCTCCCTTAGCTAATGCATATCCTCATTTTAAAACAAGAGTTGTAAAGTTTGATGATATAAAAGTAAAAAGTGATCCTGATAATCCAGAGGAAGAAGGATATGAAACTTTACAAGCAGCTCAATTAGAAATGAGAAGAAGAGGATTAGAATTATTTTCAAAACAAAACATAGATAAGCCTACTGTTAATTTTGAAATTGATATTGATGAAATGAGAGAAGAAAATATAGAGGTAGGTGTTCTTGAGGTTCTTTCTATTGGAGATATAGCAACATTAGAATTAGAAGATTTTCTTAGAAGTAATATAGAAGTAAAACAAAGAGTAATTGAACTTGAATTTGACTGTATAAGAAAAATAAATATAAAAGTTATTTTAGGAGAATCAACATCAACTATATTTAAAGAAGTGTCTAAAATCGAATCAATATTGAATGATTTAAATGATAAACTTGAAGGTAATAGTTGGCAAGATATACTTGATAAAAGTATGGAGCAAGCTACAGATATAATTGCAGAAGGATTTAAAGATTCTTATGTTATTCCAAGAAAAAACGAAATAATAGTTGCAGATAATATTGATTTGAATTCAGCTAAAAAAGTTATAGTAATAAATAAAAATGGTATAGGATTTAGTTTAGAAGGATATAGACCTGATAGATTAACACTAGCTATGACTATAGATGGAGAAATAAATGCTAGCTGCATAAAATTTGGTTCACTCAGCGGAGCCTTAATAGATGTAGGAACAATTGAAGCGGATAGATTATCAGTAAATGCTAAGAAAACATTAAGAGATGGATTAGTAAAAACAGTAGATTTTGAAGTTTCACTTGAAGGAATTAAACAGGAAGTTTCTTCTAAACAAGAAGCCATCGATAATATAGCTAAGAAACTTAATGATTATAAAACAAATGTATCTAATAAATTTAATGAAGTAGATAAAGCTCATAATAATTTAGAAGAAACTATGAATGGAGCATTTAAAGATGGAATTTTAACAGAAGCAGAGAAGAAAGACTTAGAAAAACAATTGAATATACTAGAAATAGAGAAAAATAATGCTTTAAAAGAAGTGGAGGCATTAATGAAAATAGAAGAATTAAAAGATACAAATCAATTATTACTCTTAAATGCATCTAAACAAAATTTTATAGATAAACATTATTCTTTAATAAATGCAATTAGAGAAGTTATAGGATTAAATCAAGAAGAAAAGCCTCAAATTCCAAACATATCTATATTTAAAGATATTGTGTTGCATTTTCCTCATTTTAGTGATAAACATAAGCCTGCATATCCGGATATTTCATTGATAGAAAATCATAATGGTGATGTGTATCTATTCGATGGTGGTGAAAAAATAAGTCAATATGATGTAGAAAAGTACCTTCATAGTAAAAATATTTTTAAAATTGATAAAATATTCATAACACACTCTCATTCAGATCATATATCAGGTATTCCGTATCTAATAGATAAATTTGGGTGCAAAGAACTTTATTGTAAAACTCCTAATTGGAACTCTATGCCTCCAATTGAAATTAATGAATGGAAAACTAAAGAGTTACATGAAAAAATGATTGCAAAAGCAAGAAGCATTGGTGCTAAGATAATTGAGTTAAATTCAGATAGAAAGATTCAGCTAACTAATAAAAGTGATATTTGGGTTTATAATACTCAAAATAATAACTATAGCAACTATAATAATATATCCTTAGGATTTTTATTTAGATATTATTATAACTCAAGAGATGCAGTAAGATATTTCATTCAAGGAGATATGTCTTATTCATCAGAATATTTTGTAGGTGGCCAAAATGTAGGTAAGGTAGATATTCTTAAAATGGGACATCATGGCAATACTAGTTCAAATGGTGAAACATGGTTAGGGTATTTAAGGCCGTACTATTCAGTTGCAACAATAGCCTATCCCCCTGGAAATCAAGTGAGATTAAATACCATGAGGGCTAAGTTTGTTAGTTCTAAAGTATTTTTACCAAACGATAACCCAGATTACATGAGTGTTGTAATAAATAAAGATAATGGGTCTATATTTACAAGTGCTATAGAACATGTTATTTCTAATTCCTGGTATCAAAGGGATAATGGAGATTGGTTCTATTTTAAACAAGATGGATCTTTTGCTACAAATGAAAGTCTAATAATAAATGAACGCAAATATTATTTTGATACAGATAGTAAGTGTACAAATCCGGAGGGAGAAAATATTGAGTAAAAACAACATTGATAAAGCGCTTTGGTATAGTTATTCTGAAGCGCTTTCAAATTTAAATAAAGAAATCCAAGCATCATTAAATTCTATCTCTGCAACTAAAGCAAACATGACTCTTGAGGAGTTAGCATCTAAAATGAATATGCTAGCAGGTAAAATAAAATTGGAAGTAGCTAAAAAAGTTGGTGTTAATGAAATAATTTCGTATATAAATATGAGTCCTGAAAATATAAAAATTAAAGCTAATAAGATTTATCTTGTTGGATATGTAACTGTAGGTGATTTAGAAAGTGATGAGACTACAATTATAAATAATGCTCATGTAACCTCTGGAGTTATCGAAGGTAAAACAATGATTGCTCTAAATGGCGCTGGAAAAGGTGATGGAGTTTTAACTGTAAATAATGCGGATTCTTATCTAGAATACTTTAGATGCAGAGAAGCATGGATGTTAAGTCCTCATGCTGATGGATGGAGAGTGCCTTTGATTCATAGTCGCTATGGTGTTAAAGATTCTAATATAATGAACACTATGATAGATGAATTAAGTATTCATGAATCAACTCAAAATTGGCTTAGAATTGATAATACAATGACAGGTAGGGTAGAATGGGTTCTATTAGATCAATCTTATCTAAAAAAAATGAATATACCGCATACTATGAAAGATAGATCTTTAAGTGCTAACGAAAAGTTAGAAAAAGTTAAATTTTTAAATCCAAACATCCGAAAATTTAGTACAGAAAACAGCAGGAATATTTTAGATATAGATAGCTTAGATTCTAGCTGGATTGAAAATATAGCAGATACATCTGAAAAAAAACTTAATTATGAATCTATATTAACAGATTTAATTAAAGTAATAAAAGATCAAAGTGAAGAGATTAGAGAATTAAAGCTGAAATTAAATAATCAATCTTAAAAAAGGAGGGAATGTATGATAAAAAAACTTTTTCTTGATTTAAACAACTTTAAAGCTAATTTAGGTAGTGTTGAGCGTGGAGATAGCATAGAACTTAATATTAAGTTGCTAGACAGTGAAGACTACTCTAGAAGTAAATTTAGAGTGTTAGGAGCTAAAGCTGATGGTAAATATGTAGAACAAATTGAAGGTATAAACTTAGAAGAAAAAGACTTAAAAATTGTTTTAGAAGATCAATTTGTTAATTGTGAAGGCATAGTTAAATTAGAACTCAATGTAGTATCTAGTGAAACAGAAATTACTACTAAAGAGTTCTATTTTTTTGTATCAAATACAATGAATGCAGAAATAATTGATAGCGTTGATTCAATTAAAACTTTAGAAAAAGTATCTAAATATGTTGATGATGCTGTTAATAATTTAGATGCTTTAAAAGAAGCTAGTGAAGATATAACAATTATAAATTCTGAATTTAAAGAGAATGAAATAAAAAGAAAAGCTAATGAAATGTTAAGAGAAAAAAATGAAAAAGCTAGATTGCAATCAGAGGATATTAGAATTACAGAAGAAGAGGAAAGAGAAGCAAATGAGCTTGAAAGAATAAAAGCTGAAAATAATAGAAAAGCTTCTGAAAATAATAGAAAAGTTTCTGAGAATACTAGAGTAACTAATGAAAGAGCTAGAGAGGAAGCTGAGCTTAGCAGGCAATCAACTTTTGAAGAAAATGAAGAGATAAGAAATTCAAATGAAAATTTAAGAATAGAATCCGAAAAAGAAAGAATTAAATTTAATAATAAAGCTAAAACTGATGAAGTGAATAGAAAAGAAGCTGAAAAAAACAGAGTTTTAGCTGAAGAAGAAAGAAAATCATCTGAAGAGTCTAGAGTAGCAGCTGAGGCTATAAGACAAAATACTTATACTGATTTTAACGATTCTGAAGCGGAAAGAAAAAATAATGAAATTAAAAGACAAGAAGCTGAAGCTTTAAGGGTTGAAGCTGAGACTAGAAGAGATAATCTTTTTTCTGAAAAAGAAGAAGAAAGAAATGCTTCATTTATCGAAAGTGAAAAAGTTAGAAATGCTGCATTTAACAAAGCTCAAGATTCTAGAAACACAGTTTTTGAAGAAAGTGAAACTGTTAGGGAAGAGGCTTTTAAAATATCTGAAAAAGCTAGAAATGATGCTGAAGAACTAAGAGTTACAGCTGAGAGCGAGAGAGTTAAATCTGAAAAGTTAAGAGTTGATTCTGAGAAAGCTAGAGTATTAGCAGAGGAAGAAAGAAATACTACTTTTACCCAAAAAGAAGAGGAAAGAAATAATACATTTACTCAGAATGAGACAAATAGAAATACTACTTTTACTCAGAGTGAAGAAGAAAGAAAAACTACTTTTGAAGAGGCTGAAAATAACAGAAAAGTAGCTGAGAGTAAAAGAGTTAATGCGGAAAGTTCCAGGGTAGAGGCTGAAAAACTTAGAGTTGCTGCGGAAACTGAAAGAGTAGAGGCTGAGAATTTAAGAGTTACAGCAGAAGAGGAAAGAGTAGCTGCTGAGACTAAAAGAGAAGAAGGATTCAATACTTTCGAGGGTAGAATAAGTGCTAATAGAAAAGAGTTAAAGAACGCTAGATCCGCAACAACAGGAGAAAATTTCAACACTCTAGATGAAAGAATTGACCACGAGGTTGATAGACTTAATAAAAAAATAGATGTTACTATGCTTCAACAAGAAGATAAAGGAAGTCATATAATAGAAAATTCTGTTGATGGTATGACAAATGATATGGTGATTAAAGGTAGAACTTTACAAAACATTCATCCAAAGGCTACTTATAAATTTGCTACAAACTATTCCCCTTCAAATTTTGAAAAAAATGAAGGGGAAAATAGTTGTGAAATTACCCTTAAAGCCAAAGAAGATGGCAAATATTGTTTTATATCTGCGGGGCAAGTGTATTTTCCTTTATTAGAGCCGAATACAAAATACACCATAATAGCAAATGTAACAGATGGATTAGTGCCAGAGATTATGACACCAAGTTATACACATTCGTTGACCGCACACAAAGTGGCATTTAAAAATGGTGTTGCTACTTTCACAACAAACGACTTGTCAGCTGGTGCCAATGGACAGGTTTTATATATACCAATAAATGTCGATTTGATAAATGTAAAGCAATATATAAAAAATGCAATGATTATAAAGGGGGATTTGTCTCACTCATTAGATTATTTTGAGGGTATAAAATCATTTGGACAACAAGAAGATAAAATTAGTATTTTAAGTAGTGGAAAAAATTTATTTAATCCATATAATCAAAAAGCTTATGGATTAGATTTTATTGAAAATAACGGTGGTTTAATAATTAATGGAACTTCTACAAGTTTGTTTGATTATCGTATATTTCATAAACAGTTTAATGATGATATTTATAATTTTATAAATTCGTTACCAGTAGGAACAAAAATATCGCTTAGTAATGGTGCGGGCTTAAAAAACTATTTTGATGTTACCAATAATGGCAACCATACTTATACAAGAGATACAGTAATAATAAAAGGTGGAGATATTGACATAAACGCCTTTGTTAGAGTTGAAAACAATAAATCATTTGATAATGTAGCTTTAAATATACAACTTGAAATTGGAGATAGTACCAGCTATGAACCTTACAAATGTGATAAAAAAGATATTTTATTGAGTGAATTAGGGTTTGATGAAGGGCTTAGGGGCTTAAATGATGTTGTATATGATGAGTTAAATTCTATAAAGAATGTGGCCATTAAAAGGGTAGACAAATATATAGTTACTGGGAATGAAAATTTCATAACATCTATTAGAGGTGACTATATGTATTGTTACTTTATACTAGAGGGAAGTAAACCAGGTTCGGGATTGGAGGCTATATGCAACCAATTTAAATATATTGATGGATTGTGGAACGTAGATAATCCTAGTGTACAGGGACAAGAAGGTTTTGATTTAAGTGGAGGTAATTCATTATCATTTCAGCTTTCTATAAATAAACTTGAAACTCACAATACAGAGGGTGTTAAGAAATACTTTAAATCATTGTATGATGGTGGAAATCCTGTTGAGGTTTATTACTGGTTAGCTGAACCAATTGAAATACCTTTAGATGAAAATATAAAACCAAAAACATTTAATAAAAAAACTTATGTTAGTTTTGAAAATGATATAATTGGTACAAGTAGTTTTAAGGCACCAGTAAATACAGTAGATACTATTGCTCGCTTGAATAGAGAGAATAGAGCTTTAGAAGAAGAGAATAAAACTTTAAGACAAGATTTTGAATCAACTACACTATCATTAACAGATAGTGATTTAGAACTTGTAAAGCAAAATGTAGATATTGACTTTAGACTGATGGAAGTGGAATTTGCTTTAGATATACCACAATCAACTCTATGTTCAAATATAAATTTTAAAAATAAGAAAGGTGAAGTGAAAAATATGGCAAGAACTCCTTATGCAATGATGAAAATAGTTATCTTGAGTGGAGATTATGATAGAGAGGACTATATTCATAAAGTTGGAAAATACTACGAAAGAGGAAGAATGACTAAAGAGGAATACGATGAGCTAATGAGTTTAATGACAGCGGATGAAGTAATAAGTAAGTAGAAACTTAATGAATAGATTAGCAATAAGATTAGAGCTTAAAGCTCTTTTTTTATTGCTTTTTCTAAATAATAAAAAAGAGGTGTCTAAATGGAGAAGTTATTTGATTACATTAAGCTATTAGTAATAGCATTAGGAACTGGATTCACTTGGTTATTTGGTGTATGGGATATACCTTTAGTAGTATTAGTTGTCTTCATGGTATTAGACCAGTTAACTGGTGTAATTAGAGGGTATGTAAATAAAGAACTAAGCAGCGATGTAGGACTTAAAGGAATAGCGCGAAAATGTGTAATACTTATAATCCTTATAGTTGCTGTTATGCTAGATAGATTACTTAATACTGGAAGTTGGATGTTTAGAACAATGGTTGCATATTTTTATATAGCAAACGAAGGAATTAGTTTATTAGAAAATTGTGCGAGTTTAGGGGCGCCTATTCCAGAGGGATTAAAAAATGCATTAATACAACTTAAAGAAGGTAAGAAGAAAGAACCAATAAATGAAAATGTATAAGTTGAAAGGATCTGTAAAGGTCCT